>Ga0209122_1000260_pt1 | contig 14266 bp, 10 predicted proteins | sample OlaalgELextract2_2_FD_187375 | JGI IMG/M metagenome (GOLD analysis project Ga0209122, IMG submission 187375) | Olavius algarvensis symbiont microbial communities from Tuscany, Italy - Type A ELBA extract 2 (SPAdes) (version 2) | ecosystem: Host-associated > Annelida > Digestive system >...
AGCAATCAGGTAAAAAATATAGAAATCCGGCTTGAACCAACTCATCGGGTTTACCGATAACCTGCTGATTTTGCAGCCTCAATCGTAGAAAATGTGATTGAGGCTTTTTTTTTGCGAAACTTATTGGATCTTGCCGGGTTTAAATGTCCAATACGCAGCCCCTAAGGAAAATAATTCCAGCAAAGGAGATTGAGACATGAAAAAGGAAGTTTTTTTAGCGGCAGCACTAACCTTGATGGCAACAGGGGTGTGGGCAGAGGACCAGCAAATTGACACCAATGGCGCCGGCATCATCATTATGGATGAAAAAGCATCTTTCAAAGAAAGGTATCTACAACGCTTTGATCGAAATAATGATGGCAAACTTGATCGAAATGAAAGACGGCAGGCGCGCAGACGTTTAGATCGCGCAGAAAACCGATGGGATCGCCGGGAAGATAAATTCGATCGCCGGGAGGACCGCTGGGATCGGCGCGAGGATGTGCGGGACAGTCGCGAAGATAGGTGGGATCGCCGGGAAGATATGCGTGACCGGCGTGAAGATATTCGAGACCGCAAAGATGATCAAAGAAAGGCCAATCGTCTGAGTAATTTGGAAGAGCGCTTGGCGAAAACGCAAGATCCGAAACAAAAGGCACGCCTTGAAAGAAGCATCACCCATTTGAAAAGAAATATCCACCGAGATAAAGCCGAGGATCGGTGGGATCGCCGGGAAGACCGTTGGGATCGCCGGGAAGATAATTTCGATCGTAGGGAAGATCGCCGGGATCGCCGGGAGGATCGCTGGGATCGGCGCGAGAACGTGCGTGACCGCCGTGAGGGTCGCCGGGACCGCAAAGAAGATAGGCGCGAATTTAGAAGAGATCGCAAACAGCATCGAGTGCATGCGTCACGCCAGGGGAGCAGAACCCGTCGTCGTTAGGGCATCGGTCTTGGGCTTGATGGGCATTGCTGCAACAAAATGTCGCAGCAAACAAAAGGCCACCGACACCATAAGTTTTTAAGCTTGAAAAACCGGCAGCCAGAATTATGAGGTTGCCGGTTTTTCTGTCTTAATTGGTATATAAATGCTCTGTTTTTCTTATTTTGCCTAATGATATCGGATGTGATAAGGCAATTCTGAAATGAAAGAAGGAAAACACCAGAAAGACGAAGATCGGCTAACGGGCCGAGTACCGTTAAGAATCATCCTTCCGGTGTCGCTCACCGTGATATTATTCGGCATAACGATTTTTTTATTGCTGCTGCCCCTGATCGAGGAAAAGCTGCTGGATGGCAAGCGTGAAATGATTCGTGAACTGACCGAGTCATCGTGGAGCATTCTCGCTGCCCATGCCCAAAAAGAGAAAAACGGCCTGCTCACACGCGAGCAGGCCCAGGCGTCGGCCATCGAAAATCTGCGCCGCCTGAGGTACGGACCGGAGCTCAAAGACTATTTCTGGATCAACGACATGCACCCGCGCGCCATCATGCACCCTTACCGGCCGGATCTGGAAGGAAAAGACATCTCCAATTTCACCGATCCCAACGGCAAGCGCCTGTTCGTGGAATTCGTCAAAATAGTCCGGACCCAAAAAGCAGGTTATGTGGATTATGAATGGCAGTGGAAGGACGACCCCAACCGCATTGTTCCTAAAATTTCCTACGTGAAGGGATTTGAACCCTGGGGCTGGATTGTCGGAACCGGAATCTACGTTGAAGACGTTCGAACAGAAATTGCCTCCATCAATCGCAAATTGACCCTGGTCTGCCTGGGAATACTGGCGGTAGTCGTGGCCCTGTCCGTATATGTCGTTCGACGCGGACTTATCGCCGAACAGCAGAAAAAACAGGCCGAGGAAAAGGCCCGGCGGCGACAGGACCAACTGTTCCGGGCATCAAAGATGGTCTCGCTGGGCACCCTGGTCTCGGGTGTCGCCCATGAGATCAATAATCCTGTTACATCAGCGCTTCTGAATACCCAGACGTTACGCAAAGTGTGGGACGCGGTGCTCCCGGTTTTGGACGAACGCACGCACAGCAATGGGGAGTTTAAAGTGGGTGCCATGACCTACACTGAGATTCGACAGCGAATGCCGATGCTTTTGTCGCACATCGAGAATGGCACGCGTCGGGTCCGTGACATTGTCACCGACCTAAAGGATTTCGCACGGGAGACGCCGGCCGAGCGATCGGACGACATCGACCTGAACGAGGTTGTCGTCAAAGCAGTCGGGCTGGTGTCCAACCTGATCCAAAAATCCACCAGCAATTTTTCGGTGGATTACAAGCCTGATCCGCCTGTCTTCAAAGGCAGTGCCCAGAGGATTGAACAGGTGGTCATCAACCTGGTGATGAATGCCTGCCAGGCCCTGACAGACAGTGATCGGGCCATAGGGGTTCGCACCGGCCTGGATCCCGTCAAAGGCTGCGTGTTTGTGGAGGTCGCAGACGAGGGGATCGGCATTCCGCCGGAGGTGATGCAACAGATCAAGGACCCATTTTTCACCACTAAACGGGATGCCGGCGGCACTGGGTTGGGCCTCGCAATCTCCGATCGAATCGTGCGTGACCACGAGGGGGAAATGGCGTTCAGTTCCAACCGGGGAGGAGGAACCACGGTGCGGGTCAGTTTCCCGATACCTGCCGATGTAGGCAGACAAACGAGGAGGGACCAATTATCGATTCGATAACATTGCACCCGCGGCGGCCGATTATGATTGTGGATGATGAAGAGTCGATTTTGCTGGCCATCGACACCACTCTGCGAATGGCGGGCATGAACCATACCTTGACCTGTGGAGACAGTCGACGCGTTCTTGAGCTCATATCCAAGCAACCGATCGAATTGATGCTGCTGGATCTGAATATGCCGCATATTGCCGGGGAGAGGTTGCTCGACGAGGTAGCCAGGGATTATCCGGATGTTCCGGTCATCATTGTCACCGGAGCAGTCGATGTGGAAACCGCGGTGCGCTGCATCAAGGCCGGCGCTTTCGATTACGTGGTAAAGCCGGTCGAAGAGGAGCGGCTTCTAACGGCCGTTAACCGTGCGATCTCTTTTCAGGATTTGAAAAGGGAAAATCTTGCCCTAAGGCAGCATATCCTCGCGGATACCCTCGAGAAGCCCGAGGCATTCAGCCAGATTGTCACCAACAACCAGAAAATGCTCCTGGTTTTTCAGTATATCGAATCCATTTCCCAAACTTCGCAGCCGGTGTTGATCAGGGGCGAAACCGGCGTCGGCAAAGAGCTGATTGCACGGACGCTCCACAGTCTGAGCGGGCTTCCGGGCAATTTCGTGGCTGTCAATGCGGCCGGTCTTGACGACAACGTTTTTTCCGACACACTTTTCGGGCATGTGAAGGGTGCCTACACCGGCGCAAACCGCAATCGCAATGGGTTGATCGAACAGGCGGCCGGCGGCACGCTATTTCTGGACGAAATCGGAGATCTGAACCATGCGTCTCAGGTAAAGCTGCTCCGTCTGCTCCAGGAAGGAGAGTATTTTCCCCTGGGCCGGGACCGTCCGCGCAAGTCGGATGCTCGTATCGTGGCCGCGACCAACCGGAATCTTTCCCGGCTTCTGGAAACCGGCGAATTCCGCAAAGACCTCAACTACCGCCTTCGTACCCATCGCATCTATATCCCTCCCCTGCGCGAGCGCCTGGATGACATCCCGCTTCTGGTGGACCATTTTCTGGCAGAAGCGGCACGAACCCTGAAAAAGAAAAAACCGACGCCCTCCCCTGAAATATTTTCCCTGTTGAAGAATTATTATTTTCCGGGCAACATCCGGGAGCTGCAATCCATGATCATTGACGCCGTGAGCCGACACAAAGGTGGCGTCCTTTCACTGCAGGCGTTTCGTTCACACATCCAAAGGAATCAGACGGGCGAAGCAGATCGGATCGAGGTCTCACCGGATGCTACCAGTAAGTCCCCGGCCATCGTATTTCCCGGACCGGAACTCCCCACAATCAAGCAGGCCACGGATTTTCTGATTCGGGAAGCCCTGCAGCGGGCAGATGGGAACCAGTCAATCGCGGCGGGGATGCTGGGGATCACCCAACAGGCCCTCAGCAAGCGCCTGAAGAAGGCGGGCAAGAAGTAAAGATCCGGGGCTGAGAATTCTGTTTTGGCTTTCCCGGAATCAGGGGTCTGAGCTCAAACCAGAGGAATACTGGAGTACTGGAGTATTGGAGTGTTGGAGTACTGGAGTGTTGGAGTGCTGGAGTGTTGGAGTACTGGAGTGTTGGAGTGTTGGAGTACTGGAGTGTTGGAGTGTTGGAGTACTGGAGTGTTGGAGTGTTGAAGTGCTCCATCACTCCGGCTTTAATTATTGGTATTCAAGCAATTGCCTAGCGGACCCGAACACCGACCCCTACAACTTTGGTTGTTTCCACAACCTTGGTTGTAGACCCAGGCACTCTACCTCGAAATTCCCTGTTTACCGGTTTTTCCCTACCTATTTACAACCAAGGTTGTAGGCCTTCAATTCCCTTCAATCCGCAACAGTTTGAGATAAATTTTAGCATTTTCAGACTGTTACATCCATCGATGACTTCTGGCACACTAGTTGCGAAAGCATATATCATCACTGCATCGTTCACCATTCCATGAATTGAACTCTTCAATCAAACGCAGCAAAGCGCATTCTGCATCAGACGATAGGGAGAGACAGCCCATGACAGACAAATCCTTGGCCAGGTTTATCGACGATTTGAGGACACCGCTGACATCAGTGTGGTCGCTGTCGGAAATCTTAAATGACTATCCGAATTTAAATGGGGAAAAACGGCGGGAGTTTTTAGATATTATCATCCAGGAGACCCAGAGGATGGCCGGTATTATTAAAGGCGCCGAGTCGCCGGTTCGATCGAACCCGGAGACATCCAACCAGGTACACACCAACACTGTTAAAATCTGAATAAAAGGGAGAATTACTCATGAAGGAGATCAGGAACAAAGGCTGGAGCGTAACCATGGCTGGGCTGGGAATCAATCTGGCCTTGGGCATATTGTACACCTGGAGTATTTTCAAGCAGTCCATCAAGGAATCCATTCTCGCAGGCGACGGTCGGTTCAACTGGGATATTGCCTCGCTTAATGACCCCTTTGCGGTGTGCTGCCTGATGTTTACCGTCGCGATGATCTTTGCCGGAAGGATACAGGACAAACTCAGTCCGCGCATCACCGCCGTCATCGGCGGCGTGCTCACGGGCATGGGTCTGATCATGATCTCCCAAACGACTTCGCTGTTTTTCTGGATTTTGGGTTTCGGGGTTCTCACCGGCCTGGGACTTGGATTCGGGTATGCATCTGCCACTCCACCGGCGATAAAGTGGTTTCCGGCCTCCAAAACCGGTATGATCGCAGGGACGGTGGTTGCAGGTTTCGGCCTGGCCTCTGTGTACATTGCACCGCTGTCGAACTATCTCATTGCGCAGTATGGTTTGAGCTTTGCTATGCTGATTTTTGGGGTGACGTTTATCGGCGTCGTCTGCTTTCTGGCCAGATTTCTGCTGAACCCACCCGAAGGCTACAGCCCGGAGGAGGCTCAGCCGTCGCCCGGCAAACCGGTGACCGCAAAGGCTTTAGATTTTACGCCGGCCCAGATGCTGCAAACCGCCTCGTTTTATAAATTATGGTTTATGTATTTTGTGGGAGCGGGGGCCGCACTGATCATTATCGGCGGTGTGGCCGGTATGGCCAAGAAAAGCATGGGTGATTTGGCCTGGATCGTCGTTGCGCTGATGGCGGTGGGTAATGCCGGCGGGCGGATTGCGGCCGGTGCGGTCTCCGATAAAATCGGCCGGACCTGGACGCTATTGATCATGATGAGTTTTCAGGCAATGGTTATATTTTCCCTGCTCTTCATCGGCGAAACCCAGGCCTTGCTGCTCGTGGTAGCGGCCACCTTGATCGGGTTCAATTATGGAACCAACCTTGCCCTGTTCCCGTCTGCCGCCAAGGACTACTATGGGTTGAAAAATTTCGGTGCGAATTACGGCCTGATTTTCTCGGCCTGGGGCGTGGGCGGCTTTGTCTTTCCCCGCGTTTCGCAGATGATCGTGGCCCAGACCGGCTCACCGGAGGCAGCCTACATTATGTGCGTGGTTCTATTGATGGCCAGTTCCGTGATGGCCCTTAAAACCAAAGCTCCCGACAGCATCCCGGAGGGTGTTCCCATGCCGGCGACAGCCAGGGCAAAACTGGTAGTAGCCCGCAAGCAGCCGGCAAATGCCTATATCGGATCGAGATATAAATAGAGCTGCCGCCGGACTACATCCCTTCGGTTTTCAGGCGGACTTCCGAAGCTGCAATATGCTTCGGAAGTCCATTCTTTTCACACATCTTTTTTTATTTTCCGATCCTTCAGGTTTCATTCCATTCCAATGAACCATACAGGTTGACTAGGAAGTAATAAGAATATAATCCACCGGCCATGCGTTAAGGGATTTGTTTTCATGTCATCGTTTTGAATCTGGATCTCGATTTTTGTGAATATTTTATTCGATCGGGTTTATCCAACGCAAAGATTGAAAGCGACTAAAATCATTATCTGTTGAATAAAGTCGGGCACCATGCTCAATGGCCAGGGCAGCTAGATGAGCATCGGACGTTAAATTAGCAGCAGTCCCGAGGGGCATGAGAATTTCTTTGAAAATTGACCAGTGCTGATGCGACGGCACAATAGTCAGTGAGAGCGGCTGTTGGAGCCAATCGTCAACAGTTTCTATTGCGAGATCAGGGGCTAATGGCGCCGGCATGATCCTGCCGTTGGTAACAATTCGCAAAAAACCTAGAATGACGATCCAGGCAAAACCGAAAGGTTCATCGCTTGATAAGGAATCCTCTAACCATTTCTTTGCCTTAGAATGATAAGGAGCATCCTTATTGATAGCATAAATCAATAAATTGATATCTACAATCTTCATTTACGCAGCGAGAGTTTCCGTGCTATTTCCTCTGATTCCAAACGATCTGCAAGATTCAGCGCACGATCGAGGTCTGCAGCGGGCGGATACCCGAGTGCATAAGCCTTGCACTTATAAGGTTTGATTTGCTTGGGTCTGTCTATATGCTCAAGACCGGCTCTAATTGCTTTATTGACGACCTCTTTGAAAGGAGATCCTGTTTTGTGGGCTTTCTCGCGCAGTTCTCGCACTAAATCATCATCTATAGTTAATGTAGTTCTCATAAAAAGCATCTTAGCATCAACTATTGAGTTGTCAAGACATCTTTTTCAAAAAAATAAGATGCCTTTAATGTCGTCAGAAGGAACCGTACCAGGTTAATATTCCACAACAAAAAAAGGATAACCGGTTTTGACCGGATATCCTATTTTGAGATATGGTGCCGAGGGACAGAATCGAACTGCCGACACGGGGATTTTCAGACTAGATTTTTGAAAATTCGAATATCTCATGATTTTAAGCAGTTGATTCTATTTCAAATTTTTAGGCTATTTTTGGTTTCGTTTGGAACTGTTTGGAAATATTTGACCTTGGCGGGCACAATTTGGGCACAATTCAATCGAATATTGCCCTCGCTATACGTTTCTATGATTTCCACCATCGCTCTATCTATGGTATATCCATCCTCGCACTTTGCCCTCTCACCGGTATCCATCTATAAATTTTGACTTTGGTATGTAAGCCTGATATATTTTCCATGATTTCAGGATGAAGGATATTACTCCAAGCGTTATGTGGGATATATGTCGAGAAAAAAGTGCTACATCATAGCTGGACCCAATGGAGCCGGAAAAACGACATTTGCCAATGAATTCCTCCCGGTTGAAGCCGAATGTTTTAATTTCATAAATGCAGATTTAATCGCCCAAGGACTGTCACCTTTTCGGCCGAGCAAGGTTGCCGTTGAAGCTGGAAGGTTAATGATTCAGCATATAAACGATTGTGTAAAGAGAAATGAACCATTTGCTTTTGAAACAACACTTAGCGGTAAGGGGTATATCAAGAAAATAAAAGATTGGAAGGCCAAACAATATGAAATTATAATTTATTATCTCAAGGTTCCATCCGTGGAGTTTGCAATTGAACGTGTGAAGCTGAGAGTTGCTCAGGGTGGCCACAATGTCCCTGAGCAGGACATCATACGTCGATTTGGAAGAAGTTGGATTAACTTTGAACAGATATACAAATCGCTGGCTGATTCTTGGATTGTGTTTGACACATCTGGGAGCCAGCCTGTTATCCTTGATGAATCGGAAGGGTAAAAATGAAAAAGCGCAATAAACATGCATTGTTGGCCTTAAAGGCCATGGAGCGAGCCGCTGCAAAGGTCGCAGAAGACGCTAGAAAAAATAAATATAAGATTCCGGTGTGGAAAAATGGGCGTATTGAATATGAGATTCCGGGAATAGTCACCGAACAAGGTGCTCAAACCGCCCGTCAACAGCACAGCGATTTTCCAAAGTAAGGGTCCCGAATAAAGTTTAATGGTATCTAAAAGCAAGTCCTCCCGCAACGAAGGGAAAGTAGGGTAAACTGTGCTTAACTCTGACACTAGTCATTAATGTTTGGTGAAATGATCGAGTCACCTTAATCAACATCAATCACTAGACAGGCTCAACGCTGCGGAATTCATGGGCACGGGGAATTATAATCCCCACGTCTTTAAAAAATACTGACATGATATCATTAGGTTAAATTAACACCCAAGGCGAATTGTGCCCGTTTTTGGGCCTAATTAAAACAAAAAAGCACCTACGATAAATATCGTAAGTGCCTGAAATATTGGTGCCGAGGGACAGAATCGAACTGCCGACACGGGGATTTTCAGTCCCCTGCTCTACCGACTGAGCTACCTCGGCTTTTTAAACCCTGTTTTTGAGAAGCCTTTTTTTATTAAACCCCCGATTAATTGTCAACATATTTTTAAATTTATATCTGGATAATAAACTAAGAATTTCATCGAAACATCGCCCACGACTAATTGGAGCTTAATAAATCAGTATACATGAGCCCCAATTTTAAAAGACGCAATCAAATACGCCTAGATTGAGCAGAAGTTGGAATTCAACTAATCGATTTCGATTCGTATGTAATGGGTCCCGTATCACCAAAAATATATTGAACCAGGGTACTCGCGGCCAGCGTGGCAGTCTCGGCTCGCAAGATTCGGGGACCCAATCCGGCGGTGACAAAGCCTGCTTGCCGGGCCGTTTCAATCTCCTGGTCGGTGAATCCTCCTTCCGGACCCAGCATCACCATGACTGATCTCAAGGCAGGGCCGGTTGCGGTCCAAGTATTTCGATTCAGCGGCTTGGTTTCATGTTCCCAAAACACGATTTTCAAATCAAAGGCTTGGCCCAGTTCAAGCACCTCTTCAAAGCTCTGCGTGTCTGAGATTTCAAGCATGGTTTTTCGTCGGCACTGTTTAAGGGCCGCGGTGGCGATTCGTTTCCATCTTTGAACCCGGCCGGCAAGGCGCTTTTTGTCAGGCCGGGCAATGGAGCGCTGTGAAAAAAATGGAATCCAACCATCGATTCCCAATTCGGAAAGACTGCGAACGAGATCATCCATTTTTTTATCTTTTAGAAAAGCCTGGGCCACCATGGTCCTGACCTTCGGGCCGGTTTCGGGCCGCAGCTTATTTCGAATGGCAACTTCAACTTTATCGGCTTCGATTGTTTTAACCTCAGCCGTGTATTCAACACCGGTGCCGTCGAATAGCTTTAGAGGATCCCCCCGCTTCAACCGCAACACATTTTTGATGTGATGGGCTTCGTCACCCTCGATAAAAGCCGAGCGTTTGGTAACTGCTAAAGGATTGATATAAAAATGTCGCATACTAAACTAAGGGGCATCGTCCGCAGGCGGAAATAGACAGACTTATTTGGATTATGTTATGTCGCCGAATTATAAATGATTTTTGGTTCTGGTGGAGCAGAACATTTTGGACCATCAGCTTTCAGAGGGATCATTTGCCATGGCTTTTTGCAGTGTATAACAACTGATTTTAAATTACACAATGGCTATCGATCAAAGACAGACAAAATCATGATATCGATCACCATTTGTCGATATTCTGTACCCCGCAAATGAATTCTGCATCCAAGGTGATAGATATTGAAAATGGCAATATTCCTTGACACTTACCGCACCATATGATATTTTTTAAGGGTAACAATAATTTAAAAATCATTCCGTTGAAAAACAATCTCCCCCTTTCCAATTGGTGATGAATATGATCGATAAAAAAGATCCCCGTCGAGAATCTGTCAAATTCGATTCTTCGGAAGATGAAGTCATAATTGACCTTACCGATGAAATAAAAGATAAATCCGAAATGGAGAACGACGTTAACGATTTATCGGGTGAAACAGACGATGATCCTCCAATAATCGCCAAAGGCGATAAAGCCGCAGAAGATAAGGAAGAAGATGAATTCGAGGAAATGACAGGGGGTATGGATCCCGATGCTCTTGATGACGATCCCGACGAAGGGACAGGGATTTTTGATCTCAATGATCTTGATGATGACACTGAAGAAATGACCACGGCAATGGATCTTGGGGCGCTTGATGATGATCCTAACGAAATGACAGGGATATTTGATCTCAATGAACTTGAGGACGATGAACCTGACCAAATGACTGGGATAATAGATCCCGATGACCTTGATAATGACAAAGACGAAATGACAATGGCCGGGGATCCCGTTGACCTCGATGATGATAAAGACGAAGTGACGGGGGTAATGGATCTAAATTCCCTCGATGACGATGAACCTGACCAATTGACTGGAAAAATAGATCTCGATGACTTCGATGACAACAAAGACGAAATGACAATGGTCACGGATCTCGATGACCTTGATGATGATAAAGACGAAGTGACGGGGGTTATGGACCTGAATTCCCTCGATGACGATGAAACTGACCAAATGACTGGAATAATTGATCTCGATGACCTCGATGGTCTCGATGATGATAAAGACGAAATGACAATGGTCACGGATCTCGATGACCTCGATGACCTCGATGATGACAAAAACGAGATGACGATGGTTACGGATCTCGATGACCTCGATGACCTCGATGATGATAAAGACGAAATGACAATGGTCACGGACCTCGACGACTTCGAAGATGACAAAGACGAAATGACGACGGCCACGGATCTCGATGAGCTCGATGATGATACAGACGAAATGACAATGGTCACGGACCTCGACGACCTCGATGATGATAAAGACGAAATGACGATGGCCACGGATCTCGATGAGCTCGATGATGATACAGACGAAATGACGATGGTCACGGACCTTGATGACCTCGATGATGATAAAGACGAAATGGCAATGGTCACGGACCTCGATGATCTCGATGATGATAAAGACGAAATGACGATGATCACGGACCTCGATGCGTTTGATGATGATCCCGAGGAGTTGTCGCAAACAATGGATCTCGCGGCCTTCGATGATGATACCATCATCGTCGACAACAGCCCGGACCAAGCGGAGGAAAATAATAGCACCGCCGTCGGGAGTCCAGCAGGCGAGACCGGATGGAATGAAGATTTGTTTGATCTGGAGGAAAATGTTGAGCCTGAGTACGGATTGGATGATGAAGAAAATGAACTCATTGAATTAGACGAGGAGCGCGGTGAAGACGATCATGACTTTGCGGATATGATGCTCGCAGGATCACCTGAAACCAACGAAGGTGCGGCCAGGCGTGCCCCGGAGAAATACCTCGATTTCGAAAATGAAGATCGGGACGATGTAATCGACCTGGAGTCCGATCAAGACCAGAAGGCAGAGTTCATTTCCCTGGCAGAGGATGGAACTTCAAAATTTATCAATCGCGACGGTCTGCCTGAAATAGAAGCCCTCAGCGATCTTGACTTCGATGAAGAGGACAACGAAGATCAGGAAACAGAGGCACATGACGCAGCCAGCAGTGATGACATTATAGCCAGAGCCGTTGAACGGACCTTAAGCTTGGATGACGAATTTAGAAAGGCCGATCTGGCCGAGGAAGCCGAGTTTGCGAGAGAAAATGACGACACCCTCCTTGACCTGGACGGATCCCGTGAAAAAGACGATAAAATTCTGTCACTGGCCGATGAGGATCATCCGAAATCTGAATTTGTCGATAAATTACTTCATTTGGAAGAACAAGCAGCTATTGAAGATGATGATGAAGTCATCGCGCTGGACAGCTATGGCGGACTCAATGATAAAGATGAGGAAGAAATCATCGAAATTACCGAATTCGACCAGCACTTCTCAGCCGATGAAGAGATAACTTTGAACCAAACCGGCATGGTAGACCCATCTAAAACTGATGAGGACGATATTCTCGAATTAATTGATGTTGAGGAGGATATCCCATTTGAAGAAAAGGGACTTATAGAATTCAGCGATTCACCGCCGGAAACCGGTGAAGCTGAGATAAATCCGGTATTGAGCGATGGAATTGATCCAGACTTTATTTCTCGACAGGTCGATCCTATCAACCAAGTTTCGCACCAAGATGGAACCGTCGAAATCGAAATAGCGCTGTCGCCGGTCGATCAGGTTGCAGAAGAAGAAAAAAAAGATGATACCGTGCTGGAAGAGCTGAAAGTCGGGCAGGCCATCGATGAGCTATCGACGAGGCCTATGGGAGATATCAACGCGGCTGTCGAGCAGATCCTCAACGAAAAATTATCTGATAGGATAGAAGAAATTATCTACGAGGTGATTGAAAAAGCGGTAGCAAAAGAAATCAATCGATTGAAAAGAGCCTTGTTGGGAAATGAATCGATCGATGATCTCAAGCCCTAATCACACGGCTTAAACAAAATTTGCTAAATATATAAAATATTTTCAGATAGCATAAAGCCCAGAGTTGGGGTAAACTCGAAAGGTCAAAATAGTCACGGTTTTTCTCTCCGAATCAGAGGCTTTACCCACCGTCAGCACAGACCGTGCGGTTAATTCAGCACGTATCTCCCCGCTGTTCGCATCTCAATATCAATGGCCCCGGGCGTCAAATACAAAAACCCTGAAATCATAAAAACAGCTGGTAAATTTTAAGGGATTAATTTATAATTCCTTTTTTTATTTTGCGGGCTTAACCAATACTTGGCATAAAGGAGTGTCATTCAAATGAGTTTGAAGCAATTTGACAAAGGCTATGAACCCCATGCAGTGGAAAGGCGCTGGTACGAATACTGGGAAAATGAGCAGCTATTCGCAGCGCAGGAACAGAGTTCTCAGCCGGCTTATTCAATTGTCATCCCACCGCCGAATGTAACGGGCGTTCTTCACATGGGGCACGCCTTAAACAATACGATGCAGGATATCATGTGCCGCTATCGCCGGCTTTGCGGGGATAATGTTCTGTGGATGCCGGGGACCGATCACGCCGGCATTGCAACCCAAAATGTCGTCGAAAAAAAGCTCGCCGCCGAAGGCTCCGACCGTCACCAACTGGGCCGTGATAAATTTATCGAGGCCGTCTGGCAGTGGCGCGAAAAATACGGCAGTGCCATTATCAACCAGCTAAAACGCCTGGGAGCCTCCTGTGATTGGCAGCGTGAGCGCTTCACTATGGACGAAGGCCTGTCAAAGGCCGTACGCAAGGTATTCGTCCAGCTTTATCAGGAAGGACTCATCTATCGCGGCAATTACATTATCAATTGGTGTCACCGGTGCCACACCGCCCTGGCAGATCTTGAAGTGGAGCACGAAGACCGTGATGGACATTTATATCATATTCGCTATCCCTATAAAGATGGCGCCGACGCGATCGTGGTGGCCACCACCCGCCCTGAAACCATGCTGGGTGATACCGCAGTGGCGGTTCACCCTGAAGACGAACGCTACCTGAATGTCAAATCCGATGCGGTTACTTTACCGCTTATGAACCGTGAGATTCCTATCATCAAAGACGCCTATGTCGACATGTCATTTGGTACCGGGGGATTGAAGATCACGCCGGCCCACGATCCCAATGACTTTGAAATTGGTGCACGCCACGATCTGCCCAGTATAAAGGTCATCAATGACAGCGGTGACATGAGCGCTGAAGCCGGCCGTTTTGAGGGATTGGATCGATTTGAGTGCCGCGATGCCGTCGTCGAAGCGCTCAAAGAGGAAGGGCTGCTGGTCAAGATCGAGCCCTACAGACACAGTGTGGGCCATTGCTACCGCTGCAAGACGGTGGTTGAACCGAACCTGTCCAAGCAATGGTTTGTGCGCGCAAAACCCCTTGCCGAGAAGGCGATCGAGGCCGTGAAAAGCGGCAAGACCAAAATTATTCCTG
>Ga0209122_1000263_pt1 | contig 14147 bp, 5 predicted proteins | sample OlaalgELextract2_2_FD_187375 | JGI IMG/M metagenome (GOLD analysis project Ga0209122, IMG submission 187375) | Olavius algarvensis symbiont microbial communities from Tuscany, Italy - Type A ELBA extract 2 (SPAdes) (version 2) | ecosystem: Host-associated > Annelida > Digestive system >...
CCTGTTGATCATGTGTCCCTGTTAAGAGCTTGTACGTTTCTATCATATCGCCTCTACTCCTCCTTGATGGATGCTGTGTCTTCATGTGTTTATTGTGTTGCAATATATCGTTATGACTTACGTCTGCATGCACGAGTCATTCTGAGGAGGGCCTTTTCATATAATACACTAACTATAAATCCGTACTTTAGTTTTGACACTGTCATTATTGCAGTTACAACACAACCATGCAATATAATACAGGATAATTATCATGGAGGACTGTACATCCATAGAGAAGATGATTAAATACAGTATACACTGAAACATATTTTATCTTTATCACAATATTGTAGTCAGTAGCCGTCATATGCAATGAGGTGGGTTTTGTGCAATACATTACAACACACAGCTATCACGGTGTAATCGAAGTCCGCGTAGCAATACAGGTCTATAGGGACTGCAGTCCGCATAGCAATAGCCTATAAACTTTGTCATATGTGGTTAAAAAAAGACTTTTATGCCCGGTTTTATGAACTTGGGTTAACTCGCGAATTAACTAATCCGAGAGTAGGAGTTATCCCGAGTTTAATCTTGGTTTAACTTTTTTTGCGTTTTAGCAACATTTTCTACTCCGGCATTAACTAATTCTAGTTTAACCTGCACATCACTTGTACACTGTTAAATATTTGCTGTATCTATTACAGTACGTTACTGGCAGCAGGGGAGCCAGTAACTTACTGTAAATACTACAGTAATTGCATACAGTATCCTACAGTAAATTTTACAGTAAGTAACTGGAAGTCAGTGGCACTAAATTACAGTACCTTATTGTAAATATTACATTACTTAACTGTGAATTTACTGTAAAATTTACAGTACCTTACTGTTATATTGCATTACTTAACTGTGAATTTACTGTAAAATTTACAGTACCTTACTGTTATATTGCATTACTTAACTGTGAATTTACTGTAAAATTTACAGCATCTTACTGTTCTTTTTCCACTTAACTGCAGTGCACAAAATTTACATCAACTAAGTTCTAACTACTTTCTGACCAGCTACCCTACACTTCTATACCCAGGAACACTCACACACTTCAATAGCTCTATAGCTTTCTTACATTTTGTCTGTACAAGCATCCAACTTTAAACCTTAGCATTTACACAAAACACAAACATAGCTAACCTTCATCTCCCACCCAACTATCCTTGTAGTTGTATATACTACACTGTGCCCCATAAAAAACACATCAAAATTGTTTTGGTAATCTTCTACAAAACTTGACCAATCTATATTACAAAAGAGGACTGTAGCACCGTAGCACTGCTGCCGCAGGCAGCTACTAGCAGCTGCCGCAGGCAGCTACTAGCCACGCCCGCCGCGCAGCGGCAAGCCCGCCGCGCAGCGGCACGCAGCTACGAGACAAAATCGAGCGGAGCGAGATTTTGGCTCGTTCTTATAGAATTTGGCACATGTTACCTTGAATAAGTTTGCCACAAAACGATATAAGTATTTTTTTCTTCACTTAAATAATGTCAACACTACCTTGTAAAACACAAAATTGCTATTTGTGGGACACAAAGTGTTGTTTTCGCAATTTTGGCAACGTTAATAAAGTTTCTTAGGCACACCGTTAAGACACAGAATGCCATAAAGTTCTGCAAAGTCAAAATTGCACGTTTTCTAGTTTCACAGCAATCACAGACATGCACAGCGGTGGGCTTCATGGCTAACAACACGAAGATCACCAACCTTATAGCCCTTCTAGTAGTTACTGTGTCATGTTCAGGAATGTTTATGACTGGTAAAGACTATTCAAAGTGCACAATGTAAGTCATTTCGGGTGAAAAAGTCGGAATTTTCATGGGAACGGGCATCCGCAGAGGGACTGAGGAGTGCACACACGCCCCTAGATAGTAGTCTACACTTTTTATGCCAATGTGCCTTTCCTGGGATCAACACCTATAAGTACTGTAATCTGTGCAAACAGCTTTCTCACACTGCGGTACATAAGAGTCAATGTACACGTTAAAATATGCATCTGCAATCAGTCAGATTGTGAATAATGGCACACAGGTACCATGCTGGATCACATAATGATTCAACTACAAACAAAACTGCTACTTACTCAGTCACTTTTATATACACAAAATCAGAAATGTGATACCTGAACTAAGCCAGAGTGAAGCCATGTTAATTTACCAAGTTTAACCCCAGCCAGAAGTTACATTATATCCTGGACCTCTAGACTGGACAGCATAGTTTTCAGGCACTATAAAAATGCACTGTAAATGTGTTGACAATACACTGAGGTTTTAGTCCAAGTTGACTATTTCACTAGCAGTCTAGCAAGATCAGTAATTGACCTGCAGTACACAGCCCAAAGTGATTAATTACAATTACGTTTGAAGTTAGTCAGCAATGAGACAGTACCAGTTGACTTAAATGAAAGTGTGAACTCACAGGCCGAGGGACAGTGTTTCCATAACATTCCACTTTCTGAAGACACCACCCAAAAGAATCACATAAATCAATGCCTAGGATTGTCATGCTGAAAATATTTCAGGGTACCCCCATGTACAGCTGCTACAATGGGATGTCTCTTCAATATTTGCTAAACAAAAAATGCTGTGATTATTATTGTGATGCTGTGAATTGATCACCTGCTTACAATACAATCCAGAAAAGGGTGAGCAAGTACTTAGCGGTATGTCAATGCAGATGAGGCCAACAGGACCAAAAAATCATACAAAAAATTGTACCAAAACTGTTTGTCTGGGCGAGCAGTGGGCCATCATCATGTCACCATCAACTTGCAAGTAAACTGAACAATGAACAAAGCACTCAGTGTCTCTCATTAAAAGCAAGATGAAAATTAAAAAAACACTGCAATTCGATGTTTTGTCGTATGGGAACCATAAACGATGCTGACTAGTTGTGGTCACACCATTCAAAGTCAGCAAGTTTGTTAACTAGTGAAGACACGTGCGGATTGATAACGTCTCTCTTTCTGACGACAGTTTTCCCTTTCTTTCCAATTTTCTTGTCACATTTCTTCGTTCCATGCTCTGGATTGATCTTCAGAAAGCATCTGAAATAGATATCATTCAATAACTACTGATGTGTTCCACCATATAGCTGAAATAGAAGTGTGCCTTTTCTTCGCACGTCCGTCATGCCGACCGACACACTATATTGATATAGCATGTCTGTCTGTCTGTCTGTCTGTCACACGCCGGTATTCTCTCTAAACGGCTTAACATATCGTCATGGTTTCTTCACCACACGGTAGATCAATCATTTTAGTTTTGTGGGCATTAAGCAGTTTCCCGAAATTCCAACGGGTCACCTACTGTGGGGTGGTAAATACAGTTGGGGTATAAAAATTTCCAGATTTTCAACCAGTAAGTCCCTATATCTCGCAAATGAAACAACATAACGCCATAGTTACTATGGAATGCTAATAGGAACTCGTATGCGATCTATCGAATGCTGCCATTTCCAATGACCTCGAGTGACCCCTAAGCTAGATTTCAAAATCACGGAATTACTACAGGTGCTCACAACGTATTGTATGCGCAGTTGACGCGCAATAGCTAAGTTAGCAATAGCTAAATTTCTTGTACTAATAATAATCGGATTTAATAATAATCATATTTGTATAGCGCCGTAAGGCCGTAGCTTCAGAGGCGCTGGAAGCAGGACAGTCGTGAGTGTCAGTCAAAGGCCTTGTGGAAAAAATACGTCTTAAGCTTAGACTTAAATCTCGACAGTGAGTCACAACGAATTATTGTTTCAGGCAACGAGTTCCAGACGGTCGGTGCAGAACAACGAAAGGCTCAATTCGCAAAGTCCGTTCTGGTGAACGGCTTGTCCATGCAGTAGTGGGCGAGCCTTGATGTGATGACTGAGGTATGTCGGTGCTGTGGCACATGCTGCGGCTCTTGAAGGTCAACAAATATTCGGAGAGGCCTCGTACCCCTTGAGAACCCTGTGCCAAAATTTTTACACGATGCCCTAGCATTTATCAATATTTATCCAGGTATTTAATTTGAACAATATCACTAAATCGCAGATAGAATGCAAAAAGGTAATGATGAGATGTTGCTATTTTTGCAGACTGGAAATAAATGGTATAACAGAACTGACTATACTGTTCAATTCACCATTTGAAACAGTTCAGTAAAGACAGACACATACCGCTGCATGAATTCCAGAGACGACTCTGCAGCAGGTTCATATTTCATATTCAGCACGTAGTAAATGGCAAAAAGAACTGACAATCCAATTATGAAATCAGTCCCACGCATAACAACTTCTCCCTCGACAGACAACATCCACTGTCTTGCATCCATGATTGATGTACCTGTGATATGCACATGCATGGATTATGATGTATTATGATTATGACATACACAGAAAATCATGTCATATCTCCCAACACAACATGGGCTACAAAAGTGCATTCAATAACAGAGTGATAAACAATACTGAATTTATTCATGAAAGTTAAATAACAATAAAAATTCCACTTACTACTTTTAACATGGTGACCCATGCACTGATTTACCTTCAAACTTAACGTCATGTGTTAACAACATTTTTTCGTATGCAAATTCACAGCAGTGGCTGCAATTTTCATCGTCTGAAACCAGTCAAAAGTGAGCATGCAAGGATGTAAATGACACCTTGATGCACGAGACTGAGACCTTTCAAAATTGATCTTAAGACCGAGACTTAAGCTCAATGCACAACAGAAAACTGAACTGAAATGTTTAGTTCAGTTCACTTTCCCGCTGTGCATTGAACCGCTGGCGACCTGCAACGACTGAAAACTCAAAGATCACTTGGTTGCAATAGCTATTAATTATGCTTTTGTTGTGTAGTTATTATCAATGGATTTTTTGTTATATTTACTTCTTTAATGGCACATTTGTAATGAAACACTCTACATGGGAAAAGCGGAAAAAGCAGAAAAAAAACAAATATTTTACTGGACAATGACATATTTTATTATGCAGCACAGTTCACAGCCAAGTCATATGAAAGCAGTGGATAATGTATACCTAAACATACGACAGTTTACTCATTGCTGAGTTCATACTCACCAAGCATGATAAGTCGAGGAGTTACTGAAATGTCTGATATATCTTCTGCAGCAGATGCAACCTTCACAACCACCCAGCAACAGCATAATATGTATATACATACAGGGTGGCCACAAAGTAGGAGTAAAAATTCCCTGAATTTTTCAGGCTTTTCCAGAGCCATAAACTATACTTTTCTATAGGTTACTTATCGCAACAAAAAGTAAATGTAATAATGACCCGGTAGTTAGCAAGTACTTCAGCAGCTGATATTTACTAGGCAGGGTTGCTACTCCCAGATCATAATAATCCTGTTTAACCAGTTAACTATTTAAATGACAAACTAAAACTATTTTGTTACAGTTTTCCCCGAGATTGCACAGACTTTTCCCTGACTTTTCCATGTTCAGAGAAATCCCTGAGTATTCCAGGTTTTCCACAATTGTGGCCGCCCTGACATAGCATACACACAAATGCCAGTAATATTGAATAATAAACTTCAGTCAGTTATTGCACCCTGAGCCATTAACTCGAGTACCAGTACAAATTTCTACCACTTTGTACACCCAAACTGCATAAATAACAAGCTGCAGGGTGATGTGTAAGGCAGATTTCACGCACTTTACTACTCACATACAGAAACATCAAGTCATCTATTTCCAGCGAAAAGGGACCTCAGCAGTGGAATCGCAATCTTAATTTCACATGAGAATGCAATAAAGCTGTCCTTTCAGCAATGTTGACCATTTTTCACAATCACTCAGCAATACATAATGCAGCCATATTTCTATAATATCTTATCTTACATCATAATTGTTCTCGACGACCATAATTTCGTATATATTGTGGTCACCGAATGTAGTGAATGTTCACAATGCAATGCATACTGAACATTCACTTGTAAGGTACAAATGGTTAGCCCTGAATTTAAATTACAAACACGTTAATTTCTTAAATGTAATCACAGCGCCAGCACTGTGTTAACGGCGACCGGCCAAGTCAATGGGAGATGGCGAATTTTGACCCCTCACAGAATCGAAACCCATGAGCCGACTGCAACAAAATTCCACACAGTTGCTTACGTCCGCGAGAGGACCCCCTAAACCAAATTTGGTAAAAATCCATCCACTGGGGGCTTCTGGGCATATGGGTGAAATATAACGTTTTTGTGCCTTTTTTATTTAGTTATTTATTTATACCTTTTTTTTCTCAGACTCGCGTACAGGTCAGACCGGTTGATGGATTTTTACGCGCGATAGCTCATTAGACGTGAAATCACGCAAGGATGTGCCTTTTTGGGGTTATAAAACTTAAATTTAATTTTAAACCCCATTTATCCCCCAAAACCGTCAAATTTTGGCCCAAAACGGGAAAAACTGCCTAAAAATGCTCAACAACGGGGGTGCTCAAGAGTAAACTACCCTTAATCATCATCGTAGCTCCATAAAAGTTGCATAGTGAATAGGCAAATCAGGGTCGGCGATTTCAAATATGACATTTTCAACTAGAAATTTTGACCCCTTGACTTCATTAACCCCAAAATTCCCAATTTTGTATACAAATATTGCTTTTTCGCTTGAAACACACTGTTGCCGTCGTCACACATGCACATGTGCTAAAATTTTTTACACTACTGGGGTACGGGTGTTGCTTGCCAAAAATAACGTTTAGGACCAAAATTGGAGGGGGCTTGGTTAGGGGAGCATCCAAAAATTTGGGACCCCTACGTATTTCTGCAACCGTTGAAGCTAGCAACTTCAAATTTGGTACACAACTTGGGTTTGGGACTAGCTTACCAAAAAACAACGTTTTGGACCATAATTGGCGGAGGTCTGGGCCATGGGAGCAGCCAAGAAAAAGTTGGGACCCCCTGCGTATTTTTGCAACCGTTAAAGCCAGCAGCTTCAAATTTGGTACACAAATTGGGTTTGGCACTAGCTTACCAGAAAACAACGTTTTGGACCAAAATTGGCGGGGGTCTGGGCTAAGGGAGCATCCAAATAAGTTGGGACCCCCTACCTATTTTTGCAACCGTTGAAGCTAGCGACTGAAAAATTGGTACACAACATGAGTTCAGGTTTACCTTGCCAAACACAAGGTTTAGGTAGGGTCTGAGTTAAGAGAGTACCACTCCCCTCCCCATCATGATGATGATGCAACTGTGTATTCTACGTGCCATCAAAAACTGACGGGTACCCAGATTAGTCTACTAAGAGGAATCAAACAGAATATTTAAGTGGAAAAGACTAAAAACTGACGAATGATTATTTTGTGAAGGCAGTCCAAAAAGGCAGTTTTGCTGTAATAACTCAGGAATGTAATAAAACTGCAAATATAAATGTAAAAAAAACTGCAGTTTATACAAAAGTTAACGGCGAGTGACACATCTAAAACTGCAAAAATCACAAAAAAAGGTGATATTACTCAGCAGCACATTGACATTTAGCCGATGTGCTGGTGGGTAATATCACCTTTTTGTGATTTTTGCAGTTTTAGATGTGTCACTCGCCATTAACTTTTGTATAAACTGCAGTTTTTTTACATTTATTGCAATTATTACTTACATCCGTGAGTTGAAACAAAGCAGTTTCCTCTTCTTTGAAGTAAGCTAGCAACAATAACATTACTGTTGGTGACAAAATATCATGACCACTTTCCTGAGCATGCATAGTTTCGTGATACTGCAGCAATACTTCCTTCACTTTTCCTTTAGCTGCAAAACTGTCAGACTCCAGAAATCGAACAATTCTCTTGCCCTTCTTTTCCATAGAATCCTGCATTGTTGATATGACTGACGTGCCAACCAACTGACAGAAGTGGCTGCACATCCACCTAGGAGTAAAGAGATATGGCCACTCATGTTGGAGTTCTGAGAGAGGAGGAGGTGGGTCTGCATTGATTGATCTCCTCTGTAGCACAAATGTCACCTTCATTAGTTCATCAACTTCCCCGACACTGCAGGTCGATGGCCCATCACGTGCAAATATGTTCATTAGCTGTGTCTTCTTGTCATCCAATGTATCATAAGTCTCACCACTGGGAAGTTCTTCAGGTTGCCAAGCAATACAGCCGTATCTATCAGATGGCTGACGTTTCTTGGGCTCATCTGTGGAAGCACTGTCGTTTGCAGCATCAGGCCTAGAATGCAGCCGACGACGAACCTGCCTTATTTTCACAACAGAGTTGTTGCGATTGACATGGTCAATGCGAGTTTTCAATTTCATAGCAAGTGAGTATGAACCATTACCCAGGCGTTCTCCTTCATCCGTTCTGTCTTCAAATGTATCAGGATAGCTTGACACAATACGCCGAGCTACAATTTTGACATGTTCAAGGCGAGGATTCGGATCAAACTGCCTCATATCGTCGACCAGTGAACGTACCATGGCACGTTTTTCTGCAGGACAGATACGTTTCTTAGCTGTAATAGCTTTCTGTATCTTTGACGACAGCTTTCTCCATGGAATCTGAAATGATTCTGCCCAAGAGTCACCTGTACAGGAGCGCCTGATTGCCACAGATTTGTTTCCAGCAGTTACAGGAGTCCGATCTTGATTACTGGACGACGTACACGGCCTGGGTGAATCCATATCAACAGCAGATGGCGTTGTCACGCTTATGTCACTCTGACAATCTCCTGTTATAACAGACACAACTAATACCACAAATTATTCCAATAAAAAAGGACAGGCAGTAGCCTTGAAGAAAAAATAAGCAATTTAGAGCTATGTCTCTATTGGTCATGCACCTACAGGAGTCCTACATGGGCTTTTCAAAGAATCCATTATTGGACCTCTAAAATTAAAGATGGCGTAGTTCAGCCATCTTGAAAATTGTGAAATCGCCATGAAAAATACCAGGTTATGATGAAATTTGGTATAGAAATGCAGATTTAGAATTCAATGACAGCCAAACAACTACATATGAAAATTAGGCGAGTGGCAGCTTTTGTATCACCTCCGATACACTTATTTTAGAATAATTACTTTAATAATGATTTATGGTATATCACAGGAATCAGAATTACTTTAACTTTCAAGAACTGCCACATTAAAGCATACATGAAATGGCAGTTGCATACTGTAGGCTGTTAAGTCGTCAGTTCGGTAACATACCACCTGCTCTTAGCAAACTTGTCACTAACATCCAGTCTTTTAGCCAAGACCAGCAGTGGCAAGACCGAGACCAAGACCGACAAATGGCAGAACGAAACAAAATACATGTCACACATCATGATTCTATCACTGCAGTGACCATAATAGTACTCTACTAATGCAAACTATGCATTTTACAAACTTAACAATTTCTGGTGGGTTACTGGCTTAGTAGTAAAACAATTATTTGTGCTAGTTTTTTTATTTGTTTTATTTGTGCTAGCAGTAGAAGCCAACAAATTATTAACATTGTTGCATTATTTTGTTAACTATAACTCTGCACAATTTCTTTTACAACTATTTACAAATAAAGAAAGTAGAAAGTAACAACAGCAGTTGCACTACCTAAAAGTAGAATGAGAGTAGGAATTTATTCAGTGTGTTTGCCTGTTCAGTAGTTGATAACGATGGCATTTTAACTGGTTTTCCTTAAAAGGGTAGACTTAAATTATAACGAAGCAAACAAACGACGCAAAAGATTGGTGTCAAAAATATTCTAGACTGACCTTTAAATCCAAGAACAAGAACACAAAAATCCATGCCGAGCACTATCCAGGCCAACTGCAGTCTTGAGGACTGTGTCAGTGGTAAAATTAAGTATAAGAGCAATTAGCAGACTTTTCAAAGTACCTTCTGTTGATGCACTGTACCAATTAATTAACTACACAATTCATACACATTTCACTGATTTCAGAACAAGACATGACAGTTTCTTCTAATAATCGCGCGTCAGCATACTGACGCGCGATACTGATATAGCAAATCTGTCTGTCTGTCCGTGACGTTCCGGTATCAGATGAAAACAGCTTGACATATTGTCAGTTTTTAAGTGCCTCACTTTACGTTAGTAAAAGAGGCGCTTATTGAGATAGGCTGTGTCGTGACGTCGTTGGTTGGTTGGTTGGTCGTTGGTTGGAACCCGTATGCGATCTATCAAATGGCGCCATTTTCAATGACCTTGAATGACCCCTAACCTGGTTTTTAAGGTCACGCCATTCTTTGACACTGAATATCTCACAAATGGCTACAGATACGGCCACAGTTACTATAGAAGGCGAATAGGAAACTGCACCAAAGTTTTCGAATGGCACTAATTTCAATGACCTTGAGTGACCTGTGACCCACGTTTCAAGGTCATGATAATACTTAACGTCCAATAACTCGTCTAATAGTAAGTTGTGTATGATCTACTCAATGGTTCTGTTTCCAGTGACCTTGAGTGACCGTTAGCCTAGATTTCAAAGTCACAGGGTATCATAGATGCCCTCTGCATATTGTGTGTGCAGCTGACGCGCGATCTACGTGCGATAGCTAAGTTGTTCTTTTTTGGTTTTAGGTTTTGTTTTTCTGTCACTTTCTGTTAAAAAAATTGCTTGTAAACAAACATTTTTCTTTCCATTAGAATAAATGAGTGCTAGTAACAGAAAGATACACAACTCACCGTCATGCTTCCACGCAGAAAGCAGCTTTCGCAGCTGTATAGGCTTTAGTATACCGCACAAGTCACCTTCTTCAATGTATTGGAGGTCATCATTTGTTTCAACACCACATTCCAGCAGTTTTGCAGACACCACCTTCACGGTGTCCTCAGAAAGTGTGGTCAATGTTTGTGATATAATATTCGGCAGATCCATGTAGACCGTAGCAATTATTTATAACAAACAAACTGCGTGATGCAATGTAACCACATTAGTAGAACACAGTCTATACTCTTGCAAAGGATGGTAGTCCAAAAGACTGTCACTGCAAATGCATGCAACATCATTGTCTTCAGAAATGCAATACAAACCGAGATGCGCTAAAACACAGGATTGACACTTTTGAACCACAAAGTAGACCTTCTCTCTCAAATGAATTACAATACACATTATTTTGCCAAATTCTAAAGCATCTTCACTGACACCATGAACAAGAATCATTCCCTTCTTATACAATGTACCTTTGTACGTTACCATATTTGACACCATGGTTTCAGCCTCACAAAAACCAATTGATGCCAAAGCTTCCTGAACATTTGTGGCAAACATGTGAATATCAAATTCCATAGCCCTGTCTGCACAAACATCATCCCGAAACACACTGCCTTCGCTTAAATATGCCTGTAACATCTGGTGTTTGTTTGCCATAGTGCTACAAACATTTCTGAAATTATGCAGTTTTCTCGCACATTCTTTAAAGTAGCTGTGTTTACTTTCAAATCTTAATGTCCAGAGTCTTATAAGTGAGCCAAACTGCAGAACCAGATGTGGGTAATGAGCTAGATAGTGATGTTTTGGCCTCGGTGTGTTTTCAGGAAAAATGTTCATCCTGTCTGCAAGGTAGTCATCAATTAAGTCCTTCATCTCTGCAACTTGGTTTTCACTAATTCTAGGAGCACAGATTAACTCAACAATTCTCTTCAACAACAAAAATAAATTCCAAACTGGATTGTCAATGTCTGCAATTCTGTCACCAATAATGATTGGCAGCATACGTAGCAAACACCAATTTTGAGCGGCATGGCCTCCCAGCTGTTTACCAGGATGCTTTATTTCAACCGGCTTGCTGTCTGCATCATGACCCAAATATTGAAACTGCATTATCAACCTGTTCAAATGATCATATGAGAAATATTTGTCAACTTTAACAAAGTGCTGGATAATCAGTGCCACGTCGATGCCTACTACACCCTCAAACAGATCATGCCCCAAACAAGGTGGGAGTCCAGGGTTGCAGACATGATAAAATTCAAGTTCATTGAATTCAGACTGAAATTTTATTCCAAACTGTTCATCACAACTTTGCCCACGGTTATGCACAGCTTCATCATAGTTCTCTTCTGTTCTCAGCGTACCAATTCTGCAAGGATTTTCAAGAAATTCCTCTCTGGTCAAGAGGCAATAGCGGCAGAAATATCTGCTGCTACTGAAATTTTCGGTAAAACCACCTATGCAGTGTGACCCAAGGTTATCCCCTACTACTGCCAACAATGCACCTTTAACAGGGTTTAACTGCAGCAATGCAAGATGCAGACCATTTTCTTCAATGTCACGCAAGTCTTTGATAATTGGTGAGAATACTGCTTTATGACCAAAGTATTTGAAGTCAGCTTCTCTGCATAGCAATACCAACTGTATTTGGTCAACTGTTGACCTATTGTGTGGCAGGATATCTGCCAATGTCATGTATACAGCAAGAATTTTGTGTTTGCGCCTTCCAGAACCAAGCGGGTTGACAACTTCAAATGAGTCCTGATACAACAATATTCTCAATGCCGAAGCATCCTTGTCAAAAAGCCGATGTCTCTTAAACACTTTACCGTCACATATGTCACTAAAACAGTGATGGTCACAACGAGTCTGCCTAGTTTCACTGTACTGCTTTAACACTGATCCATCATTAAAAAGACTGACTAGCGTCTGTTTAATTGGTACATACTGACTGTACTGGGACTCACCATTCACATCTTGGCCCAAATAAATAGTTTGAGGTTCTATGATAGAAAATCGTGACTTAAAGAATGTCTGTCTTGTCTGATTTGATCGCAAAACCCCGGAAGTACATTTCTGGAACATATCATTTGTTGTCAGAAAATTTACTGCTCCTTTAATTGTTTCCTCTGGGACACCAACTGAATTCAAATGTTCACTCAGTCGCCTAGTTAAAACATCATTTCCTAAATCATGTATTTTTTGAAATTCAGTGATTATATCTTGAACTGCAGACACTGGTAACAATAATTTGGCCTGTAATCTCATATAAAAACGTGCAATAGCATCAACGTATGTTTCGTCATCAATAGCACATTCTTCCGGTGTTTCATGTACTGTATTATCAGAGGCATTACCACTATCCATGCTTGTTGTAGCAATCACAGTCTCATATCCACTGGTGCTACCACAGGTGTCTAATACAGCACTAGAACTGATACCTGGACATATATCAGTGACTTTCCAGCCTCTGTGACTTCGGGATATGTGTGAAGTGAAAGTCGAAACTATCACAAAATGTCGCTCACAGTTCTTGAAAGGGCACCTGATAGATACACTATTTCTTAGGTGCATTTTCAAGTGTACTAAGAAGTTCGCAAACCCCTTGCACACAAACTGGCATAATGGCACACTGCATTTTAAATCAACTGCTTGACACTTATAAACATCAGCAGATGTACGATACTGGCCATGATGTCTGTACACATGTGATTTGAATGCTCCATAATTTCTGAAAGTACGCGTGCACTGCGCTACGCCACATGGAAAATTGGCATTTGCACTGTTGCTATGAATAACGAAGTGACTCGTAAATGTTTTCAACGACCCAGTTGAAAATGAACATAGTTTGCACTTTAAAGGTAAGTTGACATTCATTTCAACTCATTATTGAAATATTATACACGAAAAAATCGCATTCACAACATTTCGGCATATCTTGTTCATATTCTTTATTACGGATTTGTTATTAACCGCATCGGACCGAAATACATATTATACAATATTTAACATCAAGGGACGCAGGTTGTAGCTGTAGCACTGCCTAGTGCCTAAACGAAGTATGGTGCATGTTCCCGATATTCACAAAGGAGATAGCGCCAGTGAAAATGTGGTTTTAGTAAATCGAAGATATTGTGTCAACTTTATAATTGTTCATTATACTAAAAAATAATGATTAACAAAGTCACTAAGCAAATGCAGCTGTGTCAACTGCAGCGGGAAAATGGATCGCTACACCGCATTATGTTGTCTATGCGTAAATCAATATATCTAATATTTGCAATTTGTGCTGAAGAATTACTGGCGGCGCCACACAGTTTAGCCAATAACCGTGTTATCCCCATATGGAACAGTTTACCTAATCATGTAGTTTCTGCTGAAACAGTTAACACTTTTAAACAACGTCTAGATAAATTCTGGATCGATCAAGACGTGATGTATAATTACAAAGC
>Ga0209122_1000265_pt1 | contig 13989 bp, 14 predicted proteins | sample OlaalgELextract2_2_FD_187375 | JGI IMG/M metagenome (GOLD analysis project Ga0209122, IMG submission 187375) | Olavius algarvensis symbiont microbial communities from Tuscany, Italy - Type A ELBA extract 2 (SPAdes) (version 2) | ecosystem: Host-associated > Annelida > Digestive system >...
CGTCGGCAGGAATAATTTCATTTTCATCGACCCGGAAAATGTCATTTTTCGCGAGATGATCGGCGCTGACATAGCGTCCCCCCGGATATTCCTCCGTGCAGATTCGAACTTTGGACGGCTTTAAAGAAAAGAAATTTTCCAGTCCTTCCAGGACCTTGCCCTTGGCACGGTGCTCCAATGTTTTGCCCAGAAGGACGAGGGTGATCAACATGGCGGCGGTGTCGTAGTAAATGTGAATGCTGCCGGCAAACAGGTTGACCGTGCTGTAAACATACGCACTCATTGAGCCCATGATAATCAGCGTTTCCATGCTAAAGGCCGCGTTGGTCAGGCCGGCCCAGGCTTTTTTAAACAAATCGAAACCGCCGTAAGCCCCCACCATGGTGGCCATGATAAATGCCGGCCAGGACAGTTTATTAATGGTGTCCCGGCTGAACTCGGTGAAAAAGCCCGAATATAGCGCCCAGGACAGCATCATGATGTTCATCGTCAGAAAGGCTGAGATGGCGAAACGAATAAATTCCCGGCGTCTTTCGATCACATTGCGGGATTCATCGGGTTCCGCCGCCCGGTAGCCGAGTTTGCCGATCGCCTCGATAATGCGGTCCGGTGAGGTTTTGACGGGGTTGTAGTTGACCAGAAGCCGGTCGGTCGAAAAATTGCAGGTTGAATCAAAAATTCCGTTGGTTTTTTTTAAACTTTCATCAATCAACCAGGCGCAGGCCGGGCACCACATGTTGCTGACTTTCAGAGTGAGGTCTAAAACGCCTACAGCCGGGGCCGGCTGACGATCGGTGAGACCCAGACTCTCCATGTCATCGGATGGCGGTTGATTTGAATCACGCCCGGCATCTTTTGACGCGAGGTCGGCTTCCGAGCGCGGTATAATGCCTTTTTCCTGGCAGAGTTTGAATAGATCCGAGTCGCGAAAGGCTGCCGGGTCGCCTGAATCGCTTGCTTCGATCAGGATGCTGAAAACCTGGCGGCAACCCTGACAACAGAATCGGTAGGTTCGATTGTCGTAAGTCGACTCAGGCCTTGCGGTCCGCAAGGCGAGGCCGCAAAGATCGCAGACATCAGTGGTGTTGTTCGATGCGCGTTTCGGGTTATATGTAAAATGGTTATGGCGCATGTCCTGAATTCAACGCCGCCGCACGCGGCCTGGTTATCTGTCGCAAAGTATGCTTAGCTGGAGCACAAAATGGTCGAACCTCTTGTCCGAAAGTCGGATGGAGATCCCCTTTGGGCGGTTAACGCAGGCCAAGCGATTTAACAAATGCGATGACATGCCAACGATCGTTAATCGTAACGGTGGTTTGCAGGGCTGGTTGACGCTTGCCGGGTTCACCATAACTGACGGTTTTAAACAATTCGCCTTCAGGTTTGTTTTGAACCGCGGGACTGCGCAAATCGGTGGGCAGGGGTTGAAAACTCTGACCGACCGTACCGTTGCCGTCGTATTGATAACCGTGGCATTGGGCACAATAGGTCAGGTAAACCGCCTTGCCTCTTGCGATGACCGGCGGTTCAGTCGTTTCCAGCGGGGATTTCAAATCTACGCCGGGCGTTGCACGATAAATTGCCTCACCGGCACGTACCGGAACGATGCCGGCTTCCATGTTAAATAGTGGTTGTTCATAGGGTCTGACGGCCGGAGTTTCGCGCATACGACCATATATGAAATTATTGTCATAGTACATCAGTGCTTCATAAGCACCATACAGTACAATCGCAACCAGGATGAGAACCACAAGAATTTTCTTCATTTAATCGACACCTTGATACCGAATTATATATAAGTGCGACGGATTTTCTTCTTCGCCTAAACCGCCCTTGACATGTTGGGGGTAGGGCAAGGGATGATAGGGGTCTGCAATGGCGTAAACCGATTCTCCCGGTACATCCATGATCGGGCGGTAGTCCCAATCCGGCTGACCAAGATCGCCGATAACGGTAAAGGCCAGCCAGCCTTTGAAGACCACCCATCCCACCATCAGCAGGACCAGAAACCATGATTTGACCGCAGATGCTTCGTGTGCGTGTTCTTCCATTATATTTTTACCTTTAAGCCGCCAATTAATAGTATGTAGGCCAATACCCAGACAATCGTGCCAATGATGACCAGATAGGCAAGGATCGGAAACGGGGCGTTGCGCCCTTCGATCCCCCCCGGAAAGCGTTCAATAATTCGAGATTCACGCTGCGCCGAATCTTTGCGTTTAAAATGATAAAACCCCAGACCGATTACGAACAATGCAATCGAGGCGAGAGCCGGAAACAAATACATAAAAAAATGTTGAATACCGAGAACTTCAAAATATCGCATGGCTTAGATCTTTCTCCTCCCATCGGAGCGATTCAAATCGATGAAATTCCGACCCATTGGGCCGTAAAGAATTTACCTCTAGTCAATATTTATCTCGCTGCCATGAACAGCGAGAATGTTATGACTGCCAGAGAACACGCCAGACAGATGCAGACCAGCGAAAACAGGGCAATGGTCTGAATTCGTGCAAAACGCGATGCTTTTGCCGGATTGGTGCTGGGATCATTTTCCAGCGGAAAGAATCTGGCCCGCTGTTGATCTTTAAACTGGCCGTTGTTCAGGGCCCAGATAAAAATCAGAATGCTGATCACAAAACCGGCCGACATATAGGCTATGTAATAGGGGAAATACATAATAAAAACCGTTGCGGGTTGCGAGTTACGGGTTGCGCGTTTCGTGTTGCGAGTTGCGGGGTGCGTGTTGCGCGTTACGTTTTGCGCGTTGCAGGCAACCCCGGAACCCGCACCTCGCGACCCGGTTAGGGTTCCCAGGCCGAATCGATGCCGCGGGGCTCGGTGTTGGCATCACTCTGGTTGATGAAATACACAGCGACATAATCACCGACCTCCCAAATTTTCTGCGACTCCAGATCGCGTTTGAAATATGGCATGGCCGACCCGGTGATGCCATTCATTAGCTGGTAATAGATGATGCCGCCCGAAATTTCCCGGCCCTTCAAAATGGTAAAATTTAACGGCGGCGGATAAATCCAGGGCTGCGCCGGACCCATCCCGTCACCGATCGGACCATGGCAGCCAATGCAAAAGTTCTGGTAAATTTTCTGACCGCGCTGCAGGCCGGCTTTGCTTGTTGGATACGGATTGGGAATAATGCGCCATCCTTCGGGGACAATATCCGACAGCCATTTGGCATTGGCGGCCGGTCCGGCCTCGTAAGCCTTGATGGATTCAGCTTTCCAGTAATTCTGGCGTTCCATGCGACGATCTGCATTTTTGCCCCCCAGGCTCTGAACATAGCGGGTCAGGAGTTTAATCCGCTCCATCCCCAGCCATTCAAACGGCGGCATAATAGAACTGGGACGGGTGTAGCGCGGATTGATAAAGTGGGCGATGTGCCAGTCGTCCGGATGTTCGCCGCCTTCCTGGGACAAATCCACGCCGGTGCGCTGGGAGCCTAACGCGATCGGCTCATCGGCGATGTAGTCGCCGGACTGGGCAATGCGGTCGGCCCCGTGGCCCCAGTCAATACTACGGATGGATTGGCTGTGGCAGTATACGCACCCATTTTCCAGGTATATTTTACGGCCGGCCTCTTCCTCGGCGGTGCGTTGCCGAAAAATTTCCGAAGGGGTTACCGTGCGATTCGCATATGGCCAGTATACCACGGTCAGGGTTATGGCCGTCAACAGGGCCAGGATACCGACCAGAATTACGGTTGGGGTCATTCTCATGTTGATGCTCCACGATTGAAATACAATGATCGGACGATGTTGTACAAGCCGAGATAGGCTCCGATCATGATGAACGTTCCAAGCGATGCTCTCAAAATATAATATGGCTGAATCTCAGGCAGGGTCCGGTAAAGGGTCTCACCGTTGTACCAGGCATTGCCCTGAATCAACCCCACCGTCGTCAGCACAACGGCAAATCCGGTGATGCCGATCAGCACCAGCCAATATTGTACGTCGGCCAGAAATCTGCTGTAAAGCTGTCTACCGGTGATTCTTGGCAGAATGAAATAGATGCCGCCCAGCGCCGTGACGCCGGCAAAACCCAGTACGCCGATGTGGGCATGACCGACAACCCAGTTGTTAAAGTGGGTGATCCGCTGGACATGCGGCAAGGCCATCATGGATCCCTGGATGTTAACAAAAAAGTAGAATATCGTACCGGTGAAAATAAATTTGGCGCCAATGTCGGCATGAATGTCTCCCAGCTTCCCTTTGACCGTGTACCAGAGATTGATCAACACAATCATGACTGGAATAACCATGGCGACACTGTCAACGATGGAAATGGTTTTGAGCCAGGTCGGTACCGGCACCTGCAGCAAATGGTGGGTGCCGATGTGGGTGTAGACAATAATCAGCGACCAGAAGCCGATCAACGACAAGGTATGGCTGTACAGAGGACTGCGGGTGGCGATCGGCAGCGCATAGTAGGCGATGCCGAGGCCCATCGGGGTCAATAGCAGGCCGAATATGTTGTGGCCATAAAACCACAAGAGAATGGCGTCCGGAATGCCTGCCAAGGCCCCGGTATCCGGCTTCCAGATGACATTTCCGAGGCAGTAGGTGATCGAGGTCAGAACAATGGCGGCGGTGGTATACCAAATGGATACGAATAAAATGGATTCCTTCCGCTGGCGGACGGTCATCAAAATATTGGTGACGACGAGACTAAAGCTTATGACGACCATGATGTCCACCGGCCAGGCCAATTCAGCGTATTCCCTTCCCTGGGTGTAGCCCAACGCAATCCCGATGACACCGGCAGCGACCGTGACGTTCCAAAATATCGCACTGAACACCCCCAGTTTGTGGCTGTAAAGCTCGGTCCGCAGCAATTTCGGGAAATAATAGAAGGCCGCGGCCAGCAATCCCGGCGTAACAAATCCGAACAGGACCGCGTTGATATGCATGGGCCGGACTCGCCCGAAGTGGAGATATTCGATATTCGCCAGAAAATCCGGGGCAATCAGATACCCGGCAGCGATCATTCCAAAGCTGGTCGCGGCTGCAAACCATAGGGCGGATGTCAGGATAAACGCTTTGGCCGTCGGGTTGTCGGTCGACACATTTTCGGTTGGTACTTCAGTCAAGATTATTACTCCCATTAACGCTTTGCGTGGTTATTGCTGATAGGTTAATAGTTATTGGCAAAAAATAACGGATAACCAAACAACCTCCGGTTAGCTATGACACGCCAGCCAGCAGTCGACATTGGCATTTTTCTCATAGTGACATTCTAAACACATCCCCATACGCCATTCCTTGTACGGCAAGCGCTGATGGTTTTGAACCTGCCCGTGGCATTCCTGGCAGGCAATCTTGCCGTTGATGTGCCGCTGATGATTGAACAGGACGTGTTCGGCCACATAGTTGACTTTTTTCCAGGGCGTTGAAGTCCTGGTGTTGAAATATTCATGCTCCTTTTGAATCCAGGGATGGTTTTTAATAATGTAGTTATGGCAATGCAGACACTTTTCCACCGGCGGAATCCCGGGGTGATTGGAATAGGCTACATAGGGATGGCAGTACTGGCACTGAATCTGCTTGACGCCGCTGTGAACCGTGTGGCTGAAGGGAATCGGCTGTTCCGGTCCGAGTCCGCGTCCCGGCCACCCCCAAAAAACGTAAGTAAAGGCTGCTGAAGCCAATATGGTGATTAGTGTCAGAAAGACGATTATCGTGTTATTTCTCAACGTATTATCCCTTGTCCAAAAACAGCTTGAAATTTAAAGTCAACTACTTTCCTTGGCCGGCACCGTTTCAGGAAAAACCTTCAAATAATATCCGATAGCGATCGCCATCAACCCTAAAAAGCCCAGCGAAATCAATCCGTCGGAAAGGCTCAAGGGTATCGACTGGGCATCATGGCTCAACGCCGGCCCTATCAACAGGAGATGCTCCAGCCAGATGCCGACAATCACAACTGAACAAATCGCCAGCATCAGTACCGGTTTGGTTTTGATCCGCTGGTTTAACAGGATGAAAAACGGGCCGACAAAGCAGACGATAAATACCGTCCAGGCTAATTTATTCCAGGGCGCCAGCATGGTGCGCACAATCACATAGTGCGTTTCCTCAGGAATGTTGCCGTAGTAAATGACCATCAGCTGGACATAGAAGAAATCGGCCCACAGCAAACAAAAACCAAAGAACAGTTTGCCGATGTCGTGAAAATGGCTATCCTTGAGGCCCGACACCTCCCCTTGCTTGATACGGATAATGGCGGCCAGAATAATCAGCGCGCCCAGACCGATAAAAAAGGCTTTAACGAAATGATAGGCGCCAAACAGGGTCGAAATCCAGTGGGGATCCATGCTCATCACCAGATCGAAGCCGATCAAAGATAGAACCAGCGCGAAGGCCAGGATGTAGAAACCGCCCCAGATCGTCATACGGCGCTTGATTTCTTCCGGTTTGCTGTGGTTGCGTTGCCAGGCGTCAACAATCGATTGGCGCCACTTGCTGCGAGGTTGATTGGGGTCGATTTTGAGTTGCAGCGCGTTAAACAGGTACCCGAAGCCGAGTATATAAAGAATCAGCAGACCGATACAATCGCGGGTAAACAGAAAAGGGATATTCAACCAGACTTCCTTGCCGTGCAGATCTTCGTAGAGCCATGGGAAAATATGGGCCCGGCCCAAAAATAAAACCAAAAACAAAATATAAGAGATCGGAAAAAAGGCCGCAAAGGATTCCGATAGACCGGAAAGCGGTCCGCTCCAGCGTGCATTGGTCATGTGCATGACCGCCGAAAACAGGACCGCGCCCTGGGCAATGGCCGACCACAGGAGAAAATTAATCAGATAGGCCTGCCAGGCTCTTTCCGGGTGTTGGCTGGTCAACCCGAAAATAAAGGTCGCCACACCGATGGCCACCAGGACGAAAAACACCCATGGTGCTTTTGATCGATTGATTTCCATGCTTTTGGTATCGCTTTCACTCATAGCTGCGGACTTTCCCTTATGGTTTCGAATACACGAACTTCGGCCCCCTGTTTTTGAAAGAAATCCTTTAGGCCGTCCTCCTGCATCGGCTCGCAGGCGGCCAGCACGCCGAAATGCTCACCGGAACAGCGCGGATCATAATATTTCAACCAGCGAAAACTGGGCAGCCGGGTTTGGGTCAGTAGCCCCAGAACATTGCCGAAAACCGACCCGAGGATCGTGGCCTCAAATCCAACCACCACAAATGGCACGATGGCGATGATCGGTTTGCCGCTGACGATCAAATTCCAGCGTGTTGCGGTAAAAATGGCCAGCACAAATCCACCAATAAATCCCAATATTCCGCCGCACAGCGTAAACCAGCCCACCCAGCTCGATTTTAACTTCAGGGCGTCCATAATTTTGTGGCTGGGAATGGGCGTATTCACCCGGATAAACTGATAGCTCGATTGCTTCAAGGCTTCGATTGCGGCAACGACCTTATCTTCACTTTTAAAGAGCCCCATGATGTGTCGTTTAGGCGGCATGGCCAGCTTCCTCCGCGACGGTTTCCTTCATTTCAGTCATGGATACCGATGGCAAATGTTTGGCGAACAAGACGAACAAAAAGAAAAATACACAAAATGCACCCAGCATGATGCCGTATTCGATCATGGTCGGGGCATAAAGTCCCCAGGCATGGGGGGCAAACCCATGGGCCACGCCTCCGATGATGATGACAAAACGCTCCCACCACATGCCAAAATTGATGATCAGCGAAATCACAAAAAGCGATATGATGGTTGTGCGAACCCGCTTAAACACGAATAGCAGCGGAATCAGGGTGTTGCACAGCACCATGAAGAAAAAGCCCCAGCGGTAGTCACCCAGGGCCCGCCAGCGGAACTGCTCCATTTCGATGGTGTTGTGGCTGTACCAGGCGATAAAATATTCCGTGCCGTACGCCAGGCCGACGATCAGGCCCGTGAGCACGATCGTTTTGGCCACATTTTGCAGAACCTCCATGGTGATGATGTCCTCATACTTAAACATTTTTCGCAAGGGAATCATCAGCGTCAGTACCATGGCCAGGCCGGAGTGGATGGCCCCGGCCACAAAATAGGGGGCAAAGATGGTGGTGTGCCAGCCGGGAACAATACCCAGGGCGAAATCCCAGGAGACAACGCTGTGCACCGAAATGACCAGCGGGGTGGCCAGGGCGGCGAAAAACAGATAGCCGCGGGTGTAGTGGCGCCATTGCTCGTGGGCACCGGTCCAGCCGAACGAAAGAAACTTGAAAATTTTTTGGCGGGTGCCGGTCGATCGGTCACGGATCGCCGCCAGGTCCGGCAGCATGCCGGTGTACCAGAACAGCGAACTGACCGTCAGGTAGGTGCTGATGGCAATCACGTCGAACATCAGCGGTGACAGAAAATTAGGCCAGAGCAGTCGCTGGTTGGGCAATGGGAGCATGTAGTAGACCTGCCAGGCGCGCCCCAGGTGGATAAACGGAAACAGCCCGGCGACACACACGGCAAAGACCGTCATGGTTTCGGCGGCCCGGGCGATGGGATTGCGCCAGCCGGCCCGGAACAGATGTAAAATGGCGGATATCAGGGTTCCGGAATGGGCGATACCGACCCAGAAGACAAAGTTTATCAGATACGTTCCCCATCCCACCGGATTGTTCTGGCCGGCCACGCCAATGCCGACAAAGATTTGATAGGCCCAGCAGGCCGCGCCGATCAAGATCCCGAGAAACAGCAGGAAGACAATCCCCCAGTAATACCGTTTGGGCGGGGTCAAGGTGTCCAGAATCGTTTGATCAATTTTTGCAAAAGTTAGCTGCGACATAATTCTGTATCCAAATTGTTACCTTCGATTTAAGTTAATGCTCAGATAGCGCTATGGTGCCCCACTGTTTTGTCGCAGGAGCGCTGCACTTGAGGATCGGCCCGCGACCAGCGGGCCTGAAAGCGCACTCCGCGCACTCCTTGCGCTCCCTTTGATGAGCACTTCGTTTGCGAAGTCCTTGTTTTGCCTTCAGCCTCAAGTCGTTCCGCCGGGGACGCTCATCAAGGCGCGAAGCGCCGCGCCTTCTTCCTAAACCTCATGGGTCACTTTTTTCAAATAAATGACCGCCGGTTTGGTATTGACATAACCAATGGCCTGATAGGCGCGGGGATCATCAACGAGTTTGCGCACCCGGCTTTGGGTGTCCATCAAGCTGCCAAAGGTAAGGGCATTGGTCGGGCAGGTCTGGACGCAGGCCGGTATTACTTCACCATCCCGGATTTTACGATTTTCATTTTTAGCGACGCTGCGAACCTCCTTGATGCGTTGGATGCAAAAAGAGCATTTTTCCATGACACCCTTGCTGCGTACGGTTACATCCGGGTTCAATTGCTCGTTCATGGGTTCGGGCCACTGCCAGTCATACCAGTTGAAGCGACGCACCTTATAGGGACAATTCTGCACGCAAAAGCGGGTTCCGATGCAGCGATTGTAAATCTGATTATTCAAGCCTTCCGCCGAATGGTGGGGCGCATACACCGGGCAAACCGATTCGCAGGGAGCGTTGTCGCAGTGCTGGCACATCATGGGCAGAAAGGTCACTTTTTCCATATCGTCTTCCGAATGGTATCGTTCAACACTCAACCAGCCCATTTCGCGTCCCTCGAGCACCCGCTCCACGCCGACGACGCCGATGTTATTCTCTGCGTAACAGGCCGCGGCACAGGCCCCGCAGCCGATGCACCGGTCCAGATCGACCACCATGCCCCAGCGATAGTCCAGGTGGTCATGGGGCGGATAAAAATCGCGCTTCGGGTCATAGCCTTCGGGCAGAGGCAGCGTCAGCGGGAAATGCCCCATGGTCAGATCGGTTTTTGCCGGTTTTGCCGGCTGCTGCAGATCCTTCAGCTTGACCGAAAGGGCAAACGTGCGGCCATGCTGGATACGGCTGCCGGACGTGCTGGCCAGTTGCATGGACCGTCCAGTTTTTTTAATGGTCAGTTCTGGGATATTCAGGCTGGCGCCCCCGGAATCCGAATTGGTTTTGGCCGAGAGCAGTGCCATCGGATTTACGCCGACATCGCTGGCGTATCTGCCGTACGCAGTGTGTCCCTGCCCGATGTTCATGGCAGCCAGCCCCGGCGCAACGAGTTCACTCACATACACCGCGGTTTGCAGTTTACCGAAGGCGGTCTGAAGCTCGATAATATCTTCCTGCTTGACTCCGTTGGCGCCGGCCGTTTGGGGATTCATCAATACCGGTGTTTGCCAGGCGATGCGTGTCAGCGGGTCGGGAATTTCATTCAACCAGGGTTTATTGGCACCGCGCCCGTCAAAAAAGCGGATCGATGGCAGGGCCGCAAATGCCAAATCGGACTGCGGGCGTTCGGGTTGTTGCGATAATATATCCGTCAAGTCCTTTGACTGAGGCGGTTTTCGACTACTGGCGGGTTTGACGGTCAGACCGAAATTCCCGCCCTGCTGAAGTGTTTCAATCCATTGAAGCTCACTGTCGATGCCCCGCATTTCCGCAAGGTCGGCAATAAGGTAGTCCTTGTAGTTGCCGGCCGGCGGTTTACCTGAGAAACCGGCTCGCAGCATGACGTCCCCCAGGCTGGGTGCCTTGCTCATCTTGCCCATGGCCGGCTGCAAGCTCGACACCAGCAATTGCTTACCGCCGTATTCATCCCAGGTTTCAAGGGGCATTTGAACCGGCAGTACAAGATCGGCCGCCTGGGCTGTCTCATCCATAACGTTGCTGAAGGAGACCACGAAAAGATCATCGGCTGCTAAGGCTTGCTGCACCTGGCTTTCTTGCGGCAGCGTGAATACCGGATTCACATTGTTGAGCAACAGCAACTCGACGTTGTCACTTGGCAGTGAATTAAAAAATTGGCTGATATCAGCGCGCCTGGCGGCCTGTTCGACCCGGTGGCGGTTGGTAAAATCAATCAATTTCAGATCCGGGTCGAGCAGCAGATTGAGTAAGTTCACGGCCAGGTTGGCCTGCAATCCGTTGCTGCCGGAGGATCCCGTGCCGGTTCCCAGCACCAGGGGCCGGCTGGCGCCCATCAGTTGTATGATCAGCTTTTCATATAATTCCAGCGAAATGCCGGATTGTTGCAAAACCCTGTCCTGGGAGTAGGGCGCAGTGGCGGTATTCAAAAACTTCTGAAACGATTTGGGAAGGGATTTGCCTTTGCCGATATCCAGTGCCTGTCTGACCAGGCCGAGGGCGATTACGGACTCACTGCCGGGTTTGCAGGCCAGCCAGTGATCGGCATTGGCAGCGGTCAAGCCCTGGGCGGGGCTGACCTGAAAAAACAGATTTTTGGTTGCGTCCCTGAGTTCATGCATGGCTTTGAATTTCCATGCATATTCAACCGGCGAAAGCCACGTTTCAAGGAAATCCGCCCCAAAGGATACCAGAATATCGGCCTGTTCCATGTGATAGGATGCCAAGCCGTCCACGCCGAAAACTTTATCGTTGGCGGTCTTGATGGATTCATAGGCGAGCGGTTCAAACACCAGCGGCGGCGGCGATTTTAAATTTTGCAAAGACGCGGTGAAGAGTTTCATCAGGCTGTTGCCGACGGTCTCCGTCAGCATACGCACCCGGCCGTTTCCTTTTTGAGCGGTTTCGGCGGTCTTGGCCTTTAAGATGGCCTCGGCTTTTGAAAATGAAATGGATTGCCATTGGCCGTTTTTTTTCAGCATCGCCGTTTTAAGGCGGTCCGGATTGTATATTCCCTGCAGCGCGGCCTGCCCACGGATACAAAGCTTGCCCCGGTTGATCGGGTGCAATGGGTTGCCCTCTATTTTAACAATACGGGCTTCGCGGTTCTTCGCCAACACACCGCAACCAGCCGGGCACTCGCGGCAAGTCGACGCATACCAGGTGGCTTTACCGGCTACCATATCGTCAGGTGCTTGAACTTGGGAAAATAGAGTTTTGGGGGGAGGATTGCAGCCAACTGCAAAAGAGATGCTGCCCATACCGGCAATTTTAAGAAATGTGCGCCGATTCATATCAGAAACGATCTCCTGAAAACAGAACAGTAAAAATATGCTCTATCGAGAGTTTAATAACAAAATGAAAGTCAACAAGTACCAGCTATGTATAATCAATTAGAAGTTTCGGATGGTTCCGTTTTGACATCTAATTAGGAATCGTTCTTAGTTACGGCCTTATAAAAAAAAGCGAGGTTTTTGTCAAGCCGGTATGATAAAAAATGAGGTGATCACCGGTGCTTTAATATAAAAAATGTTGATTGTTAATGGGGTGAATACTTTATTTTATAGGTTTAAACACCCTATCTTAGGTGCTTAGCGACATCATATCGACAATTTATGGTCGATGATACAAACCGCGTGCGTTGATACGCTGAGGTTTCAGGTTTCAGGTGTCGGGTGTCAGGTGTCAGCCCAACCGCTGGCCCCAAAAATTCGACCAGCCTAATCGAATTTAGCAACTGCATTTGCACATGCGGGTAAATTACAATTGACAAACACCAAATTACAAATAAATCTCAAATCCCAATATCCAATGACCGAAACCCACTTTCCGCATTAATAAGGACATCGAGATTTGTTTGAGATTTGGGATAACATTAACCGTCAAATACGAGTTGAGCTCAACCGGCCTTGCGCATTCTCAGATTAATCTCCAGCCGTTCCAAAGACAGGTTGATGACATCTTTGGCCTTGTCTTTGCGGGCCCGGTAGTCATCAAAAAAAGCAATAACCTCATCGGCCCGCAGGATTCCGGCAGTCGGGATAATGGACGCCACCACCCGTTCGTAGAGCATCGGGTGAAAACTTTCAATCTGCTCCAAATTGGAGACATACCAGTCCCACATCAATTCAAGGGCATGGGGGTTGGTGCACAGGGCCACCACCGGCATGAATTTATTGCGGGCCGGCACCTTGTCCAATACGTATTGCTGGGTTTTTTCAATCAACCTGGCATCCTTGAAACAGCCCAGGGCGCTCAGGATATTCAGCCGTTCATGTTCAATTTGAGAAACCTGCAGCCGTTGATCGAACCAGGCAAATACCTGCTCATCTCCGGACAGGGCCCCGGTCTTCATCACGCTTTTCATGAGGTCCGCGTGAATCGCATCGCCATTGAGCAGCGCGGCAAATTGATCCCGGGCGAACTCGAGGACCGGCTGCGAACCATATAAGGCCGCATCCCAGATAATTTGGTCGCGCAGCATGGAGGTCGGATGATTCTCATCCGGCAGCGGTTCATAGCCGATGTTCGCCAGTATTTCTTCAAACTTTGGTGCGGCCAGGGCCTTGATTTTTTGCCGGCTGTCTTCTTCCAGCACCAGGTAGGCCGAATACAGATTCTCAGCCATGCTGGCCAGGGGCAGATAAGCGTCTTCCCGGTCATAAAAGCCGAGCAAATCCAGATAATCATCCAGGGTTGCCGCATTGCATCTCACCAGGGCGTAAAAATCATTTTGAAGGCCCCAGCGGTCTTCGGGCGGCATCGATTTTTCCCGCACCCGTCGGCCAAGTTCATCGATATTTTTTTGATCATCGTACTTGACGCGATAAAATCCCGTTTGCCGGTCATTGACCTTGTAGACCACGATATCATCATCAATGTCAATCATCTGTTCCTTTTGATCCAAGAGCAGGGATACTTGCCTGGCCGCACCCGTGTCGGAATAAAGTCTGACGGTGATCGGCACCAGCCATTTTTGATCGGAATCGTTCGGCAGGTAGGTGAAGCGCTGCTGGTTGATTGCCAGTTGATTGCCCCGGCGGTCAACCGTGATAACGGGAAAACCCGGTTGTTCGATCCAGCTTTTCATCATGGCGCTTATGGGCAGCCGGGAAACGGTCTCAAAGGCTTCCCACAGGTGATGACTGGCGGCGCAGCCGTATTCATAGGTCTTTAGAGTGGACGCATAAACGTAAAAATTCTCATTATATCAGCATGATAAGATAAAATACTACTTGACTTTTTTTGATATAAGTACTACTAAAATCACTCCTTTTATAGGCCTAGTTCCCTAAAACTG
>Ga0209122_1000275_pt1 | contig 13859 bp, 10 predicted proteins | sample OlaalgELextract2_2_FD_187375 | JGI IMG/M metagenome (GOLD analysis project Ga0209122, IMG submission 187375) | Olavius algarvensis symbiont microbial communities from Tuscany, Italy - Type A ELBA extract 2 (SPAdes) (version 2) | ecosystem: Host-associated > Annelida > Digestive system >...
TAACCTGAAGCACAGCAGATTGCTGCTTTAACCAATTTTTCAAAGAACATTGACCAAATTTAAAATGTTGGACCTACAATTTTGTAATTTATTCTGATCAATTTTAAGTTTATGCGCAGGCTCTATAGAGATTGATGTTAATTTCCATTATTATTTATGCAACAACTGGGTAAACCCTAAACCTCTAAACCTTTGAACCTAAATCGAAAAAGGAGGCATGCAGCCATGATTCGTAATGATAATCAAAATTGCAGATTGCACACCCAGCTTTGGGCCACAGTCGGCATCCTATTGTTGGTTTTAGGTAGTGCAAGCTTTTCAATAGAGGCAAACGCAGCGCAGAAATCAGCACAGCATGCAAATAGTCAAATCCATTGGGGCTATGAACCCGACAATGGACCCGGTAGCTGGGGCAAACTGAATAAAGACTGGCAACTGTGCGCCGAGGGTGAGCAGCAGTCCCCGATCGATCTCACCGGCGCCCGGCAGAAAAATATGGATATGATGAAGTTGGAGTTTCCCACCGCCAATTTGAAAATCGTCCGTCAAACCCACGTATTGCACGCACTCGATAACGGCCACACAATCCAGATCAACTATGACAGCGGCGAAACCCTTGAAATCGGCGGCCATAGCTTTGCGCTGCGGCAATACCACTTCCATTCACCCAGCGAACACACGGTGAACGGGCGTCGCTACCCGATGGAGATGCACCTGGTGCACCTCAGCCAAAACAAAAAGATAGCGGTCATCGGCGTATTCATCGAGCAAGGCCGCCACAATGAGGCCTTCGACCGAATTTGGTCCAATTTGCCGACGCAGACCGGTCAGGAGGTTCACATTGAAAATGTGCAGGTCGACATCGACCATATTTTGCCCGAAAACAAATCCACCTATCGCTACCGGGGGTCCCTGACGACGCCGCCGTGCAGCGAGGGCGTCGGCTGGTTCGTCTATGTCGAGCCCATTGAGCTGTCACGCGAACAAATCGAAGCTTTTCAAAAAATCTTTCACGGAAACAACCGGCCGATCCAACCGCTGAACGATCGAACCTTGTGGTATGACGGTATTGAAGCCCTGAAAGAGTGATTTCGCACACGAGCGCGGCCTCTGGCCAAAGTACAGCCGGTCTGATTGAGAAAGAAACTTCAAAAAGCAAATTTTAGATTTTGGAATGCGGATTTTGGATTTAAGGTATTCTGCTTGTCGTGAGCTTTTGTGTCGAACGGTCTAAATTAATATTGACTGAGCGAAGCGAATCCACCATTCGTCAATCGACATTCGACATTCGTCATTCCAATGTAGTTTCACACGAGCAAACGGCCTTGGAACCGAAGGCCCGCGTAGACGCTTGGTTGGATGACACCTGGTAGTTCGGTGTGAACGCGGAATATAAAAAAGATCTAATTGACCTCCTGCACTAAAAATGCGATTGTTTCGCTTTAATGTCATCGGCATTTTTTTATCTGAAGGAGAAACATGCAAAAATTGGAAGACCAAGATACGAGTCGATCCAATCCACCGTTGAACGACAAAATGTTTGTTGCGAAAGCGCGCGAGGCAGCCATCCATATCGGTCTCGTCGTTCTGCTTCTATTCTGGTGTTTCCGCATCGGTCGGCCGTTCATCGAGATTATCGTCTGGGGCATCATCATCGCCGTTGCCATCCACCCCGGCTACCATCGGCTGAAGTCGGCCCTGGGTGAACGTGGCGGACTGGCGGCAACTTTGATCACCCTCTGCGCACTGATCGTGCTGCTCGTTCCGGCGTTCATGCTTTCCGAATCGCTCATCACTGCTGCCCAGGCGTTTTCGGCAGGTCTCGGCAAAGGAACGCTGAGCGTACCTCCGCCATCGGAAAGCGTCAGATCCTGGCCGGCCATCGGGGAACCGTTATATGATTTTTGGCGCCTTGCCTCGAACAATCTCGGATCTGCCTTGAGCAAGGTCTCCCCGCAGCTCAAAAAGTTTGGTGTCCAGCTGTTCTCAGCCGTTGCGGAAACCGGGATCGGCATTCTAAAGTTCATGATTTCAATCATTATCGCCGGTGCTCTCCTGGCAAATGATGCCGGTAGTGGTCGGATCGCGCGGGCATTTGCTACGCGGCTCACAGGTGAGCGGGGGCCGAAGATCGCCGAACTTGCGGCGGCGACGGTTCGAAGTGTTGCCACGGGTATACTGGGTGTCGCATTAATCCAATCGATACTGGCAGGCCTCGGCCTTCTCGTGGCCGGCGTTCCCGGGGCGGGATTTTGGGCCCTGTTGGTGCTGATTTTCGCTGTGATTCAGCTTCCCACGCTTCTGGTCCTGGTCCCCATTATTATCTACGTGTTCTCCACCAGCACAACGGTTGCCGCCGTGTTGTTTGCGATATGGTGTATTCTAATCGGTATATCCGATACCTTTCTTAAACCGCTCTTGATGGGCCGTGGCGTCGACGTCCCCATGCTGGTCATCTTCGTCGGGGCAATTGGCGGCTTCATGACATCGGGCATAATCGGCCTCTTCGTCGGAGCGGTGATTCTATCGCTCGGCTACAACCTTTTTTCACTATGGCTTGCCGGGGATATAGCACCGGAAGAAGAGCCGTACAATTCTAAATAGTGATTATGCGAATGAAATAGGGTAGCATGATCCGCCACATACTGTGTCCGACTGACTTAAAGGAGCGGGCTCTATATCTCTCTTAAAAAAGCCGTTCAGATTGCGCATCAGTTCAACGCACGGATAACGATGCTCAACGTCCATAGCGAATTTATGGATAAACACGAACGCGAAATGCTCCGGGTCAGCGTCGATAAATTAAAAGTAGCTTCTCGACCGGCTACAGCCTTAAAATCATCCTTCTCCAGTGATTTTTCGGTCATTGAGTATTCGAATTTGAGATTTTCACTTCGACGTTGCTCAGGGTGGTGAGCCTGTCGAACCATTTGTTATTTGAACATTGAGATTTGGTTCTTCAATATTTGGTGATTGTACTTAACCATTTGATCATGTGGCACTTGACTGGAAAGTAAAAGAACGGATCATGACTCCAATATCTATCCGCACCAAAGAAGCCATTAAAACCGGCCTGGCCATGGCAATATCGTATGGTATTGCCATGCATCTGGGCTGGGACAACCCGAAATGGGCCGGGATGGCGGTGGCCGTGATCAGCCTGTCGACGGCCGGCCAGTCTTTAAACAAGGGCGCCATGCGGATGCTGGGGACGCTGGTGGCGCTCGTGGCGTCATTGTCGTTTTTGGCCCTGTTTTCCCAGGATCGTTGGCTGTTTATGATATTTGTTTCCCTGTACGTGGGTTTTTGCACCTATATGGTGGCCGGGAAAAAGCGGGTTTACTTCTGGTTCGTCAGTGCTTTTGTCTGCCTGCTCATTGCCACTTCCGGCGGTGCAGACCCTCAAAACGCCTTTTACACCGGCCTGACCCGGGCCCAGGAAACCGGGCTGGGCATTCTGGTTTACGCCCTGGTTAGCGTTCTCCTATGGCCGCAAAGCAGCGCGGGAAATCTTGACGCGGTCTCCCGCAAGCTTTTCACCGTTCAACTGAAGCTTTACCGGGCCTATTGCGGCTTGATCACCGGTGAGCGCACGGGTGAAAAATATAAAGCCCTAAAATTGCAGGAAATTCAACTGCTGGGCCAATTCGGCCAAATCCTCATGGGCGCTCAGACGGATACCTACACGGTATGGGAGTTACGCCATCAATGGCAGCGTTTCCATCGTCAGGCAACCGCGCTGATGGAAACACTCGAGCGTTGGCGCGAGAGCTTTGCAGCGATTCGAGAGATAGACCTGACAGAGCTGCTGCCCAACCTGAAGCCCGTTTTTTCTCAGATCGACCATCGTTTAGAACAAACTGAAGGGATGCTCAAGGGTAAAGAACCTATCCAGGCCCCGCCGCGATCGAACCTGAAGACCAATAGTGAGAAATTTTTTGGCTTGACGCATTTTCAGCAGGCGGCTGTTGCGGTGACCAGAGCTCAGATTAATGATCTCGATCGAATCAGCCAGTCACTTTTTGACTATGTTCAGGATATCAAAGGCATCAAATCCCCCGACAGGGCACCCCGTCACACGGGTCGGCATAAATTTGATCCGGTTCTCGACCCGGACCGACTGGCAGCCGCCTTTCAGGTGATGCTGACAATGTGGATTTCCTTTCTGGTCTGGGTCTACATCAATCCCCCGGGACACGATATGTTCGTATTTTTCGCAACCCTGATGGCATTGATCGCGGCCATGACGCATCTAAGCGTCTCAATCATGTTCTGGCCTTTTGTTTACGGTTCGGCTGTCGCCGGTATCCTGTATATTTTTGTCATGCCGCATTTGTCAAGCTACACTCAACTCGGTCTGATGATTTTCGGCGTGACCTTCGGCTACTACTATTTATTCTGGAAACCGCAGCAGGCATTGATTAAAATGGCCGGTATAGGCGTTTTCATCGCGCTCACGTCCATCCAGAATCAACAGACCTACAGCTTTGCCGCCTATGCCAATTCCGCCGCCATGATTATACTGGCCTGTACCCTGGCCATCGCGATCCAGTTTATTTTGGGATCTCCGCGACCAGAAAAAGCGTTCCTGCGCCTGGTTTCCCGCTTTTGCCGCCACAGTGAGTTTCTGCTGTCACGCGTGGCCCTGGATCGCGACGAACAGCGGGGACTGGTGCAACGCTGGCAAATGCTGATTTACCGCAACGACCTGCTGGAAATACCCGCCAAGCTCGCCGTTATGGGTCAGCGCATCGACTACAAACTGCTGTCCGGGCAAACGCCCGAGCAGGTGCAGACACTGGTAAACAGCCTGCAGGCCATCGCCTACTGGATCAAGGAATTGGTGGAAGTTCGTGAATTGCCGCATGCCGATCTGCTCGTTGCGGCGGCCCTCGAAGACCTGCGGGCCTGGCGCTTGACGGCTCAGGAACAGCTGCGGCTGTGGGCGGACGATCCAGCCCTTGCCGCCTCCCAGGCTGATGCCATTCGGGATCGGCTCAGGACAAGGATGTCTAATCTGGAAGAGAAAATGGGCAATGCCTTACGCGGTCTAAAAGAAGGAGAAGTGAATCAGGGGGAAATGGAGAATTTCTACCAAATCCTGGGGGCATTCAGAGGACTTTCGGAAGGCGGGATTGATTATACGAAGGCGGCGGAAGAGATTGATTGGCAGGAGTTGCAGGAAGCTAGATTTTAGTCGATTGCAGATTGAGCGAGATGAGAATGTGCTATGTCATGAGAATGAAATCCCAAAAAACAAAACACAAATTACAAACAAATCACAATTACCAAAATTCAAAATCTCAAACCATGGCGAGTTTGAATCTTCGGGGACTTACACATTTTGCCTACATAAACAGTTCGGATCGGAAAGAGTGCCTGATTGAAGAAAATTACAAGTAAGACAATGACCGAAAATCAAAATTCAAAACCTGTGTACGACCTCGAAGAACGGACATTTAAGTTTGCTAAAGATGTTCGGCTGTTTGTTAAGACATTACCAAAAACTATTGCGAACATCGAGGATGGTAAACAGTTGATCAAGGCCTCCGGTTCAGTGGGTGCAAATTATATAGAGGCCAACGAATCATTGGGTAAAAAAGACTTTTTGATGAGAATTAGAATTAGCCGTAAAGAAGCCAAAGAAAGCGCTTATTGGCTCAGGTTGATTAATGAGACAAATGAACTGGAAAATGGTGCTGAAGCGGCACGGTTGATACAAGAAGCGAATGAGCTGAAAAAGATTTTTTCATCAATTCTGGAAAAATCCAAATAACCGAGCGTCTGATTTTTTATTTGGTCGCAGAAAACCTGGTCCTCTGGGCCAGGTCAGAGCTAATCGGCTATGCCGTGAATCTGCTGCAAGCGGGGGCGGAATGATGGAATATTGGAATACTGGAATGCTGGGTTTAGTGCAACGGGATCTAATCGTATAAGGATGGCACGGATCAGTTTGAAAAATCAGACCGTCATCCGCTTTGTATACCCAATATTCCATTATTCCACCATTCCATTATTCCATTTGCAGTCCAAGGTAAACTCCACCCCTCTGGGGTGAACTCAAAGCCGGGTCCTCTGGGCCCGGATCTTTACTGTTTAAGATTCCCTGGAATTTAGCTCTTTCGAAAGGGACTTTAGAAAGTTTGGAAATTGGAATTTGAGATTTGTTTGTTATTTGTTTTTTGGGATTTGTTATTTGAAGAACGTGGCAATCGCAACTATATGACAAGCCGATCAGGTATTCGCATAAGGAGAAAAATATGAAATTCATCCCCCACGAGTTCTTCATCGGTGGTGTTTACTTTCCGCCTTTATTGATAGCGGGTTTTCTGGGAATCGTGCTGGCGACCATGACCGCCTATGCCCTCAATCGCTACAGATTGTCGCGGTTTTTCTTCTATCCACCGCTGGTTTTTGTGGCACTGACGGTGATTTACACGGGAATTATAGGTACGTTTATTATTCCATTATAAATAGGAAAAAATAACAAAAAACAAAACACAAATAACAAACAAATAACAATGACCAAAAATCAAAATTCCAAACAAGTACCAGGGGAGACAATTTGATCAATTTGAGAAATTTTGTTGGTTCGATAAAAAACGCGTGAGCTGTTTTGGTCATTGGACATTGTGATTTGAGATTTGTTTGTTATTTGTATTTTGCGATTTGGGATTTAAAACAGTTGGTAATTGTATTGGGGGATTTACACTGTTGTAACGCCTGTTTTGGAGTTTAGACAGTTTGTGTATTGGGTATTGAGATTTGAGATTTGTTTGTTATTTGTATTTTGTTATTTGGGATTTATAAATTTGTATTTTGCGATTTGGGATTTAGAAGCATTATATTACTTCACTTAATTTTAAGGAGCAAATAGGATGCAGGGTAAACTCAAATATTTATTGACCGCCATTGTTGTTTTGATCGCGGTATTCGTTGTTGTATTCAAGTACCGCGACTACATTACTAACCCGTGGACCCGCAACGGCCAGGTGTTTGCGCAGGTTATCCAGATCACACCACGGGTGTCCGGACCGCTGGTCAAGCTGCCGGTAGCGGACAACCAGTTTGTCAAAACCGGTGATCCGTTGTTTGAGATCGATCGGCGTACGTTTGAGGCGGATTTGGACCAGGCACGTGCCGAGCTTGACAATACGCGTGATGAGATTGAAGCGCTGGCGAAACAGGTGGAGGCTGCCCAGGCCGATGTTGAAGCCGCCGACGCTACCATCAAGCAGGTGGAGGCCGCGATTAAGGGATATACCGGCCGGGTCGTGGAGACCAACAAAGAGTACAAACGCCAGAAGACGCTGGATAAGCAGGGGGCGACATCCAAGCGTGCCGTCGAGACGGCCCGGGCCAACTGGGTGGCTGCTGTGAACCAAAAAGCCAATGCTGAGGCCCAGCTGCTGCAGATGCAGGCCTCGTTGAGCGAGGCCGTGGCGAATTTGGCCAAGGCCAAAGCTGATCTGGGTGCGCCGGGTGAACAGAATGCACAGGTTCGCCAAGGTAAAGCCAAAGTGCAGTCCGCCGAGCTGAATCTCGAATTCACGCAGCAAAAGGCGCCCGTCGACGGTTATATCACCAACCTGAATCTGAGGCTCGGCAGCCAGGCCGTCGAAAACCAGCCGATCATGGCCTTGGTGGATCTTGACAGCTACTGGGTCACCGGGTTTTTCAGGGAAAATTACATCGAGGATATCCGCAAGGGTGACCGGGCGATCATTACCCTCATGAGCTATCCCGATAAACCCCTGGAAGGCCGCGTCGACAGCCTGGGCTGGGGCATTGCCCAGGACGACGGCAGCACCGGATCCGACCTGTTGCCGAATATCAGCCCGACATTCGAATGGATTCGATTGGCCCAGCGGGTGCCGGTGCGCATTCACCTGGATAAGATACCCGAAGGCGTCCAGCTGCGCGTGGGCACCACCGCTTCGGTTCTGGTCATGACGGGAACCAGTGATGAGAAGGGCGACGGAAAGACTGTGGCGGCGCCAAAAGCGCTGCAGTGACATTTGGGTAAGGAATTCCAATAAATTTTGGATTTTAGATTTCGGATTTTGGATTTGAGGTACGCCTTCGGCTGATCGATTTAAAAAATACGGAGAACGGACATGAGAAGGACCAAGGGAAAAGCAGAATGACGGCAATATCGAGTTCCTCCTCTTACATGTTCTCGTTTTTAAATGATCGTAACAATCCTGGTCATGATGGGAACCGGAGATGGGAAAAGTAGTGGCGCGGCGTTGGCTGCACCCGAGGCATTGCAGTAATTTTATGACACTGTGCTCAATGGTTAAGCTGAAGGCATTGTATTGGGAAGCGCTGGCAATGAGTCGATTAAATGCCAAATGACAAAACTCAAACTCCAAATAAATCTCAAAAAACAATGGATCAAATTCCAAAATATTAAATCGTTGCATGTTTTGGTGATTGGATATTGAGTATTGGCATTTATTTGTAATTTGGTGCTTGTATTTTGGGATTTAATTCATTTTGGTCCTCCTACTCGAGAGTTAGAAGCTCTTCAGGTCATTTTGCGACATCTTTTCGAGGACGAGGACGAGGACGACGACGAGAACGAATAGGATCATCAAAACGATTAAGAATTGCTATATGTCATGTATTAAAAAATAATTGAGCGCAGCGATTCCATGAATCCGAAATTCCAAATCCAAAATCCAAAATTGAATAACCCTGAACCTCAAACCTGGCGGTCCATGAGGTAAAACCATGACAAGTCTAAAACTCGATATAAAAACGCTGCGTTCCGACGTGGTTTCGGGGTTTGCCACCGGCTTGTTCAGCATCCCGGAAGGCATGGCATATGCCAAGCTGGCAGGTGTCAATCCCGTCTACGGCCTATATTCCGGGATGATTTCCACGATTGTGGCATCGCTGACGACCCGGTCTATTCTGATGATCAGCACCCTGACCAGCGCGATTGCCCTGTCGACGGCCAGTGTTATCCAGGTTTCCGGCATCCAGCCTAGCCAGATGCCGCAGGCGCTGTTTACCATCACCCTGTTGGTTGGTGCGGTCATGTTCGTGATGGGCCTGCTGCGCCTGGGCAGTGTGGTAAATTTCGTCTCCAATGCCGTCATGACCGGCTTTGTGGCCGGTGCCTCGCTGTTGATCATTATCGGCGAGTTGGGCGACTTTTCCGGCTACGATCCGTCGGGTGCCAACAAGCTGATGAAAGTGGTGGACTGGTTTGCCAACATCGGTCAGTGGGATCCCGCAACGACGGCCGTCGGGCTGAGTACCGTCATTCTGATGATCATCCTGAAACGTATCGAGCGCCTCGAAAAGCTGGCGCCGATTATCACACTCTTTCTGATGACGGTTGGGGTCAAGTTGCTCAATATATCCTCAGTGGCATTGGTGAGCAGTGTCGCCAAGATCCCCAACAGCCTTCCAACACCGATGCTGCCCAGCGTCGAGCTGATCCCGAAACTGGCGCTGGGTTCCGTGTCCGTGGCGTTGGTCGCCCTGGTGCAAGGGGCCGGTATCGGTACGGCCTATCCCAATCCCGACGGCAGCCGTCCCAACGCCTCGCGGGACTTCATCGGCCAGGGCCTGGGCAACCTGATCGGCAGTGTTTTTCAGTCTATGGGAACCGGCGGCTCTCTCTCGCGCACCGGAATCAGCGTCGGGGCGGGGGCGTCATCCCGCTGGGGCGGTATATTAGCCGGATTCTGGTTGGGCCTGATTGTACTGCTGTTCGGCCAATTGGCCGAGCTGGTGCCTTTGAGTGTCATCGCCGGGATGCTGTTTGTCATCGGTGCGGAGCTGATTGCGGGACGCCTGCCGGATGCCCGGCTGGTTTTGGCTTCCTCCCGGGGATCGGTGGCCGCCGGGATGGTCACCTTTCTCTCGGCGCTGTTTATACCGCTGCAGTGGACTATTTTTCTGGGCGCCGGGCTGTCCATGGTTTTGTACATTTACGCCTCAGCCACCCATGTCCACCTGCTGCATCTGGTTCGCAGGCCGGACGGCAAATTCGAGACCGGTGACGTTCCCGAAGTTTTTCCTTCCAATCAGCCGACCGCGGTCTTCTTTGAGGGCAACAAATTTTTTGCCGAGGTTCCGCTTTTCGATGAGTTGCTGCCTTCTCGACAGGATGTAAAAAATGCGGTCGTCATTTTGTGTTTGAGACATCAAGACTCCGTTTCCAGCACTGCTCTCAAATGGCTGCAGCGTTATACAACAGAGCTGCAACGCTCCGGTAATCTGTTGATGCTGGCCGGGGTAGAACCTCACGTTATGCAGGCATTGGATAGAGCCGGTTTAAGGGACCATATCGGCAAGGAAAATGTATTTGAGGCCCGCCCGATTCTGGAGGCGTCCCTGAGTGAAGCCCTTGATGCGGCTGAGGTATGGTTGCAGAATCGGAAAAAAGAGTTGGAAGAAACATAATGTGAGCTGGATGGATAGTTGTTCCAATCGTGATCGTCCGCCTCCTCATTCGTCATCGACCTCGATCAATAGTGGACCTGAGAAAAAATCCGAGTACGAGTATGACGACGAGGACGATAAGCACGAAATTTGCGGACGAGTCCGACATTTAACAAAGAGAGTTCGGATTTTCAGCAATAAAGTTAAATTGAAAGCGATAGAGCGTAGCGATACCACAAATCCGCAATCCGCAATCCGCAATCTAAAATTTCTCTTTTTGGGAGGTTTAACATGTACCTGGATCTATTCGTTTTTGCATTATTTATTCTCATTTACAGCAACGTTGCCGGAGCTGTAGAGAAGACATGGATCAGCGGTGCAATCATATTCACAGCCTTCGGTCTTTTGATCGGGCCGATCGGTCTGGACCTGATATCGTTCAAAGCAGATCGGGAGGCTATTAAGACCCTGGCAGAGTTGACCCTGGCGCTGGTTCTATTTACGGATGCTGCCGGTGCCGACTTGGGTGTTCTTAAAAAGGCGCAGCAATTGCCTATCCGCCTGCTGCTGATCGGCCTGCCGCTGACCATATTGCTAGGCTTCGGGGTGGGAACCCTTTTTTTTCAGCAACTGTCCCTGTTTGAAGTGGCCCTTTTGGCGACCATGCTGGCGCCGACCGACGCTGCCCTGGGTAAAGCCGTGGTGACCAATGAAACGGTGCCCAATGCGGTCCGTCAAGGCCTGAATGTCGAAAGCGGGTTGAACGATGGAATTTGTGTACCGATCCTATTCCTGTTTCTGGCCCTCGCCACGGGAAAGGTCGATGAGGGGGGGCACTGGCAGCTAGCGCTGAAGCTGGTGCTGGAGGAAATCGGCATCGGACTGGCTGTCGGTCTCTTGCTGACTGTGCTGGCTGTCGGTCTGCTGAAGATTGCCTGGAGGCGGAATTGGCTGACCGAAACCTGGATCCAGGTCCCGATCGTTGCGTTGGCCCTGGCCTGTTTCGCTGCGGCCCAATTTATCGGCGGCAGCGGATTCATCGCCGCCTTCAGCGGAGGGCTTTTATTCGGTGTCCTGGCAAAGGAGCACCGGGAAGAGTTTCTGCGCGCGGCAGAGGGCACCGGCGATACCATGGCGTTGATCACCTGGGTGATATTCGGGGCCGCCGTGATCGGCAAGACGATTGACTATTTTAGCTGGACTGTTTTAATTTATGCCATTTTGAGCCTGACGCTGATCCGCATGTTGCCGGTGTTCGTATCGCTTACCGGTTTGAGAACCAACAGCGAGGGTAAGCTTTTTATCGGCTGGTTTGGCCCCCGCGGTCTTGCAAGCATCGTTTTCGGGGTCATCGTAGTGAATGCCAATCTGCCCAATGGCGGCACGATCGCCTCAACAGTGGTTTGCACCGTAATTTTCAGCATTATCCTGCATGGTATTAGCGCCAAACCGTGGGCTGATGGATTTGGTGAACGTTGGCGTCAGACAGAGAGTACCTGATATTGAGATAAAATCGTCCTCGTCCTCGACAAATAGATGTTCAAATAATTATTTGATATCACCGCAGAGTCGCAGAGGACGCAGAGATAACTTTTCTTTTCATTTGCCTTTGTGAAGCCCCGCTGAAGCGGGATGCAAGCAAAGGCAAATGAAAAACAATCAGCCTCCGGCGCTTTATGCTCAGGCGATTAACAATTTTAAACGGTATATACAATTCATAGACATATGAAATTTAGCAATTCCATGTTCAGATTTGGATTTTGCCCGCAAAGCTTGAGTCTTTTTATATGCCGCCTTTCCTGTCCGCCGGTCTGTTCGGCGGATCAACGGCAACGAAAAAATTGGTACGCTCCGCGTCCTCTGCGACTCGGCGGTGAAAATTAAGACTGAAATACGTTACCATATTTATGAATAAGAGCACTAAGTAGATTCCATGGCCTCTTCCGAGGACGAGTACGACAAATAACATCGGTATACGAACATGACAAAGGACAGAAAAATATGAATCCAATATTTGAGTCAACATTCTGGGGCTTCGTGTCCGGAGGAGCCCTTGTTATCGGCGCGGCCGTTGGCTTTTTCATCACAGTGCCGGGTCCGGTTATCGCCGGTGTGATGGCTTTCGGTAGCGGCGTGTTAATATCAGCTCTGTCATTCGAGTTGATGGAGGAAGCGTTCGAGCAGGCCGGCCTGACCGCGGCCGCCACAGGCTTCCTTCTTGGCGCAATGATCTACGTGGCAGCCAATCGTCTCTTGGCAATCTGGGGCGCCAGGCATCGCAAGCGTTCGGGTGACCAGCAGCCCAGCGAAAAAGATCAGGCGGGCAGCGGCATGGCCATCGCTGTAGGCGCGCTAATTGATGGTATCCCGGAATCGATCGCCATCGGGCTGAGCATCCTCCACGGGGGTGCGGTGAGCGTGGCAACCGTTGCCGCCATCTTTCTGTCGAATCTGCCCGAAGGGCTCTCGAGTTCAGCCGGCATGCGTCGCGCCGGACGATCCGCGGCCTATGTCTTCGGAGTGTGGACGACGATCGCCGTAGCCTGTGGCCTGGCGTCACTTGCAGGCTACGCGGTCTTTGACGCCTTCTCGCCGTTTGTCGTTGCAGCGACGACTGCCGTCGCAGCGGGTGGCATGCTGGCCATGATCGTCGACACCATGATACCCGAGGCCGTCGCCGAGACCCACGATTGGGCGCGCCGGTTCGTGGTTCTGGGTTTTCTGGTGTCTTTCACACTAACGAAGGTTGCGGGTTGAATTTACTTGATATGTTGTTGAATGCGAGGAAGATTTAAAAGCGTTTTGAAGACGAGGACGTTCACGGTCTGGAGGACGACTAAAAAGAGTTTCGAGGACGAGGACGAGTACGACGACGAGGACGATTAAAGAGAGTTTCGAGGACGAGGACGACAAATTCTGATTGACCCAGCGCACTGAATGTATATTATGAATTATTAAAACAAACTCTGCTGGCGACAGCAACGTAAATGAAAGGAGAAAAGCGAAATGGCTAAAGAAAAAGTGAAACATCTGAGCGGCATACTTGCATCTGTTTTCGCCCACCACGGCCACATTACCAAGGATGAAGCGAAAGAAATCAGCGGACTGCAGGATCATGAGTTTGATCATGCCTATGATAAAGCATCGAGCATCGCAGAGAAAGTCATGAAGCATGAAGGCGAGAAGATGGACCACTTTCTGGAACATTTTGCCAAGGAAATCGATAAACATTTCGATCACTATGGCGGGAAATTGTTTAAATAATCGATTTGGGTATGACAAAAATCCTGCGCAAACATGATGGGATTTCAAAAAATAAATACTAAATAGGGTAATTTCTCAATAAATTATGGTAGGAATTAAAATCTGCTGGACAATCCCAATACATTGTGATATGAACACAATGTATGAAAGTAAACTTAATACCGCCGACAATTCCCGAAGATGAGAAAAGCCCG
>Ga0209122_1000277_pt1 | contig 13792 bp, 8 predicted proteins | sample OlaalgELextract2_2_FD_187375 | JGI IMG/M metagenome (GOLD analysis project Ga0209122, IMG submission 187375) | Olavius algarvensis symbiont microbial communities from Tuscany, Italy - Type A ELBA extract 2 (SPAdes) (version 2) | ecosystem: Host-associated > Annelida > Digestive system >...
ACCCCCAAATCGGTCTGCTACATCTCTAACAACACTTATTCTGCTAGTTTCAGTCGGTTTTGTCCAATTTGGAGGTGGCAACCATGTTGTAAACTTTTACCGTCGGTTTTGTCCAATTTCATAGGTTTTTACCGCCGTACACATTGTGTAGTCTTTCCAGAAGTATATATATCATTTTGCAGCTTACAGGAATCATTCTGAAATCTAATAGTACGGTACACGATGCAATCGTCTGCAAACAAACGAATACTGGATTGAATGTTGCCAGTAATGTCATTGATATAAAGTAGGAAAAGTAACGGCCCGCGATACGGAAGTCTATGTTGTACGCTATCGATCGACCGAAAGTTTACACAGATGAAGTACCTAAATACTACCTATCACTGGAAAATAATTATAATTTACATCACATTATGCTAGTCTATTAATACGCACTTTCTTATCTTTAACCACAATCCATATTACAACAACAAAACAGTAAACACTCACAGCAAAACAAAACAACCATAGAAAATTCCACAACATAGAAATTTTTGCGATGTTCTTCTTCGTTCTTCGGTTCTTCGGTATGTACCCAGCAATGGGCGTAGCCCTTTACCGCCGGGGTGCTATGTATGGTGGCACATAGTGGCCACATGCATTCTGAAATATTGGAACGATTCTGTAATTTCAGAACGATTCCGAAATTCTGGATCGATTCTGAAATTTGCTTACTTATTGCAATCGCCTACATACTGCATTAAATAGTCTTTGCGTGGGCCTGGCAACCACAGACCTATAAATAGAAATAGGTCTGTGCTGGCAACCATAGAGCTGGCAATTGTGGACAATTTATTTATTTATTATTTGTAATTGTAATCGGCAAGTGGAAAGTTAGCAACGTTATCTTTACTATTTACATTACGGCAGACAAATGATGGATATTGATAGTGAGCAGTAAGTTAATTTACTGTACTTCTGATTACGCTAAATAGTTCGCCAAATTGGATTGTTATGGCTAACCGGTCGTACTAATATAAATAGCGACGGGACGACGGGACTGACGACGGGTCAGCTCATGCCGGCCAAGCGGCCGTTCACCTGTCCCGTCGTCGGGTTAACGACAGGACAATGTGCACTTGCGGCCGGCGTGCATTGTCCCGTCGTTCTGACAACAAGATCAACCTTCAATTCGATTGATGACTGTGCAGGAAGAGCACATTAGGTTACAAGTAGGGTTCGTGTGTCGACCCTTATCTCGTTACGTCTGATGGTTGTCAACACGAATGTACCCAATTCCAGTTAAAATTCTTGCTCCTAGGGGGTTGATTACAACACGACGGGCCAGAGTACGGCGGCCGCAAGCGCACGACGGACCAGGTGGACAGCCGGTTGGCCGACATAAACTGTCCCGTCATCTGTCCCGTCGCTTTTTAGTTTGACCCTGGCTAACAGTACTAACACTTAAACGTAGGTTAGATACATATTGGCAAGACCAGGAGATTATCTACGATTTTCGTGCACAGTTACAGGGAACCAGAAGTCGTAGTAACATATTCAGATATGACTAAATGACTATATTGGTCATGTTAAAGTGTGAAATGAGGCGGGCATAGAAGCTTAGGCCTGCGCCTGCTACGTCTACGTCAATTACCGGCTATACTGACTCGACTGAGATGGTGGCTCTGCAATTAAAACCGACAATTTTTTTGTGTACGTAGATATATTTTGCCAATCTATAATCCCGGCGAGATCCCGGGATTAGATTTCTCAATTCCGCATCCCGGGATTGAGAAAAGGGATGTTAAAGTGTGAAATGAGGCGGGCATACAGGCTTGGCATGCGCCTGCTATTCCGCTACGTCTACATCTAATTTGGAGGCGTGTCCATCGTCGGAGTGTTGTTTTTTATCCATCTTTTCGAAGAGATCCCTAAGTCCATGAGATGCGGTCAATTAGTGAGCGCTCCAGAAGGAGCGGCATTTTCCGACATCTGCTGAACCGTTGTTTCTCTTGTTTGCTAATGTAAATTGCAATTGGCCATCCCAAAGTAATACATTAGTGTTCGTTATACACACTGATTAATATATACATTTGTGTTCATTACCATTGCTGATCATGAGCATGACCACCATATTACTTCGTTGTTTATAACTCATTGCTTGACGTAATTGCACAATACACTGCATACTGTAACTGTTGCAGGGAAGATCGTGAAATAATAGAAAGGTATTTTTGGGCGGGTTTCAAGTACAAGTCAATTATACGTTTTTTGTCTGACTATCATGGACTGCATATTAGTACGAGAACTTTGCGTCGTCGTCTTGCTGACTATGGTTTGTCACGACGTCAACATGGAACCTCACTTGTGGACATTTGGGATGCTATTCATGTTGAATTACAAGGACCCGGTTTGTATATTGTACCGTATCTTAAAATGTACTGTTTTCATGCTGTGCATACAAAAAAGCTAGAAATTATTTCACCAGTTACGTAACAACAACATTTGTCAACCTGTTCTTTGCAGCACTTCTCTTCTGTCCAGTTATGACAGTAAATATATATATAATATAACATCTGCAGTGTTTTACTTGTTCAGTAACAATATCAATAGCTAAGAATTTTTTGAGACCATTGTTAAACGAAAACTGTGGGTTTTAGGGACTATTACAAGTTAAAACATCACACATAATGTTGGTAGTATTAACGCTGTTGGGATATTGTCAAGTGATAACTTATGAATTCTTTATCCCCTTTTACTGAATATGCCCATTACTAACACTGCAGTTTACTGACAATGATCACTGCAGCAAACATGCCAACCAACACTGACAAGCCTATCGCTGCAATAACATCATTGTTCATTGTCATTGTTACAGGGCACTTAGGAGGCTATCGGCATATGGCCAGAGTACTTCGTGTGAAGCACCATCTGCAAGTGCCTATGGAGAACGTTCGGATAATTTTACGTCAGTTGGATCCTGAACGTGTTTCTGCTAGGCGACAGCATCGCTTGATTCGTCGCACATACTGGTCAAGAGGCCCAAATCACCAGTGGCATGTCGACGGCTATGACAAGCTCAGCCCATATGGCTTTTCCATTAGTGGGTACGTCATCTGTACTGTGATTTTTTCGTATTTTCAAATAATGCTGTCTAATGCGGCAGAATACATGATCACCAAGAAGCTTTGCTTTCAGTGTAAGTTTCCGTGTGCCTGTTTCAGTTCATAAGTATGGATTGGGTAGATTCCCTGAATCCCATGATCCTGGCCCCACTCATCAAACCCCTAATGCTGTACTGTCAATTTCAGCACTTAAAAATTCTCAGTTACCGTTTATAAGTGAATGAGAACTCAACATAGCCCAAACTGACATCTCAAAAAGCCACTAGAGGAATATTGTTGTACTTTATTTGTGGCCGATTGAGGTCACTGTCAAGACAGTCATATCGAGCTGACATAGGCCGAGTTTAATTGCCTACAAAGTATCGGCAATCACGTGAATGGAGTATCAAAATATGTGCTGAAAGTAGACGGTTGACGATCAAATTTAACATTAATCGCCAATCGGCGATTACATTTACAGTAATTTGCAATAGAAAAAAACCGCCCTTAGTCTCAATTTGTTGACCTATGATTATTGTCATATTGCACTTCTGATTTGTTTTACTGCAGGTGTATAGATGGTTTCTCTCGTCGAATCATATGGCTGCAGTGTGGGTCGTCTAACCATGATTCTGGTATGAACACTGTGGATATCATTTTAACTGCTACATTAATGTATTCCGTTCCACTGCTGCTGCTATTGCAGTCAAGCATGTGAAGATAATTGCACAGCACTGCATGCTGTTCATTCATTGACTGACACTCGACTATTGTGTGTTGCAGGTGTTATTGCTCATCATTTTCTGAATGCTGTAACTGCTTTGGGTGGCTGCCCTGCACTTGTTCGGACTGACTGCGGCACAGAGAATGTAACACTGGCTGCTATACAAGCTTGCTTTCATCGTGACACTAGTGCACATAAGTACGGTACCTCTCCAGCAAATCAGCGAATTGAGGCATGGTGGTCATTTCTGCGTCGCAGTCGCACACAGTACTGGATTGATCTGTTTGCATCACTTGTTGATGATGGTTGCTTCACCTTTGGTAACTGGAAACAGGTTGACTGTCTCCGCTTCTGCTTCATGAATTTCTTGCAACAGGATTTGTCGGAAGTTGTGAGACTGTGGAACACCCACAGAATACGGCCATCCCGGGGAGCTCGTTGTCCACCAGGTATTCCGGATGAATTATACTACTATCCACCGTCACCTGCTGTGGACTGTTTGGTGCGTGACATTCCAGACTTGCCAGCTGACATTCTGCGACATGTGCGAGTACCGTCGTCAGTTTCTAATGCGGATTTTTGGAGTTACCTCCAGTACTTGTGTGACTTTCATGGATGGCAAAGTAGAAATGCTGATGAAGCAATTGTACTGTACAAACAATTACAGCACTTACTGTAATGTAGTTGTTGCTATCACTTGGCATTGATTGGAAGGACAACTCTGACCATTACTTCAGCAGATATACTTATTTAATGGCGAGTATGAGATCATTCCGTGACAGTAGTTTCCTCATAGTAGCAGTTACCGAATGTGCTGAAGGTTTGTAGAATATGTCATGTTGTGAGCAAATCTTTACGTTATTCCGTGTTTAACGTGTGACGCATATGCATAGCGCGGACTATGCTGTGACAAGATGTCCGTCTGTCTGTCTGTCCGTCTGTTTGTCACATCTCGAAAATGGTGGGAGATAGGCCGATGGTTACTATGGAACGTTCATAGGAAGTCAAGGGTGCCGAATTCAATGGTATCATTTTCGATGATCTTGAGTGACCCCTAATCCGGGTTTCAAGGTCACTGTATACTTACAAGTCGAATATCTCAAAAACGATGTGCTTTAGGGACAAAGTTACTAAAGAACACTAATAGAAAACCATACACGATCTAGTGAATGGTACCACTTTCAATGACCTCGAGTGACCTCTGACCCTGATTTCAAGGTCATGACATTTTTGGAGATTGAATATCTCAGAAAGGACACAAGAAAGAGCGGTCTTAACACAGGCACACTAATAGGAAATTAAACATAGAATCGTAAACCACAACGTGATATTCATTGCTGAAATGTTATCCTGGTTAATACCAGCAATAGTCATAGGTTATTCAGTATTTTTCCTTTTTTTCTATTAGCATCTTTTTTAGTGAACGGTTTTCAGTTTCCGTACAAATGTCTGAATTGACAAGTTACAGATCGAATGTCTGCTGTTAAACTGTTCCAGACAGCTGCAACAGAGATCACAAAAGCTTCGGTTCTGATGACGGTCCTTGTTTGCTGCGCCATAATCAGCAGTAATAGGAAGTCATATGTGGTCTATCAAATAGTGTCATTTTCGATGACCTTGAGCGGCCCTTAAGCTGGGTGTCAAGGTAATGGTAATATTCGATGGCAAAATATCTCACAGAGGTGATGGGAGTTGGAAGCATAGGGCGGTTTGCTATAGCGACAGCTTAGCTTCTTATAGGCCTGTGCCAGCCTGTTAATGTAGCGCATGTCTGAGGACTATCACGTATTTATTTGGCACTCTAGAAACTAGCCCATTTAAGACACTGTGCGAACATGATTCCAGCCATGTACTCCTGATTACAGCTTCAGGGAAGAAGGAGTTTCCTAAAGGGCAGTAAAACGGCTGTTAATTATGCTGCACACATCTTAAGCTCACACACCGGACAAGGCAGCATGAAACTCGTTATAGGCCTATCTGTGCAAAGCTCGGCCTACGGAAAACAATTATAAATTTCTCAAATCACAACTGCACAATCCATAGAGCTTTTACCAGAAAACTGAAAATGCCGAATATTCGAATGTGTGTAATTGTCGGTATTTGGCATTCCAAATACTAACATCAGTATCAGTTTTTAAAAATATCGGATATCGGTATGGTATTTCGGTATACCGACCCATGACTAACACACTGGTTACGTTGTTACCCGGCATATAAGCTACAAATGTATGAACTATGTAAACTACCCCAACGTGAATAGAAGCAACATGAACATACGACTGATAATGTAAATGGCACGCCAATCAAATAAGTCGCAAAAAAACTTTTTAAAAACTACAGCACCTTAGCAGCAGCACCTTAGCAGCATGTAACGAACAATGCAGACACGAGCATAACAACTCATTTGGCACAATGAATGACTTGTAAAGTAAACGAAATAAAAACGGGTCAAAATAAACAGTATGCAAATAGGCACATACCGTAAAGAATCAATATGTTATGGAACGATTTGAACAGTTAAAAAACGTTCCGAAATGTAAGACGCAAATTATGCACTTTGGGTCATAGCATTTGACTACTCAGTTATTGTTTCAAAACCGTTGTCATTACGCAACTTAATATTACAGCGCAGAACACTGCTAAACAACACAAAAAACGATATAAAAAATATTCGGATTGGCAGACTACTCTCCATAACGGAAAATATCCTCTTGTCTAACTCAGTACAAAATAAAAGCACCACCAATCACCAGTGATCAACACAAAACCCGAGTATTCTGCACAAAGCTTTACTGACTGAATGCGTTCTACACCAAAGATTTGCTGAACGCTGACGGATCTGGATCACTTGGCAGAAGAAGTAATAACAATTTCTTTGGTTTTTGACAAGTTAATTTTCAACTTATTGTCATCTGCCCAGCGCTTAATATGACCCATTTCTCGGTCGGCCATCTCAGAAACAGAGGCCGGAATTACGCAGGAAAGATCGTCGGCATACTTGCCATACACGATAGTGGGCTGGCTAGGATTTAAGTCCACAATCAATCTAAAGCGATGTTCACAAAAATTGCCCAGACCCCCTAACACTGCCTACCCCCGTATTTTTTATTTCCCCAGATCCTCAAGGGCTAGAGCAGTCCATGAGTGTGGCCCTGGGCTTAACGCCCGAAACTGAGTCCATGAGAACGAAATACATGATTTATACGAATCCAAATCCACTACAATCCAGAACGGATTGCTCCATCATGGACAACAGCTCCGGTGCTGCCACACCGCGTGGCAAAAAGAGGCAGATGTCGCAAGTGCTGGCGTACGGCAAGCGACGGACATTTGGCACCGGGCTGTAGAAGTCGAGTGCAGGCGATTTTTCAAACCCAAGCACTGGAATATGATCTGCACCACTTGAAAATTCCAGCAACTGCTGAAAAGAAACGCGGCTTTGTCCTTCTGTACACATTATAAACAAACAGCCTATCAATTTAAAGAATCAAACTACTGCATCACTATTACCTGTCGAAATGAACTTTGCCCTGCCATAATTTCGCAATGGGCCTACTATCACACTCCTCTTATGCACCGGCTAGCAAAGGGTCGCACTGAAGACATGTGCCATAAAGGTAATAAGGTTGTTAAGACATTAAAAAGGCTATTTCTATTACCCCAAGTCAGTCGGTCGGAAACTAAAAATACACGTTCAAAGACTTTGTACGTGAATAAATCACCTAGAAAAAGCTGGTCATACCTTCAATTGCCAGAAGAAACTGTTCCCATGCATACACAGTGTCTTCTTCCTGCTCCCTGACATTGGTGCCAACTTCACTCCACTGCACGACAAACAGGTTACGCAACTGAGACCTTGTCAGTGGGTGCGGAGCAGTGCAAAATAACGGCTTGAATGCTTCAGGCATGGCAACCATATGTGGCAGTAGTCCAGCGACATTGAGCCCTTTTCTGAAGTCGTCCAATGCAGCCTGTGACCTGCAGACAGCACACAAAATTCCAGCAACTTTGCAGCTGTCGCTCCAAAGCTTGTCCAAAGTCTGTCAATGTATAAATAAAGGCTACTATTATATGAGACACAGTATTAGTCGTTTTTTTGCAGCAAAAAATGCAAATAAGGTAAATGTAAGGTAGGTATAGTTGGGAACAGTTGTAGCACTGTTATAAAACAAGTAAAATGAGTAATACAGACATAACACGAAAACTAAGACAGTTAACAACTGCTGAATCGGCTAGATCACAGTGTCACTTGCATTCCGAGAGACAACCGCACAGTAAACATTACCAAGAGAACTCATATAAACCCACCGATAGATTAGTGCATGTTTCAGGATGGACTGAATGATGTCCTCTCGGTCGTGCAGCTTACTTGACATCAGTCGAGGTATGCCCATGTCGGCAAAAAATGCCCCATGACTGTCCACAAATTGGTCATACTGCGCACCCGTAGTTGCAGATTGCATCTACAGTCATTTCATCATAATTATCTTCATCAGTCATCATTTACTGAGGACTCCCACAATACATAAAACAGTAAATATAACGAGTGATAGGTGCAACAGGCAGGCAAGGATGATAACACTGATTAGTGGTCGCCCGCTCTTTCCTGGTCCAAACAGCACGTGTGTACAGTGTGATCTTGACTGTCGACTTTCTGACCCTGAGTGGACTCTGATTTGACATGTTCTCAGTACTGTCGACGCAGCGCGCTATACAAATTGTTATGTATGTAAGTATAATATGCCTACCAATTTTCAAGTCGCTATAGCGACAGCTTTTCCATTTATGGTTCATTTTGCGTCTATGTTTGAAAGGCGTGTGTGACCTTGCACTTTGGCCTTTTGACCTACAAATTGTCAACAGAAGGACACGCCGCTCATATTAAAACAAATGTCACGTCGTATGCTTGATTCACCAAGGTGTTGTTTTATTCCGTTCATCGGTTGAAAGTTCGATGCATCGATGCACACATCAGTGCGATGCATCGGTGAAATCAACCGATGAATAAAACAACGCAGCCATACCAAATACGTGTGTCATAAGGCATTGAACTGAAACATTAATATATAAACAGTGCCAGCCTATTTGTAACATTTATATGTTGTAATTGTTTGTTAATAAATATTTTATACGTAACAATACGCCTAATGATTACCATAAATGCCAAGTACAACTCAGTGTGAACGTTCGCCGAATTCAATCCGGTCTCACTTATTCGAGTCCGGTTTGAATAAGTAGATTAAGGCTGTACTTACAGTCGGATAGAGATAAAACTCTACAAACACTGCAACCAATACAGCATGGACTGCAAGGCTGAGCACAAGAACAAAACATTACTGTAATGCAACCATAGAAATATATGTTTATAGAAACATCAACTGTTCTTCATTACAATACCTGCTTCAACAGGTCTTTAGTTGTCCCCTCCGGGAGAAGGTCCACTGTCAAACTCACGCCTCTGAGTGTTTGCTGTGTAATGGCTTCATACAGACCACTGTGGAAACACTGCGGCCCAGGTCCATCGTATCTCACAGACAGTGCTATCAGCTGTCCAGCCAAATAGTACTGTCCTCGAGTTAACATGTCAACGTCATATGAAAGAAACTTGGAAGGAGAACCTTCGAACAACGCAGACTGGTCCACTAGAGCACGGACTGCGAGGCTGCAAACAACAACAGGAAATTGACAAGGACAACAAGTAAACTGACACGCTCGTTACTTTCATTTATGAAGGTTTTCAGAGTTTTATCAACAGCTTTTGTGTGGATTTTGCTGTTTGTTACGTGTCACACTTCAGCACTAAGTATTTGGCATGTATTCACTGTGTTATCTACTTACATCCAGTCTTGAGTCTTGATTTAGTACATTAATACCAATAATAAATATTCGTTGTTCAGAGATTTCAAATGTGCTATTTGACAGATAACTAACGGCTGTGGGGCCCGTGAATTTTCCGTGAATATCTCAAACTCCTTCCGTGAAGTTTCCTTGAAATTTGGCACATTTTACAAAACTACCATGAAGTCGCGCATTTTTTCCAGTGAATTAGGTTGGTCCGTAGTGATTCTGTAACCATACCATTCAGAAATCAATTCAATCACTTACCTGCCATATGGCCACTGCAGTGTATCAAGTAAAGCAGACATTCACATGCTGCAACGTACATTACCTGCACTCATTGCTTTTATGCCGGCACATCTTACGGCTGTGGATGCGTCCTTTTACTGCAGCACACTTGTCAAAGAATAACCAAAAGCTTACTTAATTGCTAACGGAATAGATCATGTAGCAAGCACAAAGTATACCGAAAGAATTCTCTTCGTGGTCCTCCATCATCAACCGCCCCTTCTCCGGAGAATTCGACTTTCAAGTTCTTGAAGCAACAGAAAGCAGGGCGCTTCATTGCGTCGAACGCCGAAGTCAGTACGCGTGAACGACGAACAACAATCACATTATCACCTGCCTGCTCTGGAAATCCGGCTTTGTAAATGCCAAGTGCCTCAGCAGTGGATACGGGTGAGCTCCTACACCGAACAGAAATCATCACATCAATTGCACTTAAAGATCACAGGCAAAGAATTTCAACATGTTGTTAGAAGACTATGTCCGTGTAGTAACAAATAAGTATAAATATGGAAATAAAACTTACTACTTTGCAAATCCGGCTGCAGTACATGTTTCATAAAGAGTGTCTTGGTGGACACGGGTTAGAACGCTTTTCAAATGATGCTGGCATTTCCGTCACGACAGTGGAACAATCATAATAGAGAAAATGACAACACTGTCCGGTGCTTGTGCGTAATGTCATAATTACATCATTTTATATGACTGATAGTTTGTATATTCTATAATTATCTCGAATACGCATGTGGCCATGATTATTAACTGTGCAATACATACTGACTCTCGTGCAGACTGGCTTGAATAGCGGTTTGCATATCCTCCTCATCCTCGTCATCAGAGAGCAAGGAGACATAATAGTGATAGGGTTCCAGTTCCACATTAGCTGCACACGTGTCACTTTGACTGGACGACGGAACCTGCTGGTGATTAATAAAGAGTGGACGAGTCCGTTGGCGGAGTACAACTTCTCCCTAAGAACATTTTCACATGCAGTGACAACAAGTGCATCAGCAAGATGCAGAATTGGATGACCTTGTAAATCTTCAGTTTCCTTATAAGACTGTATGTAAGCTGACAACAGTGTTATTAGTACAAGTAGTAACCATTAATACGTGATGATGGCCATGTGCATAGTGTCGTTTTTCCTAACCTTTGATTGCTTATTGCACATAAAATGCAGGCACTTTCTTCCACAATACATCCCAGACGCCGTAAGAAATGCTCCAACTGTGCAAACTTTCAAACACCGGCTCAAAACCCACCTGTTTAGTCTTACGAACCATCCTTGAACGTGACCCAACATCCCACCTGGCGACTGCCCGCGCCTCAGATTCGTTCATATACTCCAACATTGCGCGCGTTATAAGTGTACGTATCATTATTATTATTATTATACAATAAGTAACAATCGGACTTCGGACCTCCTGACCATGGGCTCTGCCCCTGGACCATGCTTGGGGGAAAAGGCTCTACATCCCCACTTTCTGGCTCCCAAGACCCCATGAACAGGGGATATGCTGCTGGACCCTGCTGCGGTCACAGCTCCAGACCTCCAACATGTTCCCCAATGCCTGCTATTTCCCCCATACCCAGGGGTTCTGGATAAAACCGTGGACATGAAAATGCCAGAATATTGCAGCATTTTGAAGATAGCTGCAATTCACCATCATCACACACACACACACACAGTACATGCATTGCATCACACAGCCTTTGCCAGTAGGGACATCATCACTGTACAGTGAGTGATGCCGGCATCATCACTGTACAGTGAGTGATGCCCATAATAACATAGCACATATAATGACAGTCATTGCAACTTACGGAAGGTGTTCCAGATTCATAATTGACCTGACAAACATGACATAACACAACTGATGATCATGTTCATACTAATTCACCTATGCTTTTAACCACTACTGCAACAACACTAACTGCAACAACTACAACTGTTGTAGTTGTAGTAGATGTAGTAGTTGATTCAGATATAACTACTTCCACTTAAACATAATATGCAAAACTTAAGTTACTGGTTTCCAGTCATTTCACAGGTTTTTCTGTGCCCACAGTGCCCTATCTTTGCAAGCAGTCTGGCAGGTTTAGGAGGGGGTGCATTCCCGCTCAGCACCCCCTTAAATTCGCCACTGACTAAGCAACACTTCAAGTCCAGGAGCTTTCTCAAATACACCGCAAAGAAACTACCAAAGAGTTTAGTACATGCACAACAGTTACAAGACACTACATGTACATTTACAAGCACTAACGTTTGACACATAAATATTACAAGTGCACACCTGCTGAGTCATCATGCTGCATGCCTCCGAAGTCTGAGGGTCAGCAGGTGAATCTACAACAAGTACAACAATCAAAACTGAAGTTGCTTGGACTGTTGGACATAACATGTAAGTTACGCAACATAAAGAAAAGTATACTGTGATGACAGGATGCATGTAATTCAGTATAGATGATACAAAAACAAAACACAACTATACAGACAATATGACTATGTTCAAACAGTACAGCATACCCGGTTCCTCGGAAATGACTGTCTGTGGTGATCCGCTGCACTCCATGGCCAGCCCCGGTCCAGCATCCGAAACATCAGAAATGTTTTCGTCAGTGTCTGTGTCAACGTGAACTACAGCAACAACACATTTGAACAAGTGTTGCAAATATGCAACAAATATGCCAGCAAGAAGCAAACCCGCCATACGTCTGGTTTAACAAAGAGGATTAGTTTAACATTATGTCAGCCACTCGGCTACCTCCTCCACCCTCCCTCCAACAAGAAAGCCACCACCCATAAACTGTGTGTAATGAAAATTGTGGTGATCGACCTTTGAATTTCTAAATACAAGGACCTTGCACTTAAAAAAGTTCACTATGCAACAGACAGCAATGCCAGTCACTGATGTATCTCAGTAGACACATCATCATCATCTTGAAACCATTTGTAGTTTGCTGATCACAAGAAGAACATATATGCATTCCAAAATTCTGTCAGCACTTCCGAAAAGCCGCAACACCATGGCTGTACACGTGTGTCTATTATTATTAGTTTTACTGTCACTACAAACTAGCACATTACAATACATCAACTACACAAAAAATACAAACATACCTGCATCATATTCGTCAACTGGACAGATATACAGTACAAGTTTGGAAAAGGATTTCCCCACAAATTTCTGATATCTGTCCAGTGTAAATTGTTCCTGGCCGCCAGGAATATGAACAACTGGCTGCTGATCATGATACAGCAGCATGTAGTCGGTCCGCCTTAATCTGGTGTCAGAAGCATAATGCTTGTCGACTGCCAGCTGCAGTATTTCAGGTGCAGTTGCTGTCGGCTTGATACCACATAACATAATGGTGGCCGCTGCTCCACGAACTTTGCACAGTTTGCCACCAACCTCGTGCATACGACCGACTTGACACTAACACAATGCAACACTAGCAAGCTATAGACATGCAAATACAACGAACACAAATGACTGGCAACAGCAACGTTAGTCCTTCGTAGATGGGAAAAGTGTACAGCTTGCTCTAGAGATGTATTTCTTGCAGTAAATAATGCCACCATTACACACAATTGGTTTCGTGGTATGAATTGGAGTTTCACATCATCAGTCATACAGCTGCAGTGGTGTCAGTATCTGACCAGCTTCTGCTGCCTGAAGACTTGCTCTTGCTGCAAGTCTCATTACTGTTCCTCCAATGCCATCACATGGAATCTTCCCATGTGATGTGGAAAAGAAATTCCACTCTGCCTTAACACAGTAGTCCAAACAATTGCTGGAAGTACCGCAGTGACCAAACACTGAAATGTGTAGTATCTGTGCTCAAGGTATGTCACAAAATT
>Ga0209122_1000282_pt1 | contig 13591 bp, 8 predicted proteins | sample OlaalgELextract2_2_FD_187375 | JGI IMG/M metagenome (GOLD analysis project Ga0209122, IMG submission 187375) | Olavius algarvensis symbiont microbial communities from Tuscany, Italy - Type A ELBA extract 2 (SPAdes) (version 2) | ecosystem: Host-associated > Annelida > Digestive system >...
TAACCTGAAGCACAGCAGATTGCTGCTTTAACCAATTTTTCAAAGAACATTGACCAAATTTAAAATGTTGGACCTACAATTTTGTAATTTATTCTGATCAATTTTAAGTTTATGCGCAGGCTCTATATTTAAATCGCGGTTGCAAACAGCTCCCACAAACTAAATCACGCTTTGCATCAATCTATCCCTATCGATTTGAACGGGCGTTATCGCCGGTTTCGATTATCGCGTGCAGGATGCTGTTACGGATTTTGTTCGAAATAAGCGTCTACTCCCCGGCTGATTTGTCTGGCTAAATTAATTAAATAGCGCTGATCGCTTAATTTTTCTTCCTGGGCCGGATTGGTTAAATAGCCGATTTCAATTAATATAGCCGGCATGTTGGCTCCCTGCAGCAGCAGCAATGGCGCGCCCTGGACTTGGCTTTTTTCAGCGATGCCTGAGTCTGTAAGGCTGCTAACTATCAAGCGGGCCAGGATCCGGCTATTTGTCAGATGCCTTTCCTGAACCTTCTCCCACAAAATTGGGCCATTGCCGGCCTGGCCCCGGTTTGGCGTAATGGCGCCGGGTTCTGCGGGTTTTTCGTCTGCAACCTGATAGTGGTAAATGAAAAAACGGGACGTGCCGTGAACCAGGCTGCCGCCGGTATGGATGCTGATCAAAAGATCGGCTTGGTGGTGGTTGGCCTGGGCCGTACGCTCTTCCAACCCTACCCGGCTATCATCCGTGCGGGTCAGGATCACGCGGTATTCCCGCTTTAACTCGGTTTCCAGTATTTGGGCCAGGTGCAGCACAATCGTTTTCTCGCTCTTGCCGTCCGCTCCAATGGCGCCGGAATCAGTTCCGCCATGACCGGGGTCGATTGCGATCATCCGCTTGTAGTCCTCGAACAGCGGCTTTTTCGCGAATGTTTCGCCGGCCATGCCGGAATGCAATAAGACCGCCATGACGGTCCAAATTAAAAATGAACGATACGTTTTCATAACAATCACAGCTATTATCCAATTTTTTAAGTAACAACAACCGCTATTACCTAAATTTTGCATGAAAATTAATGCGAATTTTAAATGATAATTGATAGCAGCAGGATGAGAAAATTTAAACAGTAGAGCCAATACTTAATCATTAAAAAGGATTATGGTCGATTTTATCTCATTAGTTTTCACCCTGTTGGCGAGCCGGAGGCTTTCATCTGCGGCGTTATTAAAGGTTCGGCATAGGGCACTATAGCCTTGCCCTTAAGTGCCTTGCATATAAAAGCCTCCGACTCGTGCAAAATTAAGGTATTCACAGCTATTCAGATTGACATTATCGCAATTGTTCCTTATACTGGTATCTATCGAAAATAGGTATAAAGTCAAGAGAGTAGGACGAAATTTCGTTTTAAGATTCTATCCGACCGTGAATCCGGCTATCCCTTCCCGGAATAGTGCAAATAATAGTTGAAAACTGATTGCGTCGTCGATTTCAGGCTGGAGGGGTTTTATACTGCCGGAAGCCAATTTGCCTGCTTAATCAGGTATTCGGTATCAGAAATTAATGCGAGAGTGGCGGAATTGGTAGACGCACTGGACTTAGGATCCAGCTCTGGCGACAGAGTGGGAGTTCAAGTCTCCCCTCTCGCACCATTAAACAATACTCTAATTGAACGAAAAACGCTCAATTAGATGTTAGATGTTATTTGTTAATCGTTATTAGTTTTGGATATCTGTCTGATTTTATAACCTTTTCATTGGTGAGATTTATAAAATAGAATTCCATCCTACTATAGCATTAATGAAATAACTGATAACTGATAACTCATAACGGGTTTCTACAACTTTTAGTGCATGGAGATTCAGCGGAGGTCAGGTGACAGGGGACATACATATGGGGGTATTATAGTTTGGATGGCTATTGTCGATCTTCGGGTTGCCTTCAAAAAGGGTGCATATAAGCTTATGCACCCTTTAAATCGCTTGAATGATATACTCGCTTTGGTGTAATTGCTGTCCGATTTAGATGTTCCCCGTGCCAATTTATTCAGAAAGGATGATGATGCAAGTTTCCGTAGAAGATATCAACAGTGTCAAAAAAACGCTTCATATCGAGATCCCTGAAGCAGATGTGACTAGCGAACTGGACAAAGCTTACAATGAGCTTAAGAAAAAAGCCAAGGTCAAAGGCTTTCGGCCCGGTAAAGTGCCCCGCTCGGTGGTGGTGCGAATGTTTAAAAAGGATGTGCACGCGGATGTGACCTCCAAATTGATTCAAAGCTCTTTTATGGAGGCCCTCAAGGAAACCGAGCTTAACATTGTGGGAACGCCGCAGGTGGACCCGCCCGAGCTGCAGGATTCAGGGCCTTACAATTATGATGCGACCGTCGAAATTTCACCTGAAATCGAGGATATCGACTACAAGGGGCTGACCCTTAAACGGACGAACTACAAAGTCTCGGATGAAGAAATCGACGCCCAGCTCAAGATGCTTCAGAAAAATTTTGCCCGGCAGGAAAAAATCGAGCCGGAGCGTGCGGCCGCGGCCGGCGATTTCGTGCTGATCGACTATCAGGGCTCCAAGGACGGACAACCATTTGATGAAACCGCTAAAACAGAAAACTTCACGCTGAAGCTCGGCGACGGGACGATTCTCAAGGAATTTGACGATCAGTTGATCGGCATGCAGCACGAAGAGAGCAAGGAATTTGCAGTAAAATTTCCGGACGACTATTTTAATGCCAAGCTGCAAGACCTTGAGATCTCGTTTCAGGTAACACTCCATGAAATCAGGGAAGAAGTTATGCCGGCCATCGATGATGTGCTTGCCAAAAAGGCCGGCCAATACGAGAGCCTGGATGACCTGAAAAAGGTGATCACCGAGAATTTGGAACAGGGCTATGCCAAGCGGGTGGATCAGGAATTGAACGAGCAAATTTTCACCGACCTGATTGCCAAATCCGATTTCGAAGTGCCGGATGCCATGGTCGATATGGAATTGGAAGGCATCGTTAACGAAGCCGAGCGGTCATTTGCCTATCGCAATATGAGCCTGGAGGAAATGGGGCTGACCAAAGAGGCCATTGCTGAAAAATATCGTGATACCGCCCTCAAACAGGTGAAACGGCACCTGATCCTGGGTAAGATGATCAAACAGGAGGAATTGTCGCTTGCTGATGATGAGGTCGAGCAAGAGCTCAACGAGATGGCAAGCAGCTTCAATCAGCCAGTGGCCGAGATCAAAAACTATTACGATCAGAACAAGGATAAGCTGGAGTATTTCAAACACACGATACTTGAAAAAAAGGCGATCAAGCTTATCATTGATACTAGCAAAATTGAGGACGTGGAGCCTGAAAAGGAGCCGGCCGAGGGCGGCCAGAACGAGACGGCAGCCGAATAAAATCGACAAGCCATTGTTCTCGGTTAACAGACAATGATACAATTATAAGCATTCGGTTCAGTTTGATCTGGATGAATTAAGCAACTTTAAATTGTGAGATCTCTGCAATGATCCTACGCTGAAAAGGAGATTATCTGTGCCACTCATACCAATGGTGATCGAGCAAAGCAGCCGGGGCGAGCGTGCCTATGACATCTATTCCAGGCTGTTGAAAGACCGAATCATTTTTTTGGGCACGGCAATGAATGATGAAATTGCCAATCTGTTGATTGCCCAATTACTTTTTCTGGAATCCGAGGACCCCGACAAGGATATCAACTTTTACATAAACTCACCCGGCGGCCTGGTGACGGCCGGAATGGCTGTCTATGACACCATGCAGTACATCAAACCGGATATCACCACCGTATGCATCGGTCAGGCTGCCAGCATGGGCGCGGTGCTGCTGACGGCGGGCACCACCGGCAAACGGTATTCGCTGCCGAATTCAAGAATATTGATCCATCAGCCGATGGGCGGTTTCCAGGGGCAGGCATCGGATATCGAGATCCAGGCCCGGGAAATTCTGCGGATGAAAGATACCCTCAACCACATTCTGGTCAAACATACCGGCCAGGATCTGCCGAAGATTCAAAATGACACGGATCGTGATTATTTCATGAGCGGTGAAGAGGCCAAAACATACGGAATCATTGACCATGTGATCACCAACCGGGACGATCTTGATAAAATAGAAGTGGCGGAGGCTTAATATGCCAAAGAAAAAAGACGAAAACGACAACCTGTTCTGTTCATTTTGTGGCAAAAATCAATCAGAGGTTCGAAAGCTGATCGCCGGTCCGGCAGTCTACATATGCGACGAATGTATCCAGCTGTGCAGTGAAATTATTGAAGAAGAAAGTGAAAAGGATGCCAATGATACCGAGCATGTGATGGTGCCCAAGGAAATCAAGGAGAAGCTCGACGGCTATGTGATTGAACAGGAAGCGGCCAAAAAGGTGCTCTCGGTAGCGGTTTACAACCACTACAAGCGTCTCGATTCGACCTTCAATACCGGGGATGTCGAGATTCAAAAGAGCAACATCCTTTTAATCGGCCCGACCGGCTGCGGCAAGACCCTGCTGGCCCAGACGCTGGCGCGGTTTTTAAACGTGCCGTTTACCATCGCCGATGCGACCAGCCTGACCGAGGCCGGTTATGTCGGAGAAGATGTCGAGAACATCATCCTTTCGCTGCTGCAAAATGCCGATTATGATGTCGAAAAGGCCAAACGCGGCATCGTCTACATCGATGAAATCGACAAGATTGCCGGCAAAACCGACAACCCGTCCATCACGCGCGATGTTTCCGGTGAAGGGGTCCAGCAGGCCTTGTTGAAAATCATCGAAGGCACCACGGCCAGCGTTCCGCCCAAAGGCGGCCGCAAGCATCCCCAGCAGGATTTCGTAAAAGTCGACACTTCCAACATTCTGTTTCTGTGCGGTGGAACCTTCAACGGGTTGGAAAAAATAATCCAGCGCCGCCTCGGTTCCAAAATGATGGGTTTCGGCGCCAAGATCGTACAGGAAAAAGAGCGCAGCATTGGTGAGATTCTAAATATGGTCCAGCCCGAGGACCTGATCAGTTTTGGATTGATTCCGGAATTCCTGGGCCGCCTGCCGGTGGTTGCCACCCTGGATGAACTCGCCGAAGACGCCTTGATTCGAATCCTGAAAGAGCCGAAAAACGCCCTGCTCAAGCAATTCAAGAAGCTCTTTGAAATGGAAGGGGTCAACCTCAGATTGACCGACAGTGCGCTTTCGGCCATTGCCCAGGAAGCGACCAAGCGCAAATCCGGCGCGCGCGGCTTGCGGGCGATCTTGGAAGGCTGCCTGCTCGACATCATGTACGAACTGCCGTCAGCCGAAAATGTCAAGGAATGCGTTATCGGCGAGGATGTCGTGCTGCACAAAGAAGACCCGATCCTGCTCTACGAGCAGACAAAGAAACAGGCCTGAAATTAGTTGAGAGTTATTGGTTGAGAAGGATGGAAAGCTGATTTTAAATTTCAAAATGAGTAGAACGATGAAATCAATCCAACATCCGAATCGATTACCACGTAAAAATCACACGAAATGCTAAACGAGCATTTTTCGCCCTTGTAAGGGTTTCGTTAACATTTAAATCCACAAAAGAGATTCTGTTACCATGGTTAATATTCCTAAATTTTTCAAAGAAGACGAACCCGATTCCGCCAAACTGCTGTTGCCGTTGCTGCCCCTGCGAGATATCGTGATATTCCCCCATATGGTGGCGCCGCTGTTCGTGGGCCGGGAAAAATCCGTCAATGCCTTATCCGATGCCATGAACAAAGACAAGGAGGTCTTTCTGGCGACCCAGCGCAAAGCCGGCGTGGATAATCCCGGCGAAAGCGACATCAGCCATGTCGGGACGATCGGCAAAGTGCTGCAGCTATTGCGTCTGCCGGATGGAACCGTCAAGGCGCTGGTTGAAGGCAAAACCCGGGCCCGGATCACCCGTTTCGTCCACAACGAAGATTTTTTCCAGGTGGAATTGGCCCAGATCGCTACGCCGGACCTGCCCCAGGCCGAGGCTGAAGCCTTGAACCGATCGGTGCAGGACGGTTTTGAAGAATATGCCAAATTAAACAAGAATATCTCCAAAGAACTGCTCAGCAATGTTGCCGCCATCACTGATCCGTCCCAGATGGCGGATACGGTCGCAGCCCATTTTTCGTTTAAAATCGAAGACAAACAACGGTTGCTGGAAACCATCGATCTTTCTGAGAGAATGTCCCTGCTGCTCAGCCTCATCAAGATGGAGATCGAGGTCTTTCGCATGGATCAGCGCATCAAAAGCCGCGTGAAAGAACAGATGGAGAAGACTCAGAAAAATTATTATTTGAATGAGCAGATGCGTGCGATCAAAAAAGAAATGGGCACCGAGGATGAGGCCGCCGACGAAATCAAGGAGCTGGAAGATAAAATAAAAAATAAAAAAATGTCCAAGGAGGGCACCGAAAAGGTCGAGGCGGAACTTAAGAAATTAAAAATGATGACGCCCATGTCGGCCGAGGCCACCGTGGTTCGCAATTACATCGACTGGATCCTGAGCCTGCCCTGGTATGAAACCACCAAGGTGCAGGATGAACTCGATGAGGCTGAGAAAATCCTCGATGAAGACCATTACGGGCTGGAAAAACCCAAAGAACGTATTTTGGAATACCTGGCGGTACAGGCCCTGGTCAAAAAAATTCGCGGCCCGATTTTGTGTTTTGTCGGACCTCCCGGGGTCGGGAAAACTTCCTTGGCCAAATCCATTGCCCGGTCCACCGGGCGTGAGTACGTCCGCCTTTCGCTGGGCGGCATTCGGGATGAAGCCGAAATCAGGGGCCACCGCCGGACCTATATCGGCGCCCTGCCCGGGAAAATCATTCAATCCCTGAAAAAAGCCGGGGTCAACAACCCCGTATTCTGCCTGGATGAAGTCGATAAGATGAGCATGGATTTCAGGGGCGATCCGTCGGCCGCCCTGCTGGAAGTTTTGGACCCGGAACAAAACTTCAGCTTCAACGACCACTACCTGGATCTGGACTATGACCTGTCGGATATCATGTTTATCACCACGGCCAATACCTTGCCCGATATCCCGTTGCCCCTGCAGGACCGCATGGAAATCATTCGCCTGCCCGGGTATACAGAGATTGAAAAATATAATATCGCCAAAGGCTTTCTGGTGCCCAAGCAGATCAAAAACAACGGTCTTGAAGGACGGGGCGTCACCTTTTCCAAGAATTCAATCCTGGCGATTGTCCGGCGCTACACCCGTGAAGCCGGTGTCAGAAACCTGGAACGGGAAATTTCATCAGTATGCCGCAAGCTGGCCCGGGAGGCGCTCAAGGAAAAAGATCGCAACGAATTCAAGGTGTCTGAAAAATCCATTCCCAAATACCTGGGACCCTACCGGTTTCGCACCGAGCAGGTCGAGGAAAAAGATCAGGTCGGCATGGTGACCGGACTGGCCTGGACCCAGGTGGGGGGCGAGCTTCTGTTTATCGAAACCCTGATCATGCCCGGCAAAGGTAAACTCACCGTAACGGGTAAACTCGGCGATGTCATGCAGGAATCCGCCCAGGCGGCGTTGAGCTATGTGCGCTCCCGGTCGGCCAACCTGATGATCGAAGAAGATTTTTACAAAAAATACGACATTCACATCCACATTCCCGAAGGCGCCATTCCCAAAGACGGCCCCTCCGCCGGCATCACCATGTGCTCATCGCTGGTTTCAGCCCTGACCAAGCGCAAGGTCCACCGTGATATCGCCATGACCGGTGAAATCACTTTACGCGGCCGGGTGCTTCCCATCGGGGGCCTGAAAGAGAAAATCATCGCCGCCCATCGGGGAGGAATCAAAAAAATTCTGATACCCAAAGAAAATGAAAAAGATTTGAAAGATGTGCCCAAGACCATTACCAACCAGCTGGAAATTGTCACGGTGGAGCATATGGATGAGGTCCTGACCCATGGTTTGATTTTGGACGACGGCGACACCTTGTTCAAGAATGTGGACATTCCGTTTGAAATGAATACCGAAAAACCGAAGGACCCCAAACAGTTGGTATAACCAACCCGGCTGTTGTCTTAAATTTTATCTGTCTCCTCAAAATAAAAAGCCTGTCATCTTGATGACAGGCTTTTTTTGTCGAAAAAATCCAGGTCTTTTGGGTAAGAACAGCGATAATTGGCTATGCCGTGAATCCTGCTGCAAGGGCGAGCGGAATGCTGGAATGCTGGAATGTTGGAATACTGGGTTTAGTGGAATGGGATCTATTTGAATAAGGATGGCACAGATCAGTTTAGAAAATCAGACCGTCATCCGCAGAAATGAAAAGGCCTGTCACTTTTCTAGTAAATGACAGGCCTTTTTAGATGGCGGGGACGACGAGACTCGAACTCGCGACCTTCCCGCTTGGTTAAGCGGGACGATCTAACCAGAACTGAACTCCTCAATTAATTTAGAGATGTAGTCCTTGGATTTACGGCGTTTGATGGCATATTCTCTTTTCATTGCACTTGATCGGTCGGGATATTCTTTTGAATAGACTAATTTCCATGGGCGTTTGGCCTTTGTGAATTTTGAGCGTCCTTGATTATGCCTTTCAATTCTGTCTGAGAGATTTCTGGTAGTGCCGATATAGTAACTCTCATTCTTCTGACTCTGGATTATGTAAACGTAGTATGTCATCGCATAAGAAAAGGCCTGTCACTTTTCTAGTAAATGACAGGCCTTTTTAGATGGCGGGGACGACGAGACTCGAACTCGCGACCTCCGGCGTGACAGGCCGGCGTTCTAACCAGAACTGAACTACGCCCCCGAACTTAGTTTTATTTTTATAGCGAGCGAGACTCGAACTGGTGATCTTCCCGCTTAGCCAAGCGGGACGTTCTAACCAGAACTGAACTACGCCCCCGAACTTGATTTTATTCTCTGATTTGCGTCCACCACCGCTTGAAGGTGGTGGGCGGAACAGGGCTTGAACCTGTGACCTACGGCTTGTAAGGCCGCCGCTCTCCCAACTGAGCTACCCGCCCTAATTCAAAAGAAATCTCATTTAATTGAGAAGCCATTTCTAACAGCTAAATATAGCCCTGTCAAGATAAAAGTGCTCCCTTTTCAATCGATCCTGCCCCTTCCATGAAAAGCCCTGGAGGGTAAATAGCCATGCCAGATCAGGTCGCGATTTTTCAAATGGGCGCAGGCGGCCCTGTCGGGTGGGCGGTAGATTAATCGGAACCGCTCGGACCAGTCCAGGGTACCGATTTCGAGTGGTTGGGATGTTTCAGACTGGACCAACCACCTTTCATCGGAAAAATCAAATTCAAAGATTTTTTCTTCACGGGGTTGCAAAACCAGGACATGCTCTTCAGTCGCCTGCCGCGGCCGGCAAGGACTGTCGGCAACCGTCCATTGTGTGCGGGCGGTTTGACTCGTCTCCAGGGAAAATGAGCAACTATCCGGCAGCGTGACAATCGCCAGTGGGGCGTCGGAGGCATTGGCGAGGGTCAAAGCGACTTTGGCACTTAACGGTTCCGTCGACCTTCGATTATCCGGGGGAGGGGACCGCAGCAACTGAAGGCCGACGCCGATGGGGCTCCAGCGGTGACCTTTGATGACCGATTTGCCGTTTACGCCCACCGCTATCTGCATTTCCAACGGGATTTGGATTTTATTACGGCTGCCCCGGCGCTTTTCGATTTCAAGGCCTTTGCCCTGCTGGATGAAATAGGCTTCGATGCCGTAGTTCAGCCTCAGTGGTTGGACCAGCTTGTGGTGTCGATAATCATAGAGGCTTCTGCCGGCCAGATAAATGCCGCTTTCCGGATCTTCGATGCTGATATTTTCGAATTCATACAGGCCATATGAACTTTCTTTGAGAGATACATAGACTTTCTGGCCTTTGGATAGGCGGGTGGAATCATCCTGGGGCAGGCTGTGGGCAGAAATATTCGATATCTCGTAATTCAGACGGACATAGTCGCCTCTGAAAAGATCGCGCGGGTCGATCGGGGCGGTCCGCAAATAAATGATCCGGCCGTTGCGCAGAATGTGCTCACGCTCACCGGCGATGTAACCCAGCACCAGAATTTGCATTAGAATGGTCAGAACAATAAAGGCTTTTCTCATGAGGAAGAATCCTGCAGCTGTTTTTTGGTGTGCGAATAGTAAAATCCGACTGCGAACAGGGCCGCACCCATCATTAAAAAGACCGCCGACCTTGCCACAAGGCTGGCAAAAAGATCTGTATAGCGGGCCATTGCAATGGCCGCCAGCAGCAGGCATCCAACCGTTGTGGCTTTGACACTGAGCTCTTTGCAGCCGGTTACGATCAGTATGATGCTGTGAAATAGGTAAATTGCGTTGAAAACAGCCGCTCCTGCCCAACCTTTCAAACTCAACACACCCAGCGCATTGAGCACAACCAGGAGCAGGGTGGCGAACGCGGCGTAGTGATCCATGCGAAACAAGGCTGACGTATGCTTTTTAAGATTGAAATTTAGATACACAGACCAGGCCATAGACCCAATGGCGGCGGTGGAAAAACTGAAAAAATAAAGTGCGGCCCGGAAATCATCAAACTCAATGGTAAACAGACCCTGTCCGCGGTGAAAAAAGCTCAAGGCAAACAAGGTGGCCAGGTAGATCAAATTGCCGTAAAAAGAAAACAGGGGTGCGCTGCCGGGAAAATCGCCTTTGTCCCGAACTATCGTACCGGCGGCAAGCATGACGCACGAACTCTGAAAAATAATTAAAAACGCCAGATCACCACCGATCGTGGCAACCGAGAATGCAACCATCATCAGAAAGGCAGCAATAGTCGCTGCCAGCAATACCCGTGCGCGATAAATCCAGGCCAGAGGCATCAGTCCCGCCAATATAATAAAAGGAGACAGTTGGCGGGGATTTTTAAAGTCGATAGCCTCGAAACCGTTCCACAGCACAACCAGAGCCGTCGCCAGGATGGCATGGGAAATGGAGGGCAGGGACCAGGCCATGGCCAGGGCTCCCATGCCCCAGACCAAAAAGGCGGTCGGATAGTGTTCGTTGATGTGATAAATCTGGGCTGTCAGCCAGATGCCGGCGCCGAAAAACATGGTACCGGTTAAGTGCAGCCCTTCGCCGGCAGCTTGGTAGCGGCCGCCGGACTGCCGCAGCCAAAACCCCATGCCGTGGGCCGTCAGCAAGGCCATCGCGATGACAGCCAGTTTGGCAAACTTGTGCATCCTTTCCCAGTTGTAGGCAAAAAGCAGAATGACTCCCAGGCCAAAGAGGATCGCCCCAATGCTGAAAAAAATAATGCGGCCCCAAGCCGGTCCCTGTTCCGATTCCCGATAACGGCGAATTAGGCTTTCAGCCTGATCAGAGCCGATGAGTCCTTCATTTAGCCAGATATCGATTTCAGCCAAAAGCCATTTAATGTTTTTTTGCATGATACTTCAACTATCGGTAGTATCGGCAAAATGCTTAAATTCCAATGCGGGATCACATATCTGATCCTTTAACCCAAGGGTGCGGCTTCCAGGTGACTGCCTCCGATTGGTGCAAAATCCAGGTATTGGGTCGATTCTGCAGACAAAAAAACCGGTTTGGTTATTGAAATATCGGGTTCGTGGATTATCTTATTGCCATCATGTATAAATCAATTATAACCAGAACCGGCAGCTATATTCCGTCCGTCAGGGTAGAAAACAAGGAATTTCTTAACAGCGAATTCTTCGATGCCGATGGGACAAAGCTCAGCAAATCCACTGAGGACATCGTTAACAAACTGCAGGAAATTACCTGTATCCGTGAACGACGCTATGTTGAAGATGATCTGAATACATCGGATATTGCCTATTTGGCGGCGGAGAAGGCCCTGGACGGCACCGACCGCGAAAGCCTGGACTATATTATCGTTGCGCAAAATCTGGGTGATGTCAGGGCCGACAACATTAAAACCGATATGGTGCCGACCATTGCGGCGCGGGTCAAGCATCGCTTGAAAATAGAAAACCCCTACACCGTGGCCTACGATATTCCGTTTGGCTGTCCGGGATGGCTGCACGGGACCATTACCGCCGATTATTATATCCGGTCCGGAGACGCGAAAAAAGTTATGGTAATCGGCGCCGAGATATTGTCAAGGGTCTCGGATCCCCATGATGTGGACGGAATGATATATGCCGACGGTGCCGGTGCGACCGTGATCGAATCCAGCGAAAGCGATGCCGGGATCCTGTCCCATGTCACCCGATCCGATACCTACAGCGACGCCTTTTTGCTGGGGCTTGGCAAATCATATAACCCTGACCGCAAAGGCGATGAACTGTACATAAAGATGCGCGGGCACGATATTTACAAATATGCCGTACGCAAAGTCCCGGACGTTGTCAAACAGAGCCTGGACAAGGCCGGTTTGACATTAACCGATGTCAAAAAGGTACTGATTCACCAGGCCAACCAGAAAATGGATGAAGCCATTTTAGCCAGGCTGTTTAAACTATATAAGATTAAAGACATACCGGAAGATATCATGCCGATGACGATTTCCTGGCTCGGCAACAGCTCGGTCGCCACCCTGCCGACCATGCTGGATCTAATGCAACGGGGTGAGCTGGATAATCACAGGCTGCATGCAGGAGACATCGTTGTCTTTGCCTCGGTGGGAGCGGGCATGAACATCAATTCCATGGTTTATCGGGTACCGTGAAAGCCCCCTTTTGGGGGGGTTATTCGTTATTTGTTATTAGTTATTGGTCGAAACTGAAGAAGATCTGCTTTTCAGACCCCCAATTTTAATTCACACCTCCGTAGTGCCTATTTATTGAAATCACATCCGGTTTGCGAATGGTTTATCAAATTAATGATTTTCGCCACCAAGACACCAAGACACGAAGCTTTTTATAAAAACATTTTTTCTTTGTGTCTTAGTGCATGCTGGCAAATATTTTCGGTTTATCCGGGTTGGGTTTTTAGAGGAGGGTTAATAATTACTCATCACATTGGGCAATCCTCGTCATATCCAAAATAGCAAAGCTGTTCTCTTACCTCCGATTTAATGTCATTGGCGATCTGATTGCCGATGCCTGCCACAGATCGCAAATCTTGCCTAGCCGTTAAAGATGAATGAGACAAAATCTCGCAGGGTTTTTCTCTCGAAAAGCTGCCGGTCATCCACCTGATAGTCACCTACAGGTAGTCGCTCAATTCGAATAGCCACGTCCTTCTCTGCCAACAATGTCCTGTACTGCCAGGTAAGAGCGGCGCCGCTGGCTTAAACAATAGCCAGTCCGTCCGGGAAAAAATGCGCCAAACCGGCATTGCGTATAATTGCATAATTGGTTTCCTACCCGTGCTCGCTCCCTTCCTTTAAGTGTTTAAGCCGCTTACAGTATCGAGCACGAGTACGTGCACGATTAAAAAATTCGCTGTTTTGGAGTTAAATCGATGTAGCGGCAGGGTTTATCCCCGCCATGAGCTTAGCGGTTACCATCGATAAAGTCATGCATTCGATTCGTTCTTGGACAACGGCGTCACCCGCCGTTTAGGCGGGGATAAACCCCATAAGCGCTAAGTTATTTTAAGCCGTTTTTTTATTTAAAAATAATTTGATAACTGATAGTTACGTCTTCTCTTAGACTCAGAAAGTAATTTTGAAATTTCGTTCCAGCGT
>Ga0209122_1000290_pt1 | contig 13276 bp, 10 predicted proteins | sample OlaalgELextract2_2_FD_187375 | JGI IMG/M metagenome (GOLD analysis project Ga0209122, IMG submission 187375) | Olavius algarvensis symbiont microbial communities from Tuscany, Italy - Type A ELBA extract 2 (SPAdes) (version 2) | ecosystem: Host-associated > Annelida > Digestive system >...
AAGCCGCATCCGCTATTTTTATCCACTGATAACCTGAACTTTTCAAATCACCAGGAAACTCAAATATAGGCATTGCTTGGCTATGAAGTTGTCAGATCGCATTAATCAAATCGAAGAATCCGGGACGGTGCAGTTTACCCTGCTGCTTCAACAACTCAGACGCCAGGGGCGGGAGGTCATTGACCTGGCGGTGGGCGAACCGCCGTTTGACTCACCGCCTGCTGTAGTGAAAGCCACCCAAAAGGCCCTTGATGAAGGCCGGACCAAGTATGGCCCGGTCGCCGGAATGCAGGAATTGAAATTTCAGCTGGCCCAACAGTTTGACGGCTATGACGAGAGAAACATCATCATATCCAATGGCTCGAAACAATGTCTGTACTCGGTATTTCAGGTCATCATCAATCCGGCGGATGAAGTCATCATTCCGCGGCCCTATTGGGTCAGCTTTCCTCAGCAGGTGCGGCTTGCCGGCGGACGGCCGGTATTTGTGGAAACACGCAGCCACCAGCTTGACATGGAGAGAATCGCCCGGGCGGTATCGCCTAAGACGCGCGCCATATTGATTAATTCACCCAATAACCCCACCGGTGCCGTCTATCCCCTGCAGGACCTTGAAAAAATGGCTAGACTGGCAATCGAACGGGACCTGTACCTCATAGCGGATGAAGCTTATAATTCCTATGTTTATGACGGACGACAACCCGCCAGCTTGTTTGAATTTGAAGATATCCGACAGCAGTTGGTTGTCACCCGCAGCTTTTCCAAAAGCTTTAATATGACCGGCTTCAGAATCGGCTATGCGGCGGGACCGGTCAAGATCATTGCGGCCCTGAATAAATTGCAAAGCCACGTCACCGGCAATGCCTGCACTTTCGCCCAGGAGGGTGCCCTGGCTGCACTGGTCCTGGAAAATGACGAAACCGCCCTCTGGCGGCAGGAGCTGGAACAAAAAAGAGAATATGCCTATGGTAAAATCAGCGACTTGTTTGACTGCATCAAACCCGGGGGGGCATTTTATCTCTTCCCCGACGTATCGCGTCATCTGAATAATGAACTGACAGCCGTTGATTTAGCCCGGCGGCTTCTGGAAGAAACCGGTGTGGCGGTTGTACCCGGCGAAGAGTTCGGCCGGCCGGGGCATATTCGAATTTCATATGCCGTTTCCCGGGAAGATCTGGCAAACGGTTTAGATAAAATAGCAGAGGCATTATGATTGGAATCATCGGATTTGGTCGATTCGGAAAACTTGCCGCCCATTACCTGGCAAAGGACTTTGAAGTCTGCGTTCATACAAGATCTGAGAAAGCATCTGAAATCAGCCGGATGGGTGCGCAGCCGGCATCGCTGGAGGTCGTATGCCGCCAGGATATCGTTATACCGTGCGTACCCATATCGATATTCAGGGATTTTTTAAACAATATCGCCCCGCTGGTAAAACCGGACGCGCTGATAGTCGATGTGTGTTCGGTCAAAGAATACCCCATTCGCTGGATGAAGGAAATCCTGCCGGATTCGGTGTCGATCCTGGCAACCCATCCCATGTTCGGGCCGGACAGTGCTTCAAACTCACTTGAAGGCTGCAAGATTTGTTTGTGCAAGGTTAAATTGGCTGAAAACCAGTATCGAAAAATCAGAAAATACCTGTATTCCAAAGGGCTGGTCGTGGTCGAGGCAACGGCCAAAGAACATGATGAGCAGATCGCCACCAGTCTGGCACTGACGCACTTAATCGGCCGGACCTTATCCGAATCCGGTGCAACCCCGCTGGATATCGATACGGAAGGGTATAAACGGCTGCTGCACATCCTGGAGGTCGTTGAGCGGGATACCTGGCAATTGTTCACTGATATGCATCACTATAATTCATTTGCCCAAAAAAAACGCATCGAATTTATGGAAGTTATGCGTAATATTAATTCCAGGCTGGAAAAAGGTGATCGGATTGATGGGTGATAATACTGCCAATAAGCCTGTCGATTAATGGTTTCCCTTTAGCTTGCCTATCGCCGCGTGGCTTTCGGCACACGAGGCACACCTTAATTTGTTGAAATAGATGTGTCATCCCGCGTCAGCGGGGGCGTTCGGCATGCGGATATGGATGATGTTCCAATTTTACTGCTGACGAGATGATCGATTGGCAGGGGTTAAGTGCGAAACCGCACGATATTAAGAAAGGAATAGACAACGATGCCGGATAAAATGCCTCAGAAAAAAATTCTGGTTATCCATGGTCCCAATTTGAATCTGCTCGGCGAAAGGGAACCGGACATTTATGGTCATCAAAGCCTGGCTGAGATTAATGCCGGATTGCAGGAACTTGGCGATAAATTAGGAATTGATGTCGATACTTTTCAATCCAATTATGAAGGGCAGATTGTTGACAAGATCCAGCAAGCCATGGGCCGCTGCCATGGAATCGTCATCAATCCGGCCGCCTACACCCATACCAGCGTCGCCATCCGGGATGCCCTGGTCATGCTCGATATTCCGGTGATCGAGGTCCACCTGTCCAACATCAATAAAAGGGAATCATTTCGACATCACTCAATGATCGCAGATATCGTGACGGCGCGCATTGCCGGATTCGGATCCCAGGGATATTTGCTGGGGCTGGAAGGATTAGCAAAGATGATCTAGCTTCGAATGGCGGGAAAATGGTCGGGACGGCTGGATTTGAACCAGCGACCCCAGCGTCCCGAACGCTGTGCTCTACCAGACTGAGCCACGTCCCGACAAGGATGTTTATTTAAGTCAAACGCTCTGAAAAGTCAACTCTTTTCATCAATTAATTGGCCTTATTTAGGGCTTGCAAAGGGCATGGCGCAAAGCGCAGAGCGTACTCGCAAAGTGTCGGTGTATTGGAAACGATTTCGTATATAATACGGAATACAGATTCATACCCTTTAGCAGTGCGCCAAGCCCTCTGCGCCATGCCCTCTGCGCTATAGGAACGGATTCCTCAAAACGATGGTCTGATCCCGGTCCGGTCCCACGGAAATGATGGAAACCGGTGTCTGGGTCAGCGCGGCGATGCGATCCAGATAACTTTTGACGTTGGCCGGCAGATCCTCTAATTTTCGAATGCCGCTTATATCTTCCTGCCAGCCCGGCACTGTTTCATATACCGGCAGACACTCCCCCAGAACCTTCAGGCTTGCCGGAAATTCCGTCAGTAATTCTCCCTGATACTCATATCCGGTGCATATATTGATTGATTCCAGTCCATCGAGCACGTCAAGTTTGGTGATGGCAAGACCGCTCAACCCGTTGAGGCGCACGGCATTTCTCAAAATAACGGTATCCAGCCATCCGCAGCGGCGCTTTCTGCCGGTAGTGGCGCCGAACTCGGCCCCCTTTTCCTGGATTTTGTCGCCGATTGCGTCGAATAATTCGGACGGGAAGGGGCCCTGTCCGACCCGCGTGGTATAGGCTTTAACGATACCGAATACATCGTCAATCTGCTTCGGACCGACTCCTGAACCGCAGCAGGCATTGCCCGCCAGGGTGTTGGACGAGGTCACAAAGGGATAAGTACCGTGATCGATATCCAAATGGGTGCCCTGGGCGCCTTCAAACATGACCTGCTGATTATTCTTGATTGCTGCGCTGATGGCCACGGAAATATTCGTAACGTGGGGTGCCAGCCTTCCGGCATAGACCAGGTACTGATCGATAATATGCTGTGGGTCCAGCGTGTCGGCCGACAGATAGTTTTTTAAATAGAAATTTTTTTCGTCTAAAATCGTGTTCACTTTATCGGCAAATACTTCCGGATCGAGCAGGTCCACAAACCGTATGCCCCGGCGGGTGGCCTTGTCCTCGTAAGCCGGCCCGATACCGCGACCGGTGGTCCCTATTTTTTGATCCCCTTTGAATTTTTCCCGCGCATGGTCAACAGCCTGGTGGTAAGGCATGATCAAATGGGCTTTCTCGCATATTTTGAGCATTGCGGGACCGACATCGATTCCCCGGCCGGACAATGCGTCGATTTCCGCCAGCAATACAGCCGGATCCACGACGACACCGTTTCCGATGACACAGGTTTTTTTTTGCAGGATCCCCGAGGGGATCAGATGAGAGATGAATTGTTCTCCGCCGACCACCATGGTATGGCCGGCATTGTTGCCGCCCTGGAATCGCACCACCATATCAGCGGTTTCGGCCAGCAGATCAACTATTTTACCTTTTCCTTCATCTCCCCATTGGGTTCCGACAATGACTACGTTGGCCACATTTTTCTCCTTTGAAAAGAGTCATAATCTTTTCGCTCGGAAAAACGCCTGCATCAACTCGCGGCATTCATCCTCACGCACACCGTTAATGATTTCCACCCGGTGGTTTAACCGAAAATCCTCAGCAAAGTTGTATAGTGAACCTGCGGCGCCCCATTTGGGGTCCGCTGCACCGAATATCACCCGCTTTACCCTGGTATGGACCAAGGCTCCCATGCACATCATGCATGGTTCAATAGTTGCAAAGAGGGAAGTGTTTAACAGCCTGTAATTGTTTGATTTAATTGCTGCTTTGCGCAATGCCAGAATTTCGGCATGAGCTGTCGGGTCAACCTGCCCAATGGTCTGGTTGTGAGCGGCCGCCAAAATTTCGCCATTATCAGCAACGAGTACTGCACCTATCGGAACTTCACCGATTTGTCCAGCTTTTTTCGCTTCCGCTATCGCAAGTTTCATGAAATAACTGTGATTGTCCATGATTGTATATCCGCAAATGAGTAATAAATCGATTGACAATGCCGCTACTTTAGCTTATGTTCCAGCTAAATTTCAATTAAATTTTCTTGCGCCAGTAGCTCAGCCCGGATAGAGCGCCGGACTACGAATCCGTAGGCCGCAGGTTCAAATCCTGCCTGGCGCACCACCAAAGATAACAAAAGTCGGGGATGATTACCAAACCCCGGCTTTTCTTATTTAGTAGTTCCGTCAGAAATAAAAGCAGGTCGGCAGGTTTAGCATCAGCGAAATCCGGCCGCTTTTCAGGCGAGGTTCAAATCCTGCTCCCGATGTAGGGGTTTTGCATCTTGATTTAATAAGTTAAGGAGCAAAACCGGCTCACCACGAACATAAAAGGGTTTAAGCGAAATGCTTGAACCCTTTTATCAAAGGCCTCGCGGTGTACCTATATATATATATAACAACGCCCTGTTTTCGGAAAATCAAATGTATCTGACAGGAGCTTGTAGTCATATCAATGCCTGCTTTACTCGCATATCTTCCTTAAAAATGGTCTAACCAACTAGATTATTTCATTCTTTTATCCTTATTGCTTGACAAAAATACGCCTATAAAGTAATTTATCTATATAGTACTTTCTTTAATTTATATTTTAAGGAAAACGGCAAGAGTTTATCAGATTCATTTTGGTAGTATTTGTTGCATTAAACTATATCTAGATTTACAAAAATTTTCGAGGAGGATCAGAAGAATGGCTATTTTAAAGAAAGACCTAACTGCATTGAGCAAAGACTTTAAAGCCCTTGAGAAGAAGATGGAAAAATTGTTGAAGGCATTTGAGACAACTGCAAAGCCTAAAAAAGTCTCAAAACCCAAAGCTGCAAAAAAAACGGCCGCCAAAAAAACGACCGCCAAAAAGGCCGTCGCCAAAAAAGCAGTCAAGAAAGCCCCCGCTAAAAAAGCAGCCGCCAAAAAGGCACCGGTGAAAAAAAAGGCTGTCCAGGTGACCGCAACGGATCAAATTCTTAAAATAATCAAGAGATCCAAAAAAGGTGTCGATGTACCAACCCTGAAAAAAAAGACCGGCTTTAACGATAAGAAAGTACGCAATATCGTTTTCAGGGCTGCCAAAGAGGGCAGGATTAAAAAATCCGGCAGAGGGGTTTATGCCGTTGCCTAACGCTGCCTGGGACTTAGCGGTATTTTAGTGCCGGCGCCCAGCGAGTATTGACGGGATTTCGATCGGCGTTAAAGCGACCATGCAATACAAGCGACTGATTCTATTTTTTCTACTTTGGATTTTTCCCGCTGTAGTTAATGCAGCCGGCGCGGTCGTCGAAATCGGCACGGAACCCGACGGTAGAGTCAACCTTGAGGCCCGCGGGTCTACCATAGAAAGTATCGTTAAAAAAATTTATGAAGACTACGCCATTGAAATAAGGGGTCTGGAGGATAGAGCTCAAGAGAAAATATCTTTTTCCTTTATTGCCGAATCGTGGGAGGATTTGTTAAAAGGCCTGCTGCAAAAAATCGGAGTCAAGAACTACGCTTTTGAGTTTGCTGATGCAACTCTCAAGCGCGTGGTCGTGATTCCAAAAGCAGCCAGCAACAGTCCTTCTTTTCCCACTCAGTCCAATGCCTCTAGCAATTCTAAGGATTTGGTGAGTGTTGCGCAGGTGCAGAGCATTGTTGAGGCTTCACAGGCGGAAACGGCGGGCCTTCAGGAAGGTGATCTAATCCTTGAATATGACGGCGTATCCATCAGGAGCGCCCAGCAGCTGGTAAAAGAGGTAAAGAGAAAAGCACATCTCGAACAGATTCAAATGGTGATGGTTCGGCAGAAAATCACGACTCATTTGATCCTTAACGGAGGATTTATCGGGGTGCGGATATCGACTAAAAAAATTCCGCGCGCTGAATTCGATGCCTTCCAGTAGAAAAGCTGAGTCCAACTTTAACAGGGTGTTGAAAATTATAAAGCGGAGTGGACATTGGAGTTTCCACTCCGCTTTGTGTTTTCAAGTGGAAGCGGGCCGAAACCACCTGTAAGATCGTTGACCCTGAGCGGTTTCTTCACAAAGCCACGGCAGGCCTCTGAGCAGACAAGACAAGAACCTATACTTCCAGTTTGCCGCCAAACCTGATTTCCAATCCGGCTCGATGAAGCCTTTAACCGACAGCAAATGCCTTGTTCGGCTCAGGGCACCGTCGGCACCCAAAATTATTTTTCCGAAGTACTAATGCCCCTTATCAGTTGTCGCTTGATTTCGTAAGGGATCCAGAGTGACCACTGCTTCGCCGGCTTTAAATTCCGCCCCTGCCTCCCGGGCCATGTTCAACCAATATTGATCATAGTTTTTACGACGCACGAAGTGAAAGGGATAATCTAAACGTCTATTTACGCTGGCGCCGGTGCTGCTGCCGACTTTATAAAACCAACTTTGAAAGGTGATCAAGTGGCTGGATTGCAGCATATCGAGCGTGGTGGCGAAAATTTCTTCCAACAACTGAATGCTTTTAAACGTGAGAAGACCGCCGCAAAGTTTATTGCGAGGAAACGCTGATTTGTCTCCTATAAGTACTTTAATTCCATTAGTTGCTGGAAGCCGAAAGGCAGCATTTCACCTGGCCCGATCGACCCGTGCTATTCGACGATCTCGAATCCTATTTTTTGAAGACCGGCTGCCGGTCACCGTTGATGTACCTGCACAATAGTCCCGGGCTTTTGCGGATCAAACAAAAAGCCGGGCTTGATTAATAAAGAATCCGAGCCCAGAGGTCCCGGCTTTGATTTCACCCCAGAGGGGTGGAGTTTACCTTAGACTCCGAATGGAATAATGGAATGGTGGAATAATGGAATATTGGGTATCAAAAGTGGATGGCGGTCTGATTTTATAAACTGATCAGTGCCATCGTTATAAAAATAGATCCCAATCCACTAAACCCAGTATTCCAACATTCCAGTATTCCATCATTCCGCTGCCGCTTGCAGCAGATTCACGGCATCGCCGATTGTCTATGACCTGGCCCAGAGGACCAGGTTTCTGCGAAAAATTTCATTTCATGCAATCTTAAAATTGCCTTTTCATTGGTTATAGGTCCGTAAATTTTTCCCCCATTAGCGCAAAACAGATTGGGTAACTGTTTAATCCTTTCAAGATAGCTCCCTCTGCTACAAATCACGTATCTGCATCTTGCAATATTTCATTATTTATATCCACAAATAATTTTTTATAATAAAAAAATATTAAATAATATATGTAATATTATATTATAATTATTTTTATATATTTTTTATTTAATAAAAAATATTCTTGCAATAAAGAATTAAATATTGTAATGATATTGATATGGGCACGAAAAAGACTTTTTCCACCAGAGTTGATGCAGACCGTCTGAAAGCACTAAAACACCTGGCAGTTGATGAAGACAAATCGATTGGCGCTCTCCTGGAAGAGGCCATTGAAGATATCGTAGAGAAATATGAAAAAAAGAAACAGAAAGGGTAGCAGCGCCGGCCAGGATATATTGAACTTTGCTTAACTCAAGTGCTCGACACGATTTACCGTGTTAACGTGTTTCAACATCGCCTTTAACCCTAAAGAAAGATAGAGACATGCATGTTACGAGCAATAGCAGGCGTTTAAGGGAAGCGTATGATGGCATTCAAGATGTCGGCACCCACCATGTCGGAGGCCTTACTGTCGAATGTGTCTGCCCGAAATGCGGTGCTGCGCATAGAATGAAAATGCTGTGGAGCGGCCGTGGAAAGCCCAAGAAATTCTGTCCGCCGTGCAAAAGCGTGGTTTCCGGTTTGGAAACCATTGATTTGTGCACCATATCAGCTGATATCCACCGGGGTATCGACAAAGCGGTTTAGGATAGATTTGGGATTTGGGATTTCAGATTTTGGATTTTAAGGTCCGCCTTCGGATCAATTTAATACAAAATGATAGAGTAAAGCGAATTAACAAATCCGCAGTCCGCAATCCGCAATCAAAAATTGCTCCTGAAAGCTGATTAAACGAAATTAAACTGGGTGAAATTTAAAGCCATGCTCTAAGTGATTTTCATTGCCTCAGGCTGATGCCCTGTATTGCGGTTTGAAGGCTCTGAACAAGGAAGCATCCATGATCGCCTCATAACCGTTCAAACGTGCCACGATGGCACCCTCGGCATCGAGGAACGTAAAATCGCCCCGCATCCTGCGGGATGTCACATCCTTTATTTCCAGCACCACCGTCACACCGTCAGCGGGAAATTGTGCACAATACTGGCGGTATGAGGAACCGTAGCTTGGCAGCGACACCGCTCCCTTCTCTTCAAAACACCATACCGTGGCCATCTGAAAAGCGCAGTCGAGAACGAGCGGATCGGCAATCCATTGATTTCTCAACGGACTCGACATCCATTCACTAGGAGCCGGGGCAGCCGCAATGTGCGCCACCATCCCCCTGGCGGAGCAGCTGACAATTTTACGAATTCCATGCAACTGCATACCGTGGAAAAGAATTTGATCGTACACCTCTTTTATTTTTTTGGTGTAGGCTTTGGCAACCATGGTTTTGGGAAAATGGTAGTCAGGGCCTTCCGCCAGACTGTCGCTTAACACGGCCCTGGCTGCGGCATGAACCATATCGCTGCCCGATGGTTTGCCGTCCCGCAATTCAACCGCCACTTCATAGTGGCCGCCATGCTTTTGAAGCTTGCCGGTCAGCAGCCGAATGTGCTTTTGATCATGCTCCATCCGGATACCCTTCATGACTCGCATGTCATCCAACCCGTGCAGCAGCAGCCCGGGATTTTCATGCAGCGCGCCGTGGGCAAGCCATTCAGTCATCAGGGCCAGCGGCACCACCGGTTTACCGTCAATGATATGAGACTGCAAAATCGGATAGTGTTCCAGGTCGATTTGCCTTTCAAAGGAAAGGGCCAACTGTTGTTTTTTCGCCGCAGGTACCGCCTTAACCAGTTCGGGTCGTTTGGGTGCAGTGCGGCTGGGAAGATCGGCTTTGGGGAGTTCAGCCCCGATGACGATTTCAACCGGGCTGTCACCTGGGGCCTTCATTTCATCCAACATGCAATCAGCACCGTAGTCGACGGGAATCAAGTGGATCCCATTGCGCTCGAATTCACGCTTTAAAGGCGCTGTCACCATGCCGCCGTCCCAGGGTCCCCAATTGATGGCGATAACGCGACAGTTGGCTCGAGTCGCAGACTCGTTTAGAGCCACTTTATTGAGGACCTCGTTGGCGATGGCATAGTCCACCTGGCCCTTGTTGCCCAGCCGGGCGGCAACCGATGAAAATAAAACCAGGTATTTCAGAGGTTCCCGGCTTGATGACTGAAGCAGATTGTTCAGTCCTGCGACCTTGGTGTCATAGACCCGCTCGAATTGCTCGGCGGTTTTATCAGTGATGAGGCGGTCTTCCAACACACCGGCACCATGGATGATACCGGTGACAGGGCCGAGATCCTCGCGGATACCATCCATGATGGCAGCGACTTCATCATACTTTCGGACGTCGGTCGAAAAATACTCGACCCTGGTCCCCACCGATCTCAATTGCGTTAGATTGTGCGTTATTTCACGATTCGTCATGTAACGATGGTAGACTTTATCGACCGCGGCCGGGGTTGGGGACTGGCTGCTGAATTCATTCTCCAACAGCGCCTTTTTGATATCCGCTTCGCCCTCCAAGGCAGCCAGCCACGCCGGCTCGGCAAAGGGCTCCGGCGAACGACCCAGCAATACCAGTTGGGTGCCGGTTTCCCTGGCCAGCGCCAGTGCAGCCGCGGCCGTGACGCCTCTGGCACCGCCGCTGACAACCACCACGTCTTTTTGATCGAGATTTAACGATCCAGTCGCTCGAGTTGCAGGTTCGAGCGCCAGCGTTTTGCGATTTTCCGACTCAAGACCGATTTCGACCGGGCCCGGTGCTAAGACCTCTTTGACGACTGCCGCTGCAAGGGCCGGTTTGTCCGGCCAGTCCGGCGCAATGTCAATTGCGTGGCAGCAGACATTGTCCCATTCGAGGGCGGCGGTTTTGGCCAATCCCGCCAGTCCCCCCTGAATCGGATGCGGCAGCGGATTGCCCTTCAGCCCGAAGGCGCCGTCAAGGCGGGTAACGGTCGCGAATAGGGCACCCGCACCTTCGCCGGCTGTGGCGATGAGGTCCGGTGCCAGATATTTTGCCAATGCAAAGGCATCCTTTATATCCTGATGCACTTGGCCGGATTCGGGATCCTGCACAATGATCAAACCGGCAGCCGCCGGCAGCCGATCTTTATATTTCAAGATGTCGAGCGAGATTCTAACCGTCTTGATATCGCGTTTGGCCAGTTCCTCGGCAATTTCTTCGGCTAAACCGGTATGATCTTCGGTCACAAAAACTTTTTTGGTACTTGGAACAGCAATGGTAGATTCGGCAATAGGGGGCGCCGCCACCACGGTCACCACGTGGCGAGGTATCGTGACCGTATCCGAATCATCGATCGAAAGTTCGGGAAGCGGCGCAGTTGCGGGTGGACCGGCGGCAACCACCGACAATGCTGTCGCCTGCTCGGTGCGGGGTGATTCCGGGGCCGCCTCCGCGACATTAGGAGCGGCGAGATACTCGGCAATTTGTCCAAGGGTTTTCAGACTGCCGATCATATCCGGCGCGATCGCCGGCAAATCAGGCATGTTTTCTTCGAGGCTTGAAAGAATTTCCACCCTTTTTATAGAATCGATACCCAATTCGGCTTCGATATCCATATCCAGGCCCAGCATCTCCACCGGATAGCCGGTCAGCCCGCTGACAACTTCCAGCAGGGTGGCCGTGACCGTTGCCTGACGACTGTCGACGGGGTCGACCGGTGTTGCTGCCTGTGGCGCAAGGCTATCCAACGCAAGGGCCTCAGATTGATGTTCAACTGAATTTTCAGATTTTTCACTGCCCATAAATTCGACGATTTGGCCCAGGGTTTTTAAAGACCCCATGATGTCCGGCGAAACAGTGGGCAAATCCGGCATTGTTTCTTCGAGATTCGATAAAATTTCCACGCGCTTGATGGAGTCGATCCCCAGTTCGGCTTCGATGTCCATATCCATACCGAGCATTTCCACCGGATAGCCCGTCAGCCGGCTGACAACATCCAGCAGGGTTGCCTCGATACTCTCAGCATCGTTGTCCGCCGATTCAGCGTGGATCGCCGGTGTCGCCGGTGTGGTTTGATGCATTTGGTTCGGCGGCTGAGTGTCTGATAAGCCGTCAGTGGGCTGTTTCATATATTCGACAATCTGTCCCAGAGTTTTCAAGCTGCCCATAATATCGGGAGATACCGTCGGTAAATCCGGGATGGCTTCTTCCAGTTTCGATAATATTTCAACCCGCTTGATGGAATCAATTCCCAAATCGGCCTCGATGTCCATGTCCAGACCGATCATTTCCACCGGATACCCGGTCAGGCGACTGACAATGTCCAGCATTTTCGCTTCAAGGTCCGGCTGCATTGCGGGACTCGGCGGATTGGATTCGGCGCGGGAATCGCGGATTTTTTTATCTTCGCCATATCCATTGGCGGCCGCGCGGGGGATGTTCAAATCGGCCGCCACGGGCGCGGTGATATCGTTTTCCCGGGCAATTTCTGTCCTCGATGGATCGGCGGCGGACTCAACCCGGGCGGGTTCCGTTACATTATCGACAGGCGGTGGAACCTGTGGGGCCGGCGTCCCGTACTGCGGCGCAGCCACCGCCGGATTGGATCCGGATTGAATTTCAACGGCGCCTTCTGCAAGGCGATGGGTACTTCTCATCATCTCCTGCAGGGCACGATTGGCCTCGGTCTGGGTTTCTAAAAATTTCTGATGTGCCGCGGCGGTCTCAGATTGCAGGCGCTGCATTGATTTTAAGCCCTCTGCAACCACCCGATAGGCATCGCGGATTGATTCTGTCTGTGTGTTGGTTTCTTTTTTCATAGTATGGATCGGTCGATTCGCAATCGCTTTTCCTGTAATTGAATTCGTCTGATTATTGAAGTGTCGTGGCGCATTTAAGACCCGACTTCCGTCCATGGCCTCCAGTTTTCCGACCTCTGTCCTCTGACTTCTGTCCTCTGACATCTGTCCTCTGTAATCTGTCCTCTGATTTCTGTCTTCTGACTTCCGTCCTCTGTCTTCTGCCCTCTGTCTTCTGACATCGGTCCTCTGTCTTCCGACATTTGCCCTCTGACTTATGTCCTCTGAAATCTGTTCTCTGTCTTCTGCCCTCTGACTTCTGTCATCTTTTCTCTGATTCTTGAAATTTGTGCCTTTCAGCGGCACGTTCATGCGGGATTGGCGGTTCGATGATATCGGATTCTCCCATTTGTTGAGGTCCACCGGATAGCCCCGCGCGGCCAGGCGACTTAGCAGTCGCGCCAAATCCGCCACGCCGTAGGCTGCCCCCGCCGAAGCATCCAGTGCGGCGGCCTCGAATTGTCGCTTCCGCAGGGTTTTTGAAATAAGTCCGGTGAGGACCGATTTGGGTCCGATTTCTACAAATGTACGAACGCCGGAGTGGTAGAGGTTTTCGACTTCACTGACAAAATCCACCGGATGAATTAAT
>Ga0209122_1000295_pt1 | contig 13103 bp, 12 predicted proteins | sample OlaalgELextract2_2_FD_187375 | JGI IMG/M metagenome (GOLD analysis project Ga0209122, IMG submission 187375) | Olavius algarvensis symbiont microbial communities from Tuscany, Italy - Type A ELBA extract 2 (SPAdes) (version 2) | ecosystem: Host-associated > Annelida > Digestive system >...
ATTACTCGAATCGATCGGCGATATACCGCCGGTCGAGTATGAGCTGATGTATTATCAGCAACTGGAAGAGTCATTCGAGGCAGCATGACTCACACAAAACAGCCTCCGGAAATCCCGGGGCGATTCATGGCGCCGCATTTGCTACTTATGCGGAATTCAATCCAGGCGATTTTAGATGGATCTCAGGCGAAGACCGGGTAAAGGTATACGAAACATCGCCGGGTGGCGGATGGTGTTTTTGTTGTGAGTGTGGCTCGACGATAGCGGGAACCGACAATGCCAAGATCACCACGGTAACGCGCGGCACGATTGAAGGAGATCCGGGTATAAAGCCGGAGTCACATATCTTCGTAGGTTCCAAGGCGCAATGGCATGATATACATGATGATCTCCCACAATTCGAAGAACGGCCTCCGGATACATCGGAACCATCGAGCAATATCTCCTAGTATAAAGTTTGCAGTGCGGCCAAAGCTTGCAGTCGGACAAAATGGTCGCTACGGTCGATTCTGCCGCTGATACGAAACCTTCAACCGACATCTGCCACTATGTTTCAAAGATAAACAAATTTGAGCCATTAACTGACACTGGCCAGTCCGAATGCCAATACACGAGCGCTTCGGGCCTTTATTATTCTGGGGGGATCGGGTCAATTTCCGCCGCCAGGTTAGTAAAATTACTTCTGAGCGCCCGCCTTGAAGGCAGAGTTTCAATTTTTTCACCCCAAAACCGAACAGTACAATAAAGTTTGACCGCCGCACTTTGGACTTCTATAAGTATCTAAATCTTCTATTGGGGTAAATATATGGAGTTTTCATGCACACTTGAGTCGGCAGACCAGGATATCAAGCTTGCTAAAGTGATCCTGAGATTTGCCCATGCGGGCTTTTTGATTGTAACGCAAAAGCAGGAGCCATCCGGCGGAGGTAATAGTTTATTTTACGTCACCGCACGAACAAAAACGCCACAATCACAAAAGGACGTGAAAACCGCCCTCGAGCAGATAGAGGGATGCAAACTTGTTAATCTGGAATTTGGCGACTCGCAGGACGACCTTGCTGCAAATAATGAGGGTGAGATACTTAAAAAAATAGCTGCCAACTACCCTGATATCGACGGAGTAATCAAAACATTCGCTGTTTCGCTTGATGAGGAGTCCAGAGATTCCGCAATTTCAGCAATCGGTGCCAAGGTTGGTGCGAGTATATACGCCAGGGATTACTCTCTGGGTAGCCCGCTTCCCATGCCCGCTACGTTACACCGGGAATTGGTGCCCACGCTCAAAGTATTTTCTGAGATCGAGGCTTCCGATAGCAGCGTTAAATTGCTTAAATGCCCGTTTTGCGCCAAACAGGATGGTGAACCAGCCGCTTGCGGTTTTATTACCGGGTTGATCAAGGGTTTTATGGATCGGAATCCGGCCATCGAAAATAGCAACGTAGAGGAAAGCAGCTGTGGTTCGGGCGGCGATAACGCGTGTACTTTTTCGATAAGATAATAATTTTTCCTGTATAAATCGAGGCAATATTTCAGTCCACTACTATACTCAGCAATCTGAAAGCCGTTCAAGAGGGCTCTGACTGGCCCTTTTGTTAAAGTATGACATTTATAAAAAGGTTAATTAATGATTGATTCAGAATACAACTTGACACTGGTAGCCGTATCTTATGTTATCTCGGTGTTCGGTTCCTATACAGCGCTCAATCTGGCCATCCGGATTCCCAGCGCAAATACAGGGGCTAGTTTATTTGGTTGGCTGACCATGGCCGCGATAGCAATCGGTGGTGGGGCAATCTGGTCCATGCACTTTATCGGAATGCTGGCATTCGAAACGAATATACCAGTTTCCTATGATGCTACCTTGACTGTGTTATCAATGGTGCTGGCGATCTTCGTTTGCGGCATTGGTTTGTTCGTCGTGGGTCGTGGAACTTCCAGCGCATTGAAGCTGCTTGCCGGTGGCGTCATTACCGGACTCGGAGTCGCCGGGATGCACTACACTGGGATGGCGGCAATGGAAATGCCTGCTACGATTTCTTACGATACGACACTTTTCGCCGCCTCGATCGGCATAGCCATAGTTGCGGCGATTGCCGCATTGTGGCTGGCGTTTAATTTGCGTGGAAATCTGCAGCGCTTCGGTAGCGCCTTCGTAATGGGTGTTGCGGTTTGCGGAATGCACTATACTGGCATGGCCGCTATGAAAATGGAGCCCACCGGCGCGAGGATGTTCGTTTCGAATACCGACAACTATTTATTGTCAGTCTATATATTCCTCGCAGCCGGAGTGGTTCTGGCGATTATGTTGGTGACTTCCATACTACTTTCGCCCAAGTCGAACGAACTGGTTTTTGGAGAATAAAGAGACCAAGGGGTTAGCGTCGATTGATTTGCTGACGGGATTTGTAGGCGGCGGATTTGCGGTCGCCGCCGCGGGATAAAGATGTTGTTCTGCGCTGGGGTTATTCTCCTATTTTCTGTTTGAGGTAGTCGCTGCCGAGCACCCAATCACGGTTCGAGGCGAACCGAATTTCCTCCAGTTTAAGGTCATCGATTTGTGTTTTGAACAGCTCGCGATAGGCTTGCTGCCTTGTTGATTCATCGAGTCGCAGCCTGCGATACATGTCGTGCTCGGAAATGAGGACGTCGGTCTGACCGACCGCGTTGTGGCGATGACTCGACCAGGGATATTCGGCGGGATGAGCAACCATGTTCGCCCTTACCGGATTTAATTCAATATACCCATAGCAGAGCAGTAGATAGTTTTCTGTTTCGACGGGTGCGCACTTGTAGCGGCCTTCCCTGAGCGTGCCGGTGCGGCGACGATTCATTGAAATATCGAACGTAATACCGTCCCAGCGATTGTATCGATTTGGCGATACTGTTTTTTCCTGCGGGCGTTACCAGCAAATGCACGTGGTTGGTCATCGACACGAAAGCATGAAGTTCGCAGCCGTGTTTTTCTATCGCCTCGCGCCGGTGCGTGTGATAGGAGTGGTAGTCGGTATCACGATAGAAAATCGGTTCTCGATTGACACCGTGAATAATAACGTGTTGCGGTTGGCCGGGCAGGATGAAACGGGGTTTACGTGGCATTTCGGTACACTCCTTGTACTTATGAATTCCTGCGAGAAAACTACCAGTAAATGCATCTTCCTGCAATTGAAGCGGAATTCAGTTGGTAGAGAATCAATCGATGCTGACCCCCGATCTACCCAGACTTTTTTCGACCCGGTTAGCCGCCGGCTGAACAGGGCTCACTGCGTGACATTTACACGCCGACCGGCAACTTGATTCTAAGGTTCAGGTATCATCTCCATGTCTGCTTGCGGAGGGAGCTTCACGGCCCGCTCCAGCGGCGCCGTTCACCTCGGTCTCCGGCTGCGATTTTTCCCATTCGATGAAATGGTCGATATCGTCTTTCAAGGAGGTGAGTATCCATCCCAACAGTGCGGCATCGTCGATCAGTCCGAGCGCGAGGATAAAGTCCGGGATCAGGTCGAGCGGCATGACAAAGTAGACGATCGAGGCGACGATCGACAGCAGGCTGGCCCAGGGAGTTTCGCGGTAGCGGCCGCTGGCGTAAGCCCGCAGCAAACGCAGGCTCGCCTGCAGGGAGTCCCAGATCTCCGCCAGCCGCCCTTTACTGGCGTGAGCCTTCGCCAGCGCCCGGTCGAGCAACGCATGCAGCTTTTTCGGGTTTTCCGCGTATTCGCCCGCCGCCGCCTGCGCGGATTCGAAAGATGAACTCTTTCCTACCTTTTCACCCGAAATTTTGCTGCGCATGCGCTTGCGGACCGATTTGGATCATGCGGCTATTGTGATTCGCGTCCATGATTAATGCAATTGCGGACGGCCGCTATCCCGGCTCGCTCAGGCGTTCGACGACGCGGGCGTAACGTTGCAAACGCGCTACGGCGTGCTGTCGATGGTTTTTGTCGAGCCAGGATCCGATGTCTTCCAGCGCCGCCGCGTAGGCTTGCCAGTAAGCTTGTCGCGCCGGCTCGAAAGCGCGCGCGAAGTCGGTCGATGGATCCAGCATGATCGTTTTCAACCGCTGCCGGGTCAGTCCATTTTCCAGCGCCGTGACGAGCGCCTGGTGACGTTGTTCGCGGAACTCGATCCAGGGTTGATAAAGATCGGGTACTTGCCGCAGGCGCTCGCTAATCCTGTCCGCGAGCATAAAGTCGAATTTGCCGAACCAGTCTTCCAGGGTTTCGAAGCTGCGTTCGACACGATAAATTTCCCGCTGTTGCACCGACTTTTCGAGGTAATCTCGATACTCTTCGGAACTTTCCCGATGATACTGCCGGTACTGTTCGATCTGTTCCGGGGTCAGGTTGGTGAAGAGATCGCCGAGGCTGTCGATGCCCTTCCCGACTGCACGCTCCCAGGCGGCGCCGACGTCCTCCCGCAGTCTCAGGAACTCGTTCGCCGTAATACCGTCGGCCGCGGAGAGGGCGGCCCGTTCGAGGAACTCCCGGTAACGACTCAGTTCTTCCTGACGGTGCCAGGTAAAAAACGCTTCGAGTTGGATATCGAGCTGGCTACTCTGCGCCGCACTCAGATCGAATGCTTCTTTGAACTCGCCGGCTACGAAGCCTGGTGCACTGTTGTAAGCCATGTCAGCGACGCTGCAGCCGCTAAGGTACAGCAGCAGGACGGTCGCAATTAGAAGTCTGTGAAAGTTGTTCATAGAATCATCGGAGGCCTGCGGGCAATCTTAATCGATCTGCGCGACAAGTAAATCCTGGCTTCGGTCAGCGGCGGGGTGCCGGACGTTCGCCGGTTTAGGCTGGCGAATCTCTCAGCGGTTTCGGTAGCGGGAAAATAACGTCTTCGGTGAAACCGAGCGACGAGGCCTGGCCAGCACCGTGCTGCTGCAGGTAAAGGACCACGTTTTGCACCAGGAGTTCGGGCGCCGACGCGCCCGCCGTCACCCCGATACGGGTTTTACCCTGCAGCCATTGCGGCTGGATGTCGGTTTCGCTGTCGATCAAATAGCCTTCGGTTTGTTTGGTTTCCGCGATTTCCCGCAGGCGGTTGGAGTTCGAGCTGTTTTTCGAGCCGACCACCAGGATAAGATCGCAGCGCTCGGCGAGTTGTTTGACCGCGTCCTGGCGGTTTTGCGTGGCGTAGCAGATATCTTCCTTTTTCGGTCCCCGGATATCGGGAAAATTTTGGTAAAGGCTGTCGATTACGATTGCAGTATCGTCCTTGGAGAGCGTGGTTTGGGTGACGAAGCGCAGCGCCTGTGGATTGCGAACCTCGAGCCTGCGCACATCGTCGGCGGATTCGACCAGGTAGATGTCACCGCCGGCGGCGCGGTCATACTGACCCATGGTGCCTTCGACCTCGGGATGTCCGCGGTGGCCGATGAGGATGGTTTCGATACCTTTGCGGCTGTAGCGGCTGACTTCCATATGAACTTTGGTCACCAGCGGGCAGGTCGCGTCGAACACTTTCAGCTGGCGCCGCTCGGCCTCGCGTTGCACCGCCTTCGACACGCCGTGGGCGCTGAAGATAACGTAACTGTCGTCGGGGATTTGATCGAGTTCGTCGACGAATATCGCGCCCTTTTGTTTCAGGTCGTCGACCACGTAACGATTGTGCACGACTTCGTGGCGAACGTATATCGGCGCGCCGAACAACAGAATCGCGCGTTCTACGATTTCGATGGCGCGGTCTACGCCGGCGCAAAAACCGCGCGGATTGGCGAGCAGAATATCCATCAGTGGATTGTTTCCGCGGCGCTACCGTTCTCGACCGCTACAATCTTCACGCTGTAACGTACGGTCTGTCCGGCAAGCGGATGATTCAGGTCGACGCGAACCTCGTCCTCGTTAAATTCGAGGATCGTGCCGGGCAGGGTTTCACCATCGTCGGTGGCAAATTCGATGATCAGACCCGGCTCCAGCTCGAGGTCGGGATCGAACTCGACCCGCGGGAGCGCACGCAACAGGGTATCGTCGACGTAGCCGAAGGCGAGATCGGGGCCTATGTCGATGGTTTCTTCCTGTCCCGGGGTCAACCCGATCAGCGCGAGTTCCAGGCCTTCGGCCATTTCCCCGCAGCCGAGCTGCACCGTCATCGGTTCGTCGTCGAAATTGTCTTCCAGCACGTCGCCATTGGTTAATCCGAGGCGGTAATAAAGGGTTACCAGGCTGTTGCGTTCAATCTGGCTCATGCGACTCTTCGCTGCGGGGTTTGCCGACTCCGATGAAGCTGCTGATTATCAGCATTGCCGCGCCGACGAAGATCGCGGAGTCGGCGATGTTAAACGCCGGCCAGGGGTAACTGCCGAGCCAGATCTGTATGTAATCGATCACGTGGCCGAAATAAACCCGGTCGATCAAGTTACCGATGGCGCCGCCCAGGATCAGGCTCAGTGAGACTGCGGTCAGGGTTTCGTCCTGCGGCAGCTTGCGAATCCACTGCACGATGATCGTGCTGACAACCACCGCGATAACGGTAAACAGCCAGCGTTGCCAGCCGCCGGCGTTGGCGAGGAAACTGAAGGCCGCGCCGGTGTTATAGGTCAGGTACCAGTCGAAATAAGGGAACAGGTTGACCGCCTGGTGCAGTGGCAATTGAGATTCGGCGATTTGTTTAGTGGCCTGGTCCAGCGCTATCACCAGCAGGCTGATCCATAACCATTTCATTTGCGGGCGGGTGCTGGACATGGCTGCGGCCGAGTGCGCTCAGGCGAAACGGCGTTGTTCACCGTCACCGTCGAGGTTTACGACGCAACGCCCGCAGAGTTCCGGGTGCTCGGTATGGCTGCCCACGTCGGCGCGGTGATGCCAGCAGCGCACGCATTTCTGGTGTGCGCTAGGACCCGCCTGCACCTGGATTCTAGCGCCGTTACGCAGGCCAGTCGCGGTTTCGGCCTGCGCCGCCGTGAGCGGCTGCAACTGCGCCGAGGAAGTAATCATGACGAAACGCAGCTCGTCGCTGATCACCTGCAGCCGGTCGACTAGATCCTGATCGGCGAAAATGGTGACATCGGCGTCGAGGCTGGAACCGATCTTGCCGTCCTGGCGCAGCACTTCGAGGCTGCGCGTGACTTCGGCGCGCACCTGTTCGAGCGCCTCCCAGACCGCGAAATCGACATCGCTATTCGAATAATCGGACAGGCCGTCATACCACTCGGCGATGAATACGCCTAGTTGGTCGCGCTGCCCGGGCATGTTTTCCCAGACTTCGTCGGCGGTGAAACTCAAGATCGGCGCGATCCAGCGCGTCATCGCTTCGGTGACGTGGTACATCGCGCTCTGGCAGGAACGTCGCGCCAGCGAATCGGCCGGCGTGGTGTACTGCCGGTCCTTGATCACGTCGAGGTAAAAACCGCCCAGCGTTTCGGAACAGAAATTGTGGATTTTTTGCACTGCCAGATGAAAGTGATAGTCGTCGTAGTGTTGCTGTAACTCGGTTTGCAACCGCAGCGTTGCCGCCACGATCCATTGGTCGAGCGCCAGCATATCCCCGGTCGCCACCGCATGTTCGGCCGGATCGAAGCCGTTGGTATTTGCCAGCAGAAAGCGCAGCGTGTTGCGGATACGCCGGTAAGAGTCCGCGGTACGTTTCAGAATTTCATCGGAAATCGACATTTCCCCGGAGTAATCGGTGGCCGCGACCCACAGCCGCAGAATATCGGCGCCGAGCGTCTTGGTGACCTTGATCGGCGCGATCACGTTACCCACCGATTTCGACATCTTCATACCCTTGGCGTCGACCGTGAAACCATGGGTCAATACCTGGCGGTAGGGTGCCTGGCCGTGCATGGCGCAGGACGCCAGCAATGAGGAATGGAACCAGCCGCGATGCTGATCCGAGCCTTCGAGATACATGTCGGCCGGAAACTGAAAGCGCTCTTTGTCCTGTTGCAGCACGCTGAAATGGGTGGTGCCGGAATCGAACCATACATCGAGGGTGTCGCTGAGTTTGATGTAATCGTCGGCCTCGTCGCCGAGTAATTCGCCCGTCTCGAGCGAAAACCAGGCCTGGATGCCGGCGTTTTCGATGCGTTCGGCGACCGCCTCGATCAACTCGGCGGTACGCGGATGCAAGACTTGAGTTTCGCGATGCATGAACAGCGGAATCGGCACGCCCCAGTAGCGCTGGCGCGAAATGCACCAGTCAGGACGGTTTTCGATCATGCTTTCGATGCGCGCCTGCCCCCAGGAGGGAACCCAGCGCACCTTTTTGATTTCCGCCATCGCCAGATCGCGCAGCCCGGCTTGTTCCATGCCGATAAACCACTGCGGGGTGGCGCGAAAAATGATCGGGGTTTTGTGGCGCCAGCAGTGCGGGTAGCTGTGCTGGTATTTTTCGACGTGCACCAGGGTCTTGTGTTCTTTTAAAACCTCGATCACATGGTCGTTGGCGGCAAACACGTGCTCGCCGGCGAAGTATTCGGTGCCCGGTAGAAAACAGCCGTTGTCGCCCACCGGGTTGTAAATTTCGAGCCCGTACTTGCGGCCGATATCGAAATCGTCCTGGCCGTGGCCGGGAGCGGTGTGCACCGCTCCGGTGCCGGCTTCGAGGGTCACGTGGTCGCCGCTGACGATGAGCGCCTCGCGCTCGTAAAACGGGTGCCGCAGTGTCAAGCGCTCGAGGTTTTGGCCCTTGCCGCGCGCCACCACCCGCTGATTTTCGATGCCGTAGCGCTGCAAGGCCTGGCTCGCCAAATCCTCTGCCAGCAACAGGCGTTCGGTTCCCAGCTCGCTGTCGACCTGCAGCAGCAGGTATTCCACCGCCGGGTTCAGCGCCACCGCCAGGTTGGCCGGCAGGGTCCATGGCGTGGTGGTCCAGATCAGCACCGAGATAGGGCCCTCTCCGGGTCCGTCTTTTTCGACCTGCAGGGCCGCCAGAATCGCGGCTTCATCGACCGCCTTGAAGCGCACGTCGATTGCGGGTGAAGTCTTGTCCTTGTAATCGACCTCGGCCTCGGCCAGCGCCGAGCCGCAATCGGTGCACCAGTGCACCGGTTTGTCGCCGCGGGTCACATGCCCATTTTCGATAATCTTGCCGAGCGCGCGCACGATGTTGGCTTCGGTGTCGAACTTCATCGTAAGGTAAGGATCGTACCAATCGCCGAGCACGCCGAGACGGATGAAATCCAGGCGCTGCTGATCGATCTGCTTGAGCGCATAATCGCGGCAGGCCTGGCGGAATTCGTCGGCCTCGACCTTGATCCCGACCTTGCCGAGGGTCTTCTCGACCTGGTGCTCGATCGGCAGGCCGTGGCAATCCCAGCCGGGCACGTAGGGCGCGTCCTCGCCCTTCAGGGTGCGCGATTTGACGATCATGTCCTTGAGAATCTTGTTGACCGCGTGGCCGATGTGAATGTCGCCATTGGCGTAGGGCGGTCCGTCATGCAGTACGTAACGTTTGCGCCCGTGTCGCGCGTCCCGAATTTTCCGGTAAAGATCCTGATCCTGCCATTTTTGCAGGCGCTCGGGCTCGCGATTGGCGAGGTTGCCGCGCATCGGAAATTCGGTGTCGGGTAAATTTAAAGTGGATTTGTAGTCGGCCAACTGCTATTCGTCTCGTCTAAAATAAGCGATCGCATTCTCGGTGTCGCGCCCGATATTGACGGACAACTCTTGCAGCGAATCAAACTTCTGTTCATCACGTATCTTGTGTAAAAACTCGACCTCGACGCTATAACCATATACGTCCCGATCGAAATCCAGAATATATACTTCGAGAATAGTATCGACGCCTGCCACCGTCGGGCGCGTGCCGATGCTGGCAACGCCTTCAAGCAGGCGATTATCTATTCCTTTTACATGAACCGCAAATATTCCTTTAACGATCAGGGTTTTATCGCCCATTTTGATGTTTATAGTCGGGTATCCGAGCCGGCGCCCCAGTTTTTGCCCGTGCGCGACCCGGCCCGACAATGAATAGGGCCGTCCCAGCAGTTCGCGGGCCTGTTCGAAATCGCCCTGTTCGATGCAGTCGCGGATGCGGGTACTGCTGACTCGTTCGCCGTCCACCATCAGGGTCTCGGTCGCGTCCACGGTAAAGCCGAAACGGGCGCTGTTTTGCTGTAGAAATGCGAAGTTACCCTGGCGATTCCGACCGAAATGAAAATCGTCGCCGATAACGAGATGTCGGGTATTGAGGCTGTCGAGCAGGATTGTCTGCACGAATTGTTCGGCGCTTTGCGTGGCCAGATCCTGATCGAAATGCAGGCATAGCAGGAAGTTGATCCGTTGCGCTTTCAGATGAGCGATTTTTTCGCGAAACCGGGCCAGACGCTTGGGCGCCTTGCCGGGTGCGAAATACTCGATCGGCTGGGGTTCGAAAATGATCACTACGGTTGGCAGCGCGGCTTCGGCCGCGACCCGCTGCAGCTGACCGATGACGAGTTGATGCCCGCGATGGACGCCATCAAAATTGCCGATCGTCACCGCGCTTGCGGGCAATGGCTGTCTCAGATTGTAGAGTCCGCGGATTAACTTCATTTAAAATCAGGCGCTTAAGTCAGTTCAAAAGACGATATGCTGGCGTCGAAAACCCATTATCCAAAGCAGGCTGCCGTAACACAAGATCGCAGGCAAGATCAGCCAGGCGAGTTCACGCAGGCGCCCGTACCAGCGTAACTCGCCCCATAAGTCTACGCCGGGCAGCATGAACTGAATTAACAAGCCCATCGCGATACAGGCGCCCAGGATTTTTAGCAGCGGCAGGCTCAAAATTTCGGCAGTTCCGAGGATTTTATCGCGGCGCAGCTCACGCGCCAGGCGGAAGGCGTTGAAATAGGCCGCGGCGGAAGTGGCCAACGCGAGTCCGACATGCGGCGCGATAAAATCGACCTGCAGCATCGTCACCACGAAGACGACATTCAGCAACATGTTGAATATCATCGCCTGGATACCGATGCGTACCGGGGTTTTGGTGTCCTGGCGCGCGTAGAAACCGTTGGCCAGGATTTTGATCAAAATGAAGGCGGGCAGGCCGAGGCAGTAAGCCATCAGGCTGCAGGCCGCCATTAACGAGTCGTTGGCGCCGAATGCTCCGTACTCGAATAGGGTGGCTAGTATCGGCTGCGCCAGCAGGAATAGCCCAAAAGTAGCGGGTACTGCGATCAATAGCGACAGCTGGATCGCCCAGCGCAGGGTGTCGTTGAAATGGGTGGCGCCTTTTTTATAGTGCGCCTCCGACAAGTTGGGCAGCACGACCGTGGCGAGCGCAATGCCGAACACGCCGAGCGGAAACTCGAGCAGGCGGTCGGAATAATAAAGCCAGGCCACGCTGCCGGACACCAGGAAGGAAGCGATGAAGGTGTCGAACAGTAGATTGATTTGTGCCACCGAGGAGCCGAACAATGCCGGGATCATCAGCTTGATTATTTTTTGCACACCCGCGTGGCGCCAGCCCCATTTAGGCCGCGGCAGCAGACCTTCGCGGTAAAGAAAGGGTAATTGGAACAGCAATTGCGTTATGCCGGCGATTAAAACGCCCCAGGCGAGCGCGGTTACCGGGATCTCGAGCCGCGGACTCAACCACAGCGCGCAACCGATCAGGCTCAGGTTGAGCAACACCGGAGTGAAGGCCGGCACCGCGAATTGCTTCCAGGTGTTGAGAATGCCGCCAGCCATCGCGGTCATCGAAATCAGCAGGATATAGGGGAAGGTGAGCCGTAACATGTCCGCGGTGAGCTCGAACTTTTCGGGTTGATCGATGAAACCGGCGGCAAATACACTGATCAAAACCGGTGAAGCAACCACGCCCAGCAAGCTTAACAGCAGCAGGATAAAACCCAGTGTGCCGGCGACGCGGTCGATCAGGTCGCGGGTTTGCGCCGCCGTGTAGTTGTTGCGGTACTCGGTCAGCACCGGCACGAAAGCCAGCGAAAAGGCGCCTTCGGCGAACAACCGGCGCAGAAAGTTGGGAATCTTGAAGGCGACGAAGAACGCATCCGCGTCGCCGGTGGGGATAAAACGGGCGATAATGACATCGCGCGCGAGCCCTAGCAGGCGCGATAAAAATGTCATCGACCCGACCGACAGGGTTGATTTGATCAGCGCACTCACTAATCAGTCTTCATACCCGCGCAAGCGGGAATCCGGTGACGAAACTGCCAACCGACACAAGATCCCCGCTAAGTGGGACCCGCAGGGCCTAAAGCCGCATGCGGTCGGGGATGACGAAGCGATACAAGACCCCCCGCTTGCGCGGGGATGTCGAAAGGACCCAGTTGGCATGCGGATTTTGTCTCGTCATAAAAGCGCGGAATTTTAGCACTTAAGTCTTTGTATGACAGTCATTTTAGGTTGACAGCACAGGGCACAGTGAAGATAATGCGCGCCTCATTTTTGCAAGCCCGTTCCAGGAGTAGACCTTGGCAAACTCAGCATCCGCGCGCAAGCGCGCAAATCAGGCCGAACAGCGTCGTCAGCGTAACGCCAGTCGACGTTCTATGATGCGGACTCAAATCAAGGCTACCGTTGCCGCGATCAAGGCCGCTGATAAAAAGGCTGCTGAAGAAGCTTATAAGAAGGTCGTGCCGGTGCTCGACAGCTCGGCCACTCACGGGCTGATCAGCCATAACAAGGCTGCGCGTCACAAGAGTCGCCTGAACGCACAGATCAAGGCACTGTAAGCCGCACGCCACCCAAATCGAAAAAGCCGGATCATGTATCCGGCTTTTTTTTGCTCGTCGAATACACGGTCATTGCGCGTACGATGCCGCCCTCTCCGGACCGCGCTGTCATTCCCGCAATACGCTGTCATCCCCGCGTAAGCCTGCGCGGCCCGGCGGGCTCCGACGTATCGGGATCTCGCAATGGCGGCGCGTTACTAGACCCTGCCCCATAATGTCATCCCCGCTTGCGCGCACAGCTGTCCGGGGAAAGTTAATAGGAAAGAACATACTGTGTTTTCTCGACCAGTTCCGCGCGTTCTCGTCGTCTTCGTCGATACATCTGCTGTACCCCGGTTGGTAAACGAGTAAACAGGGTTTTGACATGGTCCAATAGATTGATACCACCCAGTTAAGAGATAATGAAACTTAACTGAGGTAACGATAGATGACAACGAGAAAGAAATATACGAAAGAATTCAAACTGGATGCAGTGAGCCTGGTAACT
>Ga0209122_1000296_pt1 | contig 13088 bp, 10 predicted proteins | sample OlaalgELextract2_2_FD_187375 | JGI IMG/M metagenome (GOLD analysis project Ga0209122, IMG submission 187375) | Olavius algarvensis symbiont microbial communities from Tuscany, Italy - Type A ELBA extract 2 (SPAdes) (version 2) | ecosystem: Host-associated > Annelida > Digestive system >...
TATCATAACCTTCCAAACTGTCAACTTAACCGGCTCCAACAGATTCAAAACTCTCTTGCTCGTGCTGTTGTTAAGGCTCCTAAATCCACTCATATCACTCTCATTCTCAAATCTCTCCACTGGCTAAAGGTCAACGAACGCATCGAATATAAACTTCTCTCTCTCACTTACAAAGTTCTTACAACTGCTCAACCTACACTGTTAAAAATTTCCGTAAATACACGGACAAATTGTTTCAAAATTATCCGTAAAAATTACGGAACTGTTCCGTAGCACAAAAATCCGTAAATTTACGGAAGTGCAACATATTGTCGGTAGAAATTACGGAAATGGTTCCGTGTAGCACCACAATCCGTTAATTCACGGAACTTGACGGAAGTTCAACGCGTTCCGTTAAAATAAACACAACAACAAAATATCGAAGACATTCGCGAGATGCATACATGTTGCGGTTATTGTCGTTAACTATTAAGCCTCGATTCACGAAATGGGGGTAGTGTTTTATGCAATGACGATGTTCTTCTGTTCTTCTGTCAAGACCTAAATATCACGAATTTTTCCAATGCTATAAACAGTAGCCTACTGATATTAAATGCAAAACGGTCACCATACAATTTTCTTAGTTATTATTCAACTTACGGTTTGTAAAAGAAAAATAAACAAGATTTATTGCAGACAATAAAGTCGTTTAACAGCGAATAAAACATGCGACACGATTGGCTTCAGACGACATTATGATGTTATTTTTTAAGCATTTGCGCTGGGGATGGAGACGGCAGTGAATTATCATGTGCACACTTGAACAGCAATGGTTGAAATGGTAGTTTCATGAGAAATCTCACGAGTTGATCGATGCGTTATTAGCTTGTAGGTCAGGTGGGAAAATAAAAACATGACGGCATGTAGTCTTACTGATAGGTGTGCCCAAAAGTTTGCAAACGTACAATTTATAGTTCAACTTGTCGTCGAAGACGTGGCAGGGGTGGTTCCAAGGGCCACCATTAAAATTTCTGGCCCCCTTGTGGCCCCCAAAATAGTTCAATATAAGGCCGTCACTTGCCAAAATTTTGAGAAAGCTTGCTCTGCATTCGTTGTCATTTTAATGCTTTCATGTTTTGTGACATTCTAATGCTCTACATTACATTAACTAATGAATTTTCTTGTGTTTATGTGTTTATAATTTGATATAAGCGATTACATACCCAATTGTTCAGCACGAAAGTATTAGTGTGTGCCCCCAGCTAAAAGTGTCGCCACCCCAGTGCCCCCCCCCAATGAAAACCCCAAAACCGCCACTGCAGACGTGGTCACGTTATTATTGGGACACATGTAGCACTTCACTAATATGGTACTGTACTTTTGGGCGGAGGCAAACACCGGCACAGCTTGCTTGTAAACTAAAAGTTTTGCAAGTCACTCTGTCGTGACGTCGTATCTGTGGCCGGCGTCGATCTGTCGGTGGCCAACGACATGAAGGCTCTCGGTGTCATAATAATTATTGACCGTCGCCTGACATTCCGGAAACACGCCGTGGCGGTAGCACGATAGTGCAACTATCATTCTCAGGCCATCCGCCATACGCCATCTACTGTCTACAGAACTCGTGGTTACATTGGCTTGCAGTCTCATACTGGCCAGACTGGACTACTGCAACTCAGTGCTGTACGGAGCAGCGAGTGCAAAACAATGTACCCAGGATCGTTTTCCAAGCTCCAAAGCGATCACATGCCGAGCCATTAATGCGTGTCATTGCGTGATGAGCTGCATCGGCTCGCGTCAGTGAACAGAAACTTCGCTCGTCTGCCGTCCCACTATACTGGACAAGCAGTAGGATCAGGACAGACTTCGCGAGACGAGCTTGCGTTGTTCTGCACCAACTGTCTGGAACTCGCTGCCTGAGACAATAATCAGCGCTGACTCATTGTGTCTGTCTTTAAATCTAGGCTTACGACGTACTTCTTTCATAAGGCTTTTGAGTAACACCCACAACTGGCCTGAAGCCAGCGCTGGCAGCGCCTCTGAAGCCAAGGCCTTAGGCGCTTTATAAATCGGATTATTATTATTATTATTATTATCGTTCAAGGTCACTGAAAATAGTGTTGATCGATAGATCCTATACGACTTGCTATTGGTCAGCATTGTAACTACAGTGTTTCTCAAAAAATCGGACCGCTATGACTAATGTGACAACAGTGACATCTCCACCAATCCACAACATTTACTAATAATTGTTTTAGTAGGGATGGACTTTATTCACTTCTCAAATGACTACGTTAAAAGTTTTTTAATTTGCTCAGAATCGACCTTTGAGACGAGTAGACGACAGACAGACGACAGACGGTCGGCTCATGGCATTAAGGCGAACGTAACGTAGTAACGCTGGCCTAAAAACAGTTGTCTGAATTTCTGCCGCGCGATGCTACCATCAAGCGCGGCCTTAGCCGTCATACGGTGTCTGTCTGTGTCTCTCTCTCTGTGTGTGTGTGTCCGACACGTTCGTGGATTGTGTTAAAACGAAGAAATATATCTTCAAGGTTCTTCATCATCGGGTAGACCCACCGTTTTAATTTTTCCGTACCAAACGACATGGCAATATTGCGACGGGAACCCCCTAACTGGGGCGTCTAATGCAGGTTGGGTAGGCAGAAATTGCGATTCTGAGCCAATATCTAGCTAAGGCGCAGTTCAAGGGGCAAGTGCAATACACTTAGCTGCGACGAACCATGACGAGTTTATAAATGTAACACTAGTCGCTGGTAAGCGGTTGAGTTTGTTGATGGGAGGAAACAATGACGAAGTGTATGACAAGAAGCTTCGACGTTACGCCGAAGATGACGTTACGCGGTGGTAAATGTGAAGCCTAAGTAACAATAATAAAAGACTCCGCACGAGTTATTATTTTGTTAAGGCTAACGCGCGCGCGGCTTCTCTGCAACAGCATAGCTACTTGTATACAATGGCCAGTTAGATTTTTAAAATTTACTTGTTATCTCCATTCATACATTAGGCTATTTTAGGTTAAATCTTATAATGACTCTTTTTTTCGTTGACATAACACTTTTTGTCACCGTTACACCCTTTGGTAATACGCAAACAGAAATACATACGTACGCCTACACCTACGTCCATATTAATGCATCATTGTTCGCTGCAACCATGACCTATTGCTCTCTGTCATCCATTTCTAGTTCATGAGACCCAAAACTACGTTTCCATGTAGCGATTTTGTGTCTACAACCCTGGAATCGACTCCAAATATGGTAAATTTGGTATTTTCGGGTCGGTTTCGGTTGGTTCCGGTATAACGTGGGACCGTGATTGATTAGGCCTATTATTAAACAGACGTACTTTGTCTGGTTTCAATCCGGAATAAAGAACTAGAAGTTGCAACTGCTACATACGGCTCGGTATTAAAGTTAAAGGATATTGTTTCGACGTAAGAATGGCCGTTTGACAATGACATTGTGCGATGAACAATGAGACGATTACCATTACTATTAGAAGAACCAACCAACCATGAACAATGAATTTACATTACTTACTTATTAAGTAAACGTTGCTGATTTGTGCACTGCCAGTTACTTATTTATTTTTTGTTGTGTATATTTTGCGCCAAATCTGTTGATAAAATTTTGTTCATAATAATATATAATTTAAGTTATACTATACAACTTTTATTGATATTTTATATACTTTTCATATCATCGCCAGCTGTATCAGCCAATATTAACAGATGCAAAACAGTAACATGGTGTCTATGCATTCAGCACAGAATAGTACACCTATGAGTACACCGAGGCATAGGCTAGTGTTTTACCGAATGCTTCCGAATGTTACCGAAGGTGGTGACTACAGTGTAGTTACAGATCGCTGTGTGTAACTGCCGATTGCATTGTAGTTTCTAGTTAAATTTTCGTATCGGTAAAATGCGGAAATGTGGAATGCGAAAAGTAAAATGCGAAATGAAAAGTGCGGAATGGTGTGTAGAATGCGGAAAGCTTGTAATCAAGGCGTTCTATATTGCTTATTTTTTCCTGCGACTTCTGGTAGGGGAGCTGGGACCCCCAAACTTGCCCAGATTTTCGCCTATGGCAAATGGCACAGTCTTTTGAGGTAATTACACATAATGTAACCTTTCCGCATTTTATTTCCATGAGTTGCAAGACGTGAAGTGGTAAATTGCAGAATGGGCAAGGTCACGTTGCTTTGCTTGTTAGCCAATCACGTGCATTCCGCACTTTGCATCCACATTTCTGCATTTTACCGATACCCGTACCTGTAGGTGTTGTTGTTGTTGTTGTTTTCGAGTACAATAAGAGCTGGACATCTGTGAATAGCATCTTGCTGAGGTACAACGGCGTTGGCATATTCAACTGTAGATCCTTTGGGATTACTGAGCTCTAAGACCGGTCCATTTACAGCTCCTTGTATCTAAAGCCTAAAAACCGGCCCGGCCGGGGCACGTAAAATTGCCGTAGAATTATATGACAGTCAGCCCTGTATAGCCTCTTTATTGCATGCATTAAAGGACCAAACACTTCCCTTTGTAATTTTTTGGCTCAAAATAGATGTCTAGGTACCGTGAATAAATCAGTCACATGACACGCATGTTGAGCTATCATAGCAAATGCTGCAATTTTAGTTTAGAGTCTTTTTAACCGTCTATAACAAAGTTTATATGCCCCGACTGGGCCAGGCCGAGCCAGTTTTTAGGCTTGGCAGTAGGCCTACCTGTAAGTACAATCTGATCGCAGAACTCAGTAAGCGCAGATCAGATAATCGGGGTCTACTGGAAGGGAATTACTACTAATCCTCACCCTTGCCTTATTCCCTAACCCTGTTCTTGAAACTCCGTAATTATTTACTCGCTAAGACGCTAACCCTAATCCTAGCCTTCGGTAAATAGTAAGTAGCCTTCGCTATCGTTCGGTAGCTTTCGGTAATTATTACCACTGACACCATCAGCAAAATGCGTCGGTGTGTCTGCGGTGATGGGTTAGCCGGTTAGTGCAAGCTTTCAAAAAATGCACTGGCTGTGAAACCGTCTACACGGTTTTGACTAGCTTTTTAGGTCCAGGGCGCTATGGACAAACTGGGTTACGGTTATGAATAAAGTGTTAGGGTTAGGGTTAGCGTTACGTTTCGGGTTAGGACGTCACTGTTTTCAATAGTGCCCCAGGTGCCCCTGAAACTATTTTGTCCCACGGTTTCGTAGATCCGCCGTTACACGATCGTCTGTGTACTGTGTGGCTGGGAACGGGTGTCCCTGAGTCTAAAACCTGACCCCACGACCACAGAACTTAACTGCAACGGATAGCTTGCATTCTTACGTGAAAATGTGAAAACTGGCACCCATGCACCCTCCTGACCCTATCCGACCCACAAGGTGGGGTCATTACCCTAATTGACCCATGAAGCGGGCAATTTTTTGAAAACTGCACTAGCCCGTACTTCTGACCTTATGCGACTTACGACGCAGGGGTTCTGACCCTGACTGATCTATGAGGTAGGCATTTTTTTTAAAAAAACTTGTGTTAACGGATTTTGGCTGCATGTGCAGTAGTGCTGGCACACGTTCGTGCACGCACTGGTCTGTCGCACTTAAGCTGTGCAGTCATCTGTATGGTCATGCGGTCAGGGAACCAGCTGCGGTCGTCGATATCTGAATGCAGCTGCGGACATGGTTAGTCTTAGTAACTATGACTGCAGATTTGCAAATGTTGTAACATGTAAAATTTGGATGTTAATACAGAGGTTAAAGACGCTCGTGGATCGGTTTGGGTTAGGACTCCATCTTGTGGGTCAGTTAGGGTCAGGAGTACCAGTTAGTGCCAGTTTTCAAATTCTTGCTTTAAGAATGCATTTTACACGTTCGAACATACACACATCTGCAGCTGCATTCGGGCATTGGGATATGGGCAATTGCAGCTGGGTTCTATACAATAGCCTGTCTATTACGTTCAAAGAATTTTCTCTGCGTAGTGGATCATTGTTTAGTTGTTAATTGTCATCACTTATTATGCCCCGCCCCTATGGGGGCATTAAGCGGTGATCTGCGTCCGTCTGTCTGTCTGATGTCGCATACATCGGCTCTAACTCGAAAACCAAAAGGCCTAGGAAGACGAAACTTTGCACAGGGGTACCCCAGGTCACATGCGACTCCCACACCGACTTCAAGGTCAAAAGTCAAGGTCACGGGGTCAATTAGTGCACCGCAGCGAAATGTGCCAATATTTCGCAAACGGATAAAGCTACGCCCTTCAAATTTGGTACGCACGTAGGCCGTGGGCAGTTCTTGCCACCGGACCACAAATTGGCCCGAAATTGGGCGTCGCCTGCGGCACGTGACCCAATTTCGAAATTTTGGGACCCCCTCAATATTTCGCAAACGGGTAAAGCTACGATCTTCAAATTTGGCACGCACATAGGCCGTGGGCAGTTCTTGCCCATGGACCACAAATTGGCCCCCTCGATCCAAGTCAAACTCAAAATTGCCAGCAAGGAACATCATGACAGTGGTGTTGACCCGTGACCCCATCTAAAGGTCAACGACTCACAGGTGAAGGTCACGATGTCAATTAATGCTCACTATCAAAATATGTCATATCGTCGTCACGGATGAAGCTATGACCTTCAAATTCGGTACACAGATGGGCAGTTCTTGCCCACAAACCACACAAACTGACCCTTAACTGTACGAGCTACGAGTCAAGTGACCCAATTTCGAAATTTTAGAACACCCTTAATATTTCCTTAGATACCCCTTTTAATTTGCAAACACGTTGGCCTACGGTCAGCAGGGGCTGGGGCATATTGTGGCGGCCACCTAGCCGCACAGCTTATTGCATTTACAGAAATCCCCTCTTAGCTTTATTTGCCTCGTGGGTTGGTTAGGGTCAGGACCCCACGTCCTCGTGAGTGGGATAAGGTGGTGTGCATAAATTAGTAGTCAGTCAGTTAAACTCAGTTTGCTGTATTTATATCGTAAATCATTGACTTTGTTGTGTACACACAAGGTGTGGCTAAAACACTTAATTTCTGTGGACGGACTTCCTAGTGCATTGCAAAATTTTCCAGTATTATTTTCAAGGTTTGTCTGCATTAATCCTACAAATTTTGTGAAATTTTGTTAACCTGTGTAGAAATGTCATAAAGTCAAATATAAAGTGTGAATATTGTAAGACTGTTTTTAGTTTGTTGTTTTTTATCCCATTACACCTCACACGTGTTAATGCAGCAGGTTTAAGTCTGTTCAGTTTGGCGGCTGGTAATCGTTATCCCATCGCTGCAACAATGCTTATCCTCACTGTGACTGTGTTACCTGTAGCAAAGATTATTTAACCAAAAGCCACATTATTTTATAGGCCTATAGAAGGAGCATGCCATCAGATATACTGTGTCAAATTATTACCAGTATTCAAATTGGGTCGTTAAACCCTACTATACCATTCATTTGGGTAGTTTTCCTCCGAGTAACTTTGATGACGTTGTACGCGTAAAGTTTTACATTGAAATTTTAAAGCGTTGTTGAGAAAACAGGAAATAATTTAAGGACGTTATTTAATTTTGGCAATGGGTTTAAGTATGTGTGTGGCAGTCTTCTGCGTCTATGGGGACGGCATTGAATAGGGATCACTGGGCGGGAATGGCAGTAACTGTTGCAGGGATGGGATAGGATGGTCAGTGTTTAAAATAGTGGTAAGGATAGGGTAAGGGATGGCAGGTTTTGGGACAGTCAGGGATTGAAACAAATATTTATCTCTATGCAACTGTCTATTGAGCATTATGAAATGCAAAATATTCTTTGAGTATTTATAGTTACCGGGAAATCCAACTATTTTTATGCAAAATGCTTCAACAACTACAACACAGTTGTTTTAATTGCAGTTTAGCACAATGTTGATGTGACCTGTTTTTGACTATGTGTATACATGTATGTGCTTTTTTGTCTGTAAGATGTTGTCGACATACTGACTTGCACTAATCACTGTGTGGCTGTGAAGCCAGTTCTGTGGCATACTATACATGACTTCATTTATGCTGCGGCAGTGATGTTTGCTGCCCACTTTGTATTCAACATCAACATGTCAACAGTGGAATATATTCAGAGGTATGACTATATGTGTTAGTATTGTGAATGCTGTGTAACTACTGTTTTTATATGTGTCACTATGCTATGGGCCTTACACATTGTTATAAAACAACAATTTTTTTACATTTATTCTTAATTAGCAAAAAATGTAATTATTAATAGGCTGGCAGTTCGGTTAATTAGCACCACATGTGTTACATGGCTGGTAGACGTTGAGCTACTTGTCAATTTAGGATATGAGAGTGACAGTCATGAGTCGATTTAATCCAGAAGTGACAAAATTTACATAAAAACTGGTCCACCCACAGTCACAGTTTTGCTGGTCACACAGAAATCAATACAATACAATACAATATAAAAAACTTATAAAGCGCCATATGTAATAAAAAAGTTATTCGTAGGTGCGAGAATCAATTATTAAACTGGCATAATGGCATTAATGTGTAAGACAATGTAGAACATCAATTTATATTTGCTTTTCATTGGAATCTGTGACACGCTCTGCACAAACACAATACCGTCTTAATGTAGTGGAAGTATTTATCGGAGTTTGTGCCTTAGAGTATTGTAGAGTTGGTATACATAAATATGTAAACACCGAGTCTTGCATATTGCCGTTGGTTAATGAACGTGCAGAGACCTACTGGATATGAATCGCTATGTTGAAAGTTTAAAATATGTTTACATTGTATTAAACACTGTTTTAGCGCCTCTGATTCGACACTCGACATAGTGCGCTCTACAAATTGTTATGTATGAATGAATGAACACTGTTAAAGTTGGTGTTTGTTTTGATTCTTAGGAAGTTCTCAGGAATTACCAGACTACGTCTCACAATGCCAATGCCAGTCTGTGAGTGACGCCAGATGGACAAACGGACGGAATTGCAGCCATCATGGTCAGTCCGACAATTGGTGGAGTCACAGTCAGTCTGATTACTGCTGGAGTTGTATCTGCTGGCGCCACTGGCAAACAACTGATAAATGACAATGAATGTGTATAACTGATGCTGATCAGTTTCCGTTTTTAGCCCTTCAGTACTATAGCATGGGTCTCTGGCCACCCGGCCGACAGCGTAGCAGCAGTATTTGCAGCAGTGGGGACAGAGAACATTTTTCTACTCAGAATACCTATACGGTGCTGGGCAAGAAATTGTGACGTAGTTTCCTTCAAAAGGACTGGTTTGTTGTGTATTACTTTTTAAAACATTGTGAGTGTGTCTTAGTGTGGCTGATTGTCATTTCTGTGTAGGAGATAGGAATCGGGGACGGCATATCTGGGGACTTATGTTAGGGGGGTTATACAAATGCAATCCTTCTCCCCAAAAAATGGGAGCAGTCAGGTCAAACACTTAACAACAATTAGTTGATAGACGGTTTATGGACATGGGTGTGTAGGATGTTTTTAAAAGTAATACACAACAAACCAGTCCTTTTGAAGGAATCTACGTCACAAATTTCTTGCCCAGTACTGTATGGGTTTCTTGAGTAGAAGAATGTTTGCTGTCCCCACTGCTGCAAATACTGCTGCTACGCTGTCGGCTACACTGCAGTATGTGTTATACCTGTGTTGAAAGTACCTTTTAAAAGCAGTTTATCAGCTGCAAGAAAATGTGATCATAAATGACACTAGTCCAAAAAATGTTACTGTATAACTGCATTTTTATAGTGAGTCGTCGTTTTTTTCTGTATTTCATGAAATGAGTTTGAAATAAGCTGTGCATGTGCAGTTGAAAAATGTGATGTTTTATGTGATTTTCTTGTAAGATTGTTAATATCTGATGAGCCTGTAATACTATTTGCGTGAATAATGCCATTGTGTGTTAACTACACTGAATGTTATTTCATCTCAGTATTGTGTGTGGTGACATTTTTACTGCGTGACGTGTGTGCATAGCTTGGACTGTGCTGTGGAAAGATGTCATTTGACTAAGCAGTGGGGTGTCGTGCCCGCAGGTTGTGAGTGGGGGCAGGGTTCTCGGGGAAGTGGCAGCAAGCTCTCCCCACCAGCTAGTGGGAAGCGCTGTAAGCTTCCACAGTGGGGTGGGTTCCAGAGATTTTGGGTTATTTTATTACCTAGGTAATAGGTAATGCATATAAACGTATAGTATCTTTCCAGCTTATTACTGGAGTCGACCAACCAGACCAAAATTGTCTGTCACCATTGAGAAGGTCATCCCAACCAGTGGTGGTTAACTCCCCAACCCCACCACCAAATCGAACTCTGCCGCCCGTCTGTCTGTCAGTGTGTCAAAAAAGCAAAACGTATCACAAAACTTTTATGACCACCCACTAGACTCAAAATTCTAGTTTTTTTTTCTGAGGAGAACCAGTTGCAGCAAAATTCCGACAGTCACCGTCAAAGGGTTGCTAAATAGAGGTGGATATGTAAAATTCACGATTTTCACTCAGTATGTCGTTGTATCTCAGAAATGATGCAACATAGGGCCATAGTTACAACAGAATGCTAATAGAAAATCAGGCACTGTATCAAACTGTTATTTACAATGACCTTGAGTGATCTTGAGGGTCATTTTGGTGACCCATTTTCTATTTTTGGCTATCTTTCAATATCTTTGGAACGGATATCCGTAGGCTGTTTTTGGAATTTTGCACACAGATAGTCTTTGGCAAGTGCTAGGTATTAGGGATGCTGAGTTACCCCCAAAAGGGGCGTTGTCACGGTCATATATGATACCTTTAAAATTTGGAGATCTGTCTATATCTGTGGAACTAATAATAATACTAAGTACTAGCTTTTGGGTGGAAAACTACCCCCAGATTGGCGTGGCCTTGGTCACAAGACCTACTTTCTGAATTTTACAAAAAATATAAAAATAAAATTTATATTGCGCCAGGGATCTTAAAAAGAATCGGGGCACAGACGCATGCAGTGACTAGACGGTAAAGGCGAGAGAAAAAAGGCACGAGTCTTTGAAATGTACGAAGCTACGCATTTCAAAATTGGTAGGATGATAGAGTTTAAAAGTACCACCCTACGGATAATAAATTACCCCATAAGGAGCGTAAGCCCTGTTGTAGTTAACTGTGTCGCGCAATAGTCAGAGACAGTTTAGTTTCTTGTTTTGCTTTCATATTTTGTTCCTGTGTGCTGTTTGTTTGGAACAAATTTTGATCGCGCATCAGCACACTGGTGCACGATATTGATATAGCAATTCTGTCTGTCTGTCCGTCTGTTGCGTTCCGGTATTCTATCAAAACGGCTTAACGTACATGTACTTTCACAGTTTCTTCACCCACAGTAGCCCAACCATTCTCGTTTTATCAGAATTAAACATCTTCACGAAATTCCGACGGGTTCACCCCTGCGAGGGCGCTGAATACAGGTGGGGTATAAAAATTGTGCGATTTTCGACCAATAAGTCGCTATGTCTTGTAAACGATACAAGATAGTGCCATAGTTACTATGGAAGGCGAGTAGGAAACCCAACCAAGCATTCGAATGGTACCAGTTTCAATATCCTTGAGTGACCTCTAACCCATATTTCAAGTTCATGATAATATCCAACATCAAATAACTCTACTATACACTGTAGTATGTCGTGTATTATCTATCAAATTGTTCCGTTTCCAATGACCTCGAGTGACCCTTAACCTAAATTTCATGGTTACGGGGTTACTGATGATGCCGTCGACGTATTGTGTGCGCAGCTGACACGCGATCTGTTTGTGATAGCTGATTTCTTGTTGGTATTGTCATAGTAACAGGCGGTCTTACAGATGTTTGTTAACAGCCAATTTTTAGTTAGCCATTTTTCGTATTTAACAATTCTCATTTTCAGAGGCGTCGTGCCATTGAGGCACGTGCCCCCCAGTATTGCGACTGTGGTTCTGATTGGCCTTTACTTTTTAAAGTGCACGAGATTTGATCAATTGATTCTCAGGAAAATCATTGAAATTGTTGCCACCAGATGCCAGATTTTAACGCTAAAATGCACCAAAATCGATTTCGGTTGGGGCTCCGCCCCAGACCCCACTGGGGGAGCTTACAGCGCTCCCCCAGACCCCCTAGCTGGATTTAAGGGAGCCTACTTCTAAGGGGAGGGGAAGGGAAGGGACGGGGGGCAGGGAACGGGAGGGGAGGGGAAGGGAGGGCAGGGAAGGGGAAGGTAGGGGGAGGGAGAAGGGAGGGGAAAGGGAAGGGAGGGTAGGGGCGTGGGGAACGGAGGGGAGGGGGGAGAGGAAGGGGAGATGAAGGGAAAGGGACTGGTGCCCCCCCACATGACTTGTTTGCACGACGCCCCTGCTCATTTTTATGACTAAATTTGGTTTTAGCCAAATATTAGCTGGCATTTTCGATTGGTCGGAACTTACAAGTAAAAAATTCGGCTGATGAGTCTGGTGATCTCATATAATAATGTGAATAAAAGCTTGAGAGTTTTGTTTGGCCAGATTGGTCGTCTGTTTTGTTACGTGGTTCTCATAAGTAATCATTCACATGAAACCGTGACGAGTAGTGTGCGTTTAATATTGGAAACGTGCAACAAGGTTCCAAGAAAAATGCAGACGGAACCGTCACATGTGTATCCGTTCATAAACGGAAACGTGCAAAACGGTTCCGGCAGCGTTTTTGCCGGAACCTTTGCATGCAGTTCCGTATATTTACGGACCGTTTGCCTCGTGCTGATACGGAATATTTCCGTTTTTTACGGAACATCCGTTTATTAACGGACTGTTTCCGTTCCCTACTTTCCTGTAATTTACGGAACGTTCCGTAAATATACATGAGGCATATGACGGAACTTTCACATGTATTTCCGTTAATGAACGGAAACGTACTAAGCAGTTCCGGCAGCGTTTTTGCCGGAACCCTTTCATACAGTTCCGTACATTTACGGACGATTTGAGCATAATATTAGTCCGTGTATTTACGGAACTGGGGTGGAAGGGTTCCGGCAAAAACGCTGCCGGAACTTTTCCGTAAATATACGGAGATTTTTTTAACAGTGTACGTTTGTTAACATGTCGGTAAAAGG
>Ga0209122_1000297_pt1 | contig 13070 bp, 8 predicted proteins | sample OlaalgELextract2_2_FD_187375 | JGI IMG/M metagenome (GOLD analysis project Ga0209122, IMG submission 187375) | Olavius algarvensis symbiont microbial communities from Tuscany, Italy - Type A ELBA extract 2 (SPAdes) (version 2) | ecosystem: Host-associated > Annelida > Digestive system >...
TTGCTATAGGAAGATTACAAAGCGAGGTGGAATGTGCACTCTGAACTCTGGCCGCTTTTTTGTCCTGGCCAGACACATTCCGTGCTGAACTTTGGTAACGGCAAAGAATGCTGACCTAGCTTCGCCGGTGTTTCGAGCAGCTGTCGACGACGACACTTTCAATGGTTAACATTTCACGCTTAATGACGTCGTTGCTATAGGAAGATTACAAAGCGAGGTGGAATGTGCACTCTGAACTCTGGCCGCTTTTTTGTCCTGGCCAGACACATTCCGTGCTGAACTTTGGTAACGGCAAAGAATGCTGACCTAGCTTCGCCGCTGTTTCGAGCAGCTGTCGACGACGACACTTTCAATGGTTAACATTTCACGCTTAATGACGTCGTTGCTATAGGAAGATTACTAAGCGAGGTGGAATGTGCACTCTGAACTCTGGCCGCTTTTTTGTCCTGGCCAGACACATTCCGTGCTGAACTTTGGTAACAGCAAAGAATGTTGACCGTCGTCGTTGTTTCGGGCAGCTGTCGACGATGGCACTTTCAATGGTTAACATTTCACGCTTAATGACTTCGTTGCTATAGGAAGATTACTAAGCGAGGTGGAATGTGCACTCTGAACTCTGGCCGCTTTTTGTCCTGGCCAGACACATTCAGTGCTGAACTTTGGTAACGGCCCATTTTGTAGGCCTACATATCATACATACATTTGTCACCTCTGATTCAGGTAAGTGAACGTGCTCTCTCGTGTACCCTAATCTGGTTTTTTCCACGCAGTGACGTACGTGACACGAATACGTTGGTTGCGACATTTTGCAAATAGTAGCTGAAAAAGAAACACGGAGCGGGATTAACGTAAGCTTACGTGCACAAACTGGCAAACGGCAACGCTAAATTACAAATAGGCCTAGTCATAGACACCGAACAACGAAAAGGTCGCTATTTACTGAGACGGCAATGGCATCCACACAACTGAATGGCAGAATTACTTAGAGATACATTACCAGTGAAACGTTGCTTCAACCATTGACTGAGATAGTTTGCTCGACGACGATAATCGCTATCGAAGCAGACGTTCAGTTTTCGACACGTTAAAGACATGTATATTACGAAATCGTGAAGCGTGTGTATGTATGTGCAAATTTGAACAAAACTGCGTCTGTAACTGATTTGTATGTTTCTTTACTTGGCTGAAGATAGCCGATACGCATAGGTGGAATACAAACTCAACACTTCGTGTGTCTTCCATGTGATGGAGAGGAACATTGACAGCGACAGGAAAGTCAGCTCACAGTGTCATACTCCGGCTTGAACGGTTGTCGTATTCACCGAGTCGCGGTATCCAAAGCAGCGGACTTTGAATCTGTATATTACACGCGCTAGAACTATGGTTCGAACCGTGACAGGTCCAAGTTATGGCTATATAAGCACTGTAAAAAGGACGTACTGCAGGAGAAGTGTTCCAGATAGTTGCACGACACGCATCGACTGATTTGGCGGACGAAGACGTTGTTTGCTGGACGTTAAAACAGAGGTTACTGGCGACAAGTGGAGTCTGAAGTGACGTTTCACCGGTGGAAATGTCGCTCATGGAAAGAAAGCGGGCAATGAATCACAAGATTCTCTCACAAGACATCGAACAGCTGGTGGAAGACGGTACCATATCAGTGGGTGATGTGTGCAAAATTGCACGCGCAAAGGAAATGATGGAACGACAACTCCGCAATGCGAATTTAAACAAGGATCTAGACGGAGCGACAACATTAACATTTGAAGAGTATAAAGCAGACCGCGTGACGAAACAACCTGTAAAAACCGGCAATTTCACGCCGGTACAGGTCACGATTGTTGGGAGACCGGCAGAGACAAACATGACGAAGAAACACTACTACATATATTCAAAAGTACCGAACTTTGGCAAGTTACACCAGCTGAATAAGTTTTCCGACGAGTATAACGCCTACTTTGTAGGTGATCTGTCAAACTGGTTAAACGTGCCACCAAGTACACAATTTCTCGTTTTTGCATACGTGGATCATGGGCATCTGAAAATGAAATTTGAAAAGCTTATGGCTTTAACGCGTGGGACAGCTGAGGGTTTCACCGGCAAGTGCAAGTGGTTCCGTTATTCGTTCATACCCAGAGACGACGTGCAAGTGATAATGCTGTCCGACAAGTCGCCATACGAGTTGTACGGTACGTGGAATGCGAAGCTGAAGAGGCGAGTCATGAGCGCTGGAATGATGCGTCGGTTTGACCAAAGATTCGAAGTGGTTCGTCTCGATAGCTCGGTTGAGGAAGATCGAAATAAGGCTCTGGAACATGTGGATGTGGTGGCCTTGAACGAGGACCAATTTCTGAAGAAATGCAAGAGCGTTGTCGACGATGTGTATAAGATTCTGAAAATCGGACGCTCGATTCGAACTAACGTGATATGGATCGAATGGGTGGTGGACAAGATCGTCAAGTTGTGCCGAAAACGAGAGTCGGGAAGTGACGATTCGGCAGAACTGCGGCTTCTTACCGTGTTGAAAGACCTGAACGACGGTCGATTATCGCCGACCTTGGTGAACACACACAGAATGGTCTATGAAAGTGTGTTTATGAAGAAGAAAGGGCGTCGTCTGGAAGCTGCTCGAAGACAACTTGTCTGCCAGGAAACTGCAAATGAGACTAAAGCTTTCAGTAGCAGGCGACTTGAGGATCTGGCTAGATACCTCGATAAAAATCCGACTGCCATCTATCGTCTGCATCGTTTCTATGCAGATGAACCACACTCCATTGACTTCAGTCAGACAGACGACAAAGAAAGAGTTTTCCGTGCCTGTCTGGAAGTGCACAGTTATAACAGCGCAACGGGTGAAATGAACGAGGAGCTATACAGGTCGGTGGTTTTCGACAAAGTATGGATGTTCGCAAATCCTGAACACGGAGACGGAGAAAATGCAGTAGGACAGAATGTTTCTCGGAAAAGGAAACGCAGCTTATCATCTGGGACTGCAGAAGACGGAAATAACGAATGAGGACAAAAATAATTCCCAGAAAAGGAATATGTCGCTTGTAGTTACGTAGTTTATTAGCTTCGATGATCTTGACATTGTGCGTTGTAGTTTCGATATGGTATATTATCATTCGTACAGAAAAAAACGACACTGGTCGACTTACGGTTGTACGAGTAGACAATGGCGAGCTTAGCCGTTTTGAATCTTAGAAGGAATGAGTTTTAATTAAATTTTCGTCTCATATCGTTGTTTTTTTCTTTTTATGTGAGTCATATATGAACTATGCTAACTGTGACATCAGATTCGAATGGTCATCGCAAGCTGCGTAGCAAGAATAGAGACGAGATAAGACAACTGGACACACGCTTCATTTTTCAAGCCTCATTCACATAACGTACTTAACACCGTTACTAAAACAGTAACTAATACACTACCGCATGGCGGAATGTCAAAAATGCACCATAACAAAATAAGCGACAAATAGAATTCCATAAATTTTCGTATCTGTAAGAAGAGAAACGCGATCCTATGAGAGTGGCACACAACGATGTCGCAAACTGTTCGCATGTTAATGGCGACGATTAGTTTAATGCAGTGTCCACTTAACGCCAGATGATTCCAGTGGCGAAGAATGTGCTCTATACCCTGTGATGCTGTATAGACATTTTCCCACCAAGAATAACAGTATACACAACGAAAAAACAAGCACAAATACAGAAAACTTAACTAACGTATAGAAATATATCAGATAACACGACAACTGTCAAAGATTTCCCTAATACCCCTAACAAGGAGTAATTCGATGTTAAACAGAACATGACAAACTTCACGTCGTTGTTAGGACGAAATGCGGCACGTAGAAAAACTGAATTTGGCCGGCCGGTTTTGTCGCGATAAGCGGTGACAATAACACGTTCAATATCGAGCAGTGGCGCATCGTTAACACCGTCGCTGCTAATGGCTGTGTCTAGGATGGCACGTAGATAGATAAAATTTGGCCGACCACATTGACAAGCATTGGTAAGCGATGTACAATGGAACGTTTATTGCTGATCTCTGAGACAGCGTAAACGCCGTTGCTAGGGCATCTGTGGCGTGTAGAGCACCGAGCTATGACTGGCGGCTACTGTCAGGGTAAGCGGTCAATATTATAGCAGGTTCATTACTGCCCTCTGACACATCGTCAACGTCGTTCATATGGCGAAATATAAGTACAGCGATGAACTCTGGCTATCGCTACTGTTCTGGTAAACACTTTACGTTCAACGCATTGTTAACGCAGTTGTTAATCGCAGTTACTATGTGCCGTTGTCAAAATCAAGACTTGGTTTGTCCTTCATATAACCGTGCGATAGGGAGGAATGGCGGCGGCTAGAGCAAATTCAGCTCATAGAAGTGAGTCTGTCCTACTGCTCCAGCTTCGCCGGTTGTCGGATTCTACGAACCGCGGTATGCAAAAAACAACGGAGTTATAATCTGGATATAGAGGCGCTAGAAATATCGCTCGAATCGCGACAGATTGAGGTGGCTATATAAGCAGCACTGTCAACAGACGTATAGCAGAAGTGTTTCAGAAAGCTGCACGACACGCATCGCTCAGTTGGCAAACGAAGACGTTTACTGAACGTCGAAACAGAGTCTAGCGGCGAGACGTTGATGTTGAATTCCGGTGATCAATACACGACAGCTGTCTGACGAAATTTTCGCTGTCGCTGAAATGTCGTTGAAGGATAGAGATAATGCGATTGCTCTACCCAAAGCCAAAAAGGTTAATACAGTAACGGAAGTATTGGACCTCGATGACTCCCCAAAGAAGGATTTAGACGGCTCGGTGACGTTAACATTCGACAGATATAGAAAAGACAGTAGCAATGAACAACCCACCAACTCTACCACGCCAGTACAAGTCACGATTGTTGGGAGACCGGCAGAGACGAATGTGATGAGGAAACATTACTACATCTATTCAAAACAAAATGGATTTGACATGACGTTTCAACTGCAGCGATTATCGGAGGAGTATAACGTCCACTTTATACACAAACCGTCGAAGTCGATTACGGCGCCCCTCGATACTCAGTTTTATGTTTTCGACGAAGCTCGCAATGCGCGTAACAAACTTAATTATTATAACCTCATGGCTATGACGGACGGAACAACTAGGTTTACTGCGATATACAATTCGTTGCCTGCCTTATTCGTACCCAGAGTTCAAGTGATAATGCTGTCCAACAAGTCACCATACGATCTGTACGGTACATGGAATACGATGTTGCAGAGACGAGTCATGAGCGCTCTAAAGATGAATATGTTTAACATCAGATTTGAAGTGATCTGTCTCGACGGTTCGGTTGAAGAAGATCGAATACAAGCTCTCGAACCGAAGGCATGGAACGACGACCAACTTATGGCGGAATGCAAGAGCGTTGTCGACCACCAGTACAAAATTCTGACAATGGGACCCCCGATCCAAAAAAACGTGATAGCGATAGAAAAGGCAGTGGACAAGATAGTCATGTTGTGCCGTGAACGAGAGCCGGAAAGAGACAGTTCGTCAGAACTGCTGCTTCGTAAGGTCTTGAGACACCTGGACGACGGTCGATTTTCGCCGACCTTGATGGACACATTCGACGTGCTCTATGAAAGTGTGGTTACTAAGGAGAAAGGGAATCGTCTGAAAGCAGCTCGAGAAAACCTTGTCGTGGAGGCGTGGAGCGAGGACCAATTTTTGACGGAATGCAAACGCATTGCCAACGATGCCCTCTTGACAGATGCACGCCCGGTCGAGATGAGTGTGATGATGATTGAGACTGCAGTGGATCACATCGTCAAGCTATGCCGACAACGAGAGCGAGGGAACGAATTTTCGACAGATCGTCGAGCTTTTTCCACCTTCAAAGAACTCGACGATGGTCGATACTGGCCCACTTTGGTATACACGTTGCAAATGCTGTATCAGCTTGCTACTAAGAAGAAAGGGCGTTGTCTGGAAGCTGCTCGACACCGACTTATTTGCGAGACATCATCTGAGACAGCAGAAGACGGAGATAACGAAGGAAGACACAAATAACTTTCGGAAAAGGAAGCTTAGTTTGTAGTTGTATATAAACTCATTCAATTAGCTTCGATGATCTTGACATTGCGCATTATAGTTTCGATAGCGTATTGGTACAGAAAACGACAGTGGTAGACTTACGGTTGTACAAGTATGTTATGGTCATTTTGAATCTTAGAAGAAGTGAGTTACAATTATTTTTTTTCGTCTCGGTATATTTATAGTAAAATCGCGTAACTTTAAATGTTCACTTTATAATATTAAGTGCAATTTTTACAATGCAATCAACGACATCTTCAGTAAAATTCTACATTTCGCTTCGGAAGAGATGATTTCAGAACTAATTACGACGAAATGTATGCCCATTCTCTTATACGACTTAGAACCGTGTCAACTAAGTAACGGCAACCTACATTCTCTGGATTTTACGTATACGGTGATAGGATGTGCATGAAATTGTTTAAACCCTTAAATGTTGAGTTAATTAAGGAATGTCATACTTATTTTCGTTGTCTGTACTACCAACTGTCAAAGAAAGATATCAGAAATTTATCAGTAATTACGAAAATTCGGTCAACGCATTTTGTCAATACTGTAACGCTCTGTAAATGTACATAGTCTGTGATTAGTGTGTTTTTATACTGCTTGTTTGTTTGTGTTTGTATTTTCTTTTTTTGTCTGCTACCATTTTAGTGAATAAAGATGTATTCTCAATTTGCACAGCCAGCATCGCAACAGTGTGACGGATAGGAACACGCAAATCTATAGCAAACCATTTACGTTAGTTGCGAAGACTTACATTTAGGTAATAGGCACGAAGATTAATAAATAAAGTTACAATTATTGCGTAATGTCCGTGTTTGGAGCTGTGTATATGCACACCAGATATGAAGCAGAAACATTCGGTTGTCAATCGATGTGTTTATTCATTATTATCATTCTCAAATAAACAACTACGTTAAGCTAGCAACTATCTACTGTTCGTCAACGAATGTAGGCAGATGTAATGTGGCACACGACTTGAGCAATTGACCAGCAGTCCGCCTTCCTCGAGCAAATTGATCCCAGTACTTCTGTATGCGTGCCTCTCTTGTCTTCGTCTTCTTAGACTGTAATCGACGAGCCTTATCGTCTGATAACAAGCGGACGTTGATGGCTGCTATTTTCGCCTCCATATACAACAGCTGGATAAGTAAATACAGATTGAGACCACTACCCTTGGCTTTTTGGTTCAACCGATTATGCCAACCTTCGCAGTCATTGTTGGTGCGAATATGTTGGTTGAACACGCTCCATGCACGCGGTGGCCAAAGACGTGATGCAATCCACGTGTTTTGAATGTAGACAGTTAGCTCACGGAAGCCTCGATCTTCTAGCTGTGTCTGTAGCAACGAAAACTCGTCGGCGATTTTGTTTGCGGGTAGATACGGCAGTGCCATAACTTGTCGCAACAAATGACGGTCATACTGATTTCGGCTGTAACGCGCACTTAGATGCGGGACTCTCCTCATACGTCGTCGCACGGTCTGTAGCCAGTGAAATGCGCAACCCCGATGTTTAACATGCATGACGTTGGCAACGGCTTGCCACAGGGGTTTTTCGAAGTCGGTGACCACTTTTTCAACAGCAGGAGGCCTGGGTAATTTATCGTACAATACTTTCAGGACTGCCTCGTAGTCACACCTGCGTCTTGACGACATGATGATAAAGCATAGTGGGAGCTGTTTCATTTCGCCGCTCTTGCGTATGAATGCGTGAATGGAAAACAGTTGCATAAAAGGCGCCTTTACGACTTTAAATGTACCGTCCATATACCACGTAACAGCCTTACTCAGCAGCTTCAGCATGCAGTCGGTAGCGAACATAAGGTGTCGCGAGCTGCCGGACGTTATGTCAGCTTGATAGAAACCGTCGGGTACACGACTCTGTTGCAATTTGAAACTGAGGTTCGTGGGATGTGTGGGACGATCTACACGCCGGTAACGGTTGCCGGCTCGCGAGAGGTTAGATATTGATGGCAAGGCTGGGCACCACTGATCGGACAACTCTTCAACGACGATCTTCTCCGCAATGTCAGCCGCCGACTCATACACATTTGCGACAGCTGCCTGTTTTACCTGCATATCACCATACACATGCACAAAAAACGTTATGGATGTTAGGAATATAAAATGTGCAATGTTCAACGAAAACAGACGTACGCATGCATAATGTGTGTATAGTTTACCTTAGAAGAGATTCGTCGCGCCATTGCACCGCCCTGTAATGGTTCATGTAAGTGTTGATGTACGCCGCGTGTAAAAGTGCCATCGTCGTTGCTTTGTATGACGGACGCTCTGCAGTTGTTGTCCTTGTTTCGCACAACGCATCGCCAGTACGTCGTTTTGCGTTTTTCTCCTTTAGGCGGCGGCTTTTTCGTGTACTGGTAGCCGTGTGGATCCACAAGTAGGTCTCTACCTTTCGACGATCCATTGGGAATTATTTCGTAATCAGCTGACGGCTCCTCCGAATCGTTATCCTACACCAATATGCACAAGATAATGTGAGCAGCAGTATAGAACACCCAACTATTGTTAAAAGTTGTACGAGCAGTCTGTTTGTCTGTCTCTACCTTTGCGTTCATGAATATATGATTGCGTTGATCATTGCATATTTTTCATACCGAATGTTGGACATCTGCTACAGCGAGTGGTAATTCCGATTCATCCAGAGACGACTCGCTGCGATCACGATCGTCGTCGCTCACCAACTGATCGTCCGCATCGCTGTCGCTATCACCCTGTAAACATGCGCACACAGACGATCATTTGAAATAAATTACGCGTACACCGTATCCACAAAAAAACCGCAGACCACGTTATGAATTTGAACAAGACAAGTGTTTCTGTTGGTTAGCTTCATTGACTGCGACGTCTATACACTTGTATTTATTGTGACTAACTGGTTTGTTGGTATTTTATTATTAGAAGTTGTCGGCTTTAACATGCTAACTTACAAGAGAGTAAATAACGTGTCACAACCAAGTTACTGCTTACAGAAACGAACTCATGATCGCCATGGATAGGTTGAGGCATATCAGTGGAACTTTCTATCTCTTCTTGGACATTAGACCTATCGTTGTCATCGTCGTCGTCGTCGTCGTCGTCGTCGACAACGGCAGAGGTAGATGCTGTGGCCACGTCAAGCCTCGCACTGGATTTTCTTCGCTGTTCATCGTCGTACGCGGTCCTGTACGCTAAATCTACGCATGTGGCGCAAACGAAAGAAAAGTTTCCACCCTTTCGAACTGCCGTTAGATATTCTTCTTTCGATATACCTGTTACAGACAAACAGACAGACAACGATAACGATTAAACATGAAAATAAACATCGTAACTTACGGTTGAATATCACACACGTGCTGCTAATTTTTAACAATAAACAATAGGCTCTAAACCTGTGTAACAGACGCGGTGCGTCCAGGAACCACACTCATCGCAATCTACAGCTTGATGTCTTTGTAATACGATTTCGTTGCAAATCACACACAAATCCTGGGGTTTACGTCGGCTACTCATACTGGACCTATGAATTTATCGACGGTGTTGTCGAAGTACCGCGATCTAGTCAGACTAATTGCCAGATCTTTCCTCGCTGTAGTACTAAGTTTGTACACACACACACACACGCACACGCACACACACACCCACTTCTATTTTGCTGCTGTCTTGGAATAAAGATTTTTTATAAGTCGCGTTATCAGTGATCAGTCCCCGCTAAGCCTCCTGGAGTATAAGCACATAGGAACTCTAGAGGTTCTCCAATTTTTCTATTAAAGGGAAGACACATTCAAACACGACTTCATCATACTGTGCAATAAGAAGAGAAAAATGAAAGATCAGACGCATATGACCAAAGCAACGCCGGAGTGGCTGGGCTTTAAAATGCCACGAGATCCACGAGTAAAACGGTTACCACAAGAAAACCAGAACGACGTAATGTGCAACAAGAAAAGAAGAATGGAAGATCAGACGCATATGAACACAGGAATGCCGGAGTGGCTGGGTGTTAAAATGCCACGAGAACCAGTAAAACGGTTACCACAAGAAAACCAAAATGACACCTACAACAACGAACTGAGATCACAGCTACAACTAGCCGAACATCTGCCAGAAAATGACGCCAGCGGCAAAGAAAAAGAAGAAGAAGAAGAAGAAGAAGAAGAAGAAGATGATGATGATGATGACGACGACGAAGACGACAAAGAAGAAGAAGAAGAAGAAGAAAACAAAGAAGAAGAAGAAAACGAAGAAGAAGAAGAAAAAGAAGAAGAAGAAGAAGAAGAAGAAGAAGAAGAAGAAGAAGAAGAAGAAGAAGAAGAACGAGATCGGATGTGTGACGCATGTCGAATGTTCGACCTTCATCGGCGGTGCAAGGGGTGCATGGAAAACTGGAAAGATGTATCAACTCACGCATGCATGGATTACGGAGGCTCAACATGTTCCGAATGTGATAGCGATCCGATGTTGTTCTGGACGTAATTTTTTCTTGTACACTTGATGGTGTGGATGAATTTACTGAATGGTATTTGTTTCACAAATAAAAATCTGTTCGATGTTCGTGCACGTTTTATTGTTGTATTTAATCGACACCCTGATACGACCGTTTCTGTGGACAAAAATAATATTCCGTCGAAAGACAACTAAACTTATAACGCACATAGAGTCCATTAACGGACAGAATCTGAGGCGTGGATTATGCGATGCTGTTAACTTAACCTCTCTCATACTAGACCACCATTACAATAGACAACAACTGCGAAAATCACATCGCGTCACATTCATCTGAGTTGGTTTTTTTGCTGTACCTGTCACGGCGCTACGTTGTCGTAAAGAGGAAAGCACTTCCATACAGGCATGGATGAAACTGGCAGGTGGAGCTATACGTTTGAGTGCGACGATGAATACGTCATTGACGACCAGTTTCGAGCGCAACACTATCAGTTACAGATTACCGATTTGAAACGACAACGTGCAGAATTGCAAGCGCGTGTAAACAATTTGACACACAAAGTATCAGTGTTGGAAAACGCCAACGCCGTTCTTCGTGCTCAAGTATCTTTATTTCAGCAAGATTTTAACGAGGAACGCAAGGACAGAGAGAATTGTATGCAAATAGTAGAACAGCAAAAATACATTATAGCACAGCATGCTCGCATAAGACGAACGATGTTGGATTATGTCTCACTTCTGAAAAATTTCTTACAAAGTCAGGCAGTCGCACCGCGATTCACATACGGTTCTAGTGCTGGTATAGATGGGGGTGAGTACTGCACCGACGGAGAAGTCGATTCAAAAGAAAGTCCACGTGAAACTACGTGCAAAACGTGTGGCGAACGTTTCACCGACGGCAAACAACTACTTGATCATGCGGGAATGTGTCTGTTTGGACAAGCGACAGCACCTATATACGTAACGCCAGAATGTGAAAATAAATGATAATTACCGCATAACGTTTGTTTTTTGCTCTACACACAGTCATTTATTTAACTTCCTTACTACACCGTGTCCCGGCCAAAAATGAGACTCTCATAATCTTGAATATCATGTACAGTTGCAAGTCTACTTAGCACGATGGTCGTAGCTGTTAAACGCGTACATAATTTGCCACATCACCATGTTTCGACACTCGACACTACCCGATAATACACAAAAAAACCTAAAAGTTATGTTGTCTTCCTCTCAATAGTATGAGTGGCTCTGAAAAGAGCCAGTTGTGTGACTAGATCACAATAGGTGTTCGAAATGACGTCCCTTTACCTTTATGCTTCAACTCATCAGTGTCGCGTTTCGGCTTTTGTGCAATGTCAGCTATAAAGTAAAAACAGAACTAAAGCGATGTGACAAATTATGTACACGTTTAGATATCACGTGCTAAATTTCATTCCAACAGACTTACAGCAATTTATTCGAGATTACGTGAATCTCATTTTTGGGAGGTACGGTAAACAACAACATGTAGCTGACTACCAACATGTAGCTGAAGCACACAAACAAACAGGATAATGAACAAAGTTTATTTTTCATCATAACGAAAATAATAAAAACGTATAGTCCGTCTGTAGGCATACACGATGCCGTAATTAAAGCGACCATTACGACACGTTATGTACTTCGTTGTTCAGTAGCATGTAAATAGTTGTTACTCAGCGATCATCCTCTTTACTTGGACGTCGTAGAACGTGTCGAGTTCAAAGTAGCCGACAGTATACCACACAGAAGCAGCTGTCGCGAAAGATAGGAAAGCGTATCGTGATGCGGCTTTCACGCAAACGGAACACAAGTCGTGTCGTTTGTTCATATCGTGCCACAGCTGAGATTCGTCAAGCCTGCTCGCAGGGTTCACGGTTCTCACGTATATTTTGTGGTTCGCTTCGCTGCGCGTATTACTGTTTTTCATAATGCGTCGCTGGATCAGTCGAATCCTCATGTCGTGGATACTAGCGTTTTTGTCAGGCTTGTAGTAGTGGATGCCATCTCTGTCAAAACGACCCATGGCGTAGTATAGACAGCATTCAGATGTAAACTTCAGCGATAGCGCAGTATCCGTCTCCTTAATTTCGAGCATGTCTTGAGGACTGTTTACAGCTACATTCCAGTCGAACATAGCCATAACCCAATGTAAATCGAGGCTGTCTTCATCATTTGTCTTCTTCACGATTAGCTTGTACTGCCCCATGGTTCTTTGACTAAGTTGTAACTGAAGTCTGCGGACTTATATAGTCACCGGAGATAACCCCTGCGCGTTTAGAAAGTCTCTTATCATTACCCCTCCGTTTTGCGCTACGGGGCGTAACACACGGAATAGCGTCTCGTCTTTAGTTTCTTCAACAACATGGGGTGGCGTAGCTATACGTGTCCACTCATATTCGTCCCGGAGCAAAGGATGCAGACGTTCGGCATCTGCTTTCGAAACGCCAGATAGATACATACGATCCAGTAACCAACACATGCACTCTTCATATCGGCGCGCGAATGCCAA
>Ga0209122_1000317_pt1 | contig 12594 bp, 15 predicted proteins | sample OlaalgELextract2_2_FD_187375 | JGI IMG/M metagenome (GOLD analysis project Ga0209122, IMG submission 187375) | Olavius algarvensis symbiont microbial communities from Tuscany, Italy - Type A ELBA extract 2 (SPAdes) (version 2) | ecosystem: Host-associated > Annelida > Digestive system >...
ACTGGCTGGTACCGGTCTTTTCCATAGCAACCCCCAGCGCCAGGGTGCCGGTGATCAACAGCAGCACATCGCCCTGCACCGACCGGTAGGCATCCCGCATCTGGAGGCAGCCGGTGACAATCATCAAAAAAACGGCCGTCAGGGCACACACCATGATATCGGCCATGCCGGAACTGGCCGCGATGACCAGGCCGGTAAAAATCAGGCCGGCCTTCCAGGCTTTTCTTTTTTGCACGATTTCATGGTGCACGTCTTCGGCAATAATAAAATCCACGCCGTCGCGCATTCGGTCCAGTTTATCCCCATGGCACCAGATCAAAACAATATCGCCGACCCGCAGCCGCACGTCACGAATCTGCTTTTCAGTGAAATGCAGGCCGCTTCTTTTGATGGCGATAATATGAATATCGGAATCACGCTGGAGCCTGGATTCCAAGAGTCGCTGTCCCAGCAAAGCCGATTGGGGCGGAATAATCAGTTCCACCACGATAGACTCTTTTTTGCCGGGCCCAAAATTCAGGCCCTTTTCGGTAAGCGGCAGTTCGACGTCATCATGATGGATAATTTCAACCAGGTCGTTGGCGGATCCTTTGACCAGCAGCAGGTCATCGGCGGCAATCGTCACGGCATCGCGCGATGGATGAAATATATGCGAGTATCGAATGAGCTCGATCACCTCGAGCCCGGGGTAATCCTCCGCAAACACCTGGCTGGGTTCCAGCCCGATTAATTTGCTGCCACGCGGCACGGCAAGCTCTGCCAGGTACCGGCGGTGTTCGCTGTTCTCCATTTCGCAAGTGGGGGTTAACAGTGACGGCATGAAGCGCGGCGCGGCAAACATCAAAATGACGATCCCGAGAATCGCGATCGGAACCCCCAGAACAGAGAGCTCAAACATGCCGATGCCGCCATAGCCTTGTTTGGCGCTGATGTCACTGACGATAATATTGGTCGATGTGCCAATGAGCGTGCAGGTGCCGGCTAAAATCGAGGCGTATGATATGGGGATCAGAAACTTTGACGGGCTGAGATTGAATTGGCAGCACATGCTCATCACTACCGGAATAAACAAGACCACCACCGGCGTATTGTTGATAAATGCGGAGGCCACCGCCACGGTCAGCAAAATCACCAGCAAGGCCAGTTTGAAGTTGCCGCGCGCCAGTTGAATCACCTTTTGCCCGATAAAGCCCACGGCACCCGTTCGAATCATCCCCTTGCTGATCAGGAACATGGATCCGACGGTAATGACGGCCGGGTGCGCAAAACCGGCCACGGCTTCCGCCGGGGTGATGATGCGAAATAGCACCAGGATCACCATGAGGCCGATCGCAGTCAGATCGACCGGAACCTTTTCGGTGACAAACAGGTACAACGTGACAATCAAAATGGCAGATACAATCCAAACCGACATTTCAGCTCCGATGTTACAGGTAAGGTCATCATACTGGATATTACGATATTAGTAAGAGTTGAACAAAATTAAATTTTGTCAAGCACCGCCGGATTTTGCCTTGCCGATCGATTTTAAAAGGTTTTAATCTGGCTAAAAGATCGCTTCTGAAGGACAACTAAAAGAATTAGATTCTCTAGTTTCTAAATTACATTTCAACTTTGGAGCTTGACAATTTTATACCAAATATTTAACATATATACCTAATCTTATATATAGATAGACAATCCTGGCCAAAATGGTCAATATTAAAATGGCAAATTAAAATCAAGGTGAAATAATGCAGAATTCGACTTTGCATATTAAAGTAAAACCGGAGTTGGCCAAAAGTTTGAAAGGGCTGGCGCGAAAACGGGAAACCTCTGTTGGGGAACTGGTCAGGCAAGCAGTTCTATCCTGCTATCAGGTTGACCTGCTCAATCTGCCTGAAAAACAGAGAAGAGCCATGGAAGCATTTCAAGGTGGCTATATCAGTCTCGGAAAACTTGCCGAAGAAATGGGACTGAATATTTGGGAAACCCGCAAATGGCTTGAAGAACATGATATTCCCCAAAATAACTCATTTCTAGAAGATGACGTAAAAAATGCCTGAGAAATTGTGGATCTTTGATACGGTCTCTCTCAGTAATTTTCTGTTTGCAGATTCCGTGTTCATCCTTAAATTGCGTTACCGTCAATGTGGCGTTATCAGCACTGAAATCTATGCTGAGTTGTCCTCAGGATTTGCAGAATATCCGGAATTGAAGCAGGTGGACCGACTTATCGATGACAAAATCTTCCGATTGGTTTCTTTGTCACGGCGGGAACACAAACACTTCCTGGAATTGATCGGCCATCTCGGGCAGGGCGAGGCCTCCTGTATCGCATACGCCCACAAAAAAAAAGCCATTGTCGTAACGGATGACCGGGCAGCCAGAAAGCAGTGTTCGTTGATGAATATCCCCGTCACCGGTACAGTGGGAATCCTGAAGGCCTCCGTCTTGGACGGAAAAATTTCCTTGAACCAGGCTGACGTGCTGCTCCAAAAAATGATCGCGGCCGGCTTTTATTCCCCCTTGCGCAGCATTTCCGATATCATGTAGCTCTGGATCTTGGAGTATTGGGTTACTGAGGTACATAATAAGTCATCAAACCTTCCGCCAATAATCCAGTACTCCAGCTCTCCAACACTCCAGTACTCCAGCACTCCGAAATTTATAGCCCCACGACCTACTACCTTTTATTGCATTATTCAGCCGTTTTTATTCATACACTGCCTTTAAAAAAATGCCTGATTGGCCGGCTTCAGCGCAATAATTCCAAGCTGCGATTCACACTGGAAAGGGGAACTCTGTGTATTTTTACTGCACTTTAGACTCGATTTTTTTCTTCTCTTTTTGCCGTGCATCGAAGCTTTCTGAAGCCTGCTGGTAAATCACATAATATTTGTTGATATTGCTGACATAGCGCACCGTTTCCTGGCCGATGATTTGCAGTGCGGCCATCTCCACATTGCGAAACCAGCGGTTGGGATCCAGCCCCATCTCTTTGGCCAGGGACCTGGCACGGTTAATTTTGGCTGGACCGGCATTGTAGGACGCCAGGGCAAACCGCACCTGGTTGCGGCGTTGGATTAGGGGATCGGAAAAATAGCGGTTTCTCAGAAACGCCAGGTATTTTACCCCGGCATGAATATTGTTTTCCAATAGATGCACCTTGGAGATGCCTATATTTTTATCTTTACCGGTGGAGGGCAGCACCTGCATGATACCGACCGCACCCGATTTGTTCTTCTTCTTATTGTTCAAACCGGATTCCTGGTAGGCCATGGCCGCAATCAGGAGCCAATCGAATCCATGCTGATTGGCATACTTCTGAAAGAGACTTCTGTACTTCAGAAAATTTCGGGTGTCATTGGTATCCAGGGGATTATCAATCCATTTATTTTCCTTATAGTAGCGCTTAAAATAAATATTTCCCAGCAGCGTGCCTTTCTTATTTTTTTTGAGGTAAGCATTCAAACTGGCCATCAATCGCGGACTGTTCTTTCTGATCATCCAGGCAATCTTGCCGCCGGAGCGCAGCTTTATGTTATCGTGCACCACGATATTCTGGTAAACCCCCGACCAAATATCAGCCAGGTGACTGTCGGAAACCGTGACATTGATGAATCCGGCATGCACCAGTTCAAGAATATCCTCGGTTTCAAGGCTTTCGTCCGCGGCAGTTATTTGGATTTTTTGTCTGCCGGACTTTTGAAGCTTTTTATTCAAAGCGCGCAGGCTGTCGTAGTAGCTGCTGCTCTTTCTGACAAAAACCCGGCGGCCGGCAAGATCTTCAATTGTATTGACTTCAGGCGCCGACTTGTAAGTGACAACGACCTCATCCACGCCGCTAAGATAAGGCACGGTGAAGTCCGCCAGTCGGCGCCGCTGCGCGGTGACTGTCAGCCCTGCAGCAGCAATGTCTCCATATCCGCTCACCAGTTTAGGAATCAGTTCGTCACGGTTGCAGGGAATAAATTCAAGTACAATTTTCAACTCTTTTTTCTTGATCCCTTGATTGACAAATTTTTCATAGCCTTTCAATTGTTCATATTCGAATCCGTGCAGCCTGCCCTTGCGCAAAAAGAAATTGGTTTTATTCAAAGATGTCAGAACCCGAATATGGCGTCTTTTCTTCAGGCCGTCCAAATCATCATGATAACTGTAGGAATGGTGGTAGTTGAGTGGATGGGATCCGGCAGATTGCCGGCCCAGCAACGGGCGGTCGCAGATACCAACCAATATAGCCGCTAATATAAGAATGATAGTTGGCTTCCGCAATTTTCTCCTTTCACCGGCGCTGGGTGGCCGCAGCGACCGCACATTCAGGTTATCCCGCCAACTTTCGAGCGATACAGAACAAAGCAGCAGCAACTCCGTTTGGAGCGGATCAAGCTGCAATCATAAATTCCCCGATAAGTCGGAATTTACACTTCGCCAGGAGGGGCTGGTCCGATCCGGGGAGTATAAGGGAGGAATACCGGACCTGTCAATCGGCCGTCTAAACGCCAACAGACGCAAAGATTGATAAAACCATATAATTATAGTTATTTGTATGAAAACCAAATTTAAATCAAAAAAAAATGCTAAAATGTGAAAAAAAGACTTGACATGCCACATGGTGGTATCGTATGTAAGAACTCCCCTGTAAGAATGCTTCTTAAAATATCTCAATGCCTCTCCCCAACGGCGGCTCATATCCCCATGAGCCGCCACTTTTTTTAGGTAAACATGATTTATATTTCCCGATGTCATGCAACGCAACAGCAATCTTTCGGAGCACCATATCCTTAGTCCTCTTATGAAACTACATTGGAATGTCGAATGTCGAATGTCGAATGTCGAATGATGGATTCGCTTCGCTCAGTCTTTTTAAAATAGATAGAATACATTATTCGATGTTCGATGTTGGACGTTCGATGTTCGACGTTCATTAGTTTCTTTTCTTTGATCAGACCGGCTGTCCTTTTAGCCGGAGGCCGTGCTCTTATGAAACTTCAGGGAATGACTAATGAATAATGACGAATGACTAATGATGGAATCGCTCCGCTCAGTCGATTTAAAATAGAAAGAATTCCTCAATTCGACATTCGTCAATCGACATTCGACATTTGTCCCGCTGGAGTTTCTTTTCCAATTAGATCGACTGTTATTGCCGGCGGCTGGTCTGACACCTGAAACCAAAAAAAGCTACAGCTTGCATTCCACCAAACAGCCCAACGCCGCACCGATAACATCCACGGCATTGTCGACAGTCAGGGTTTCCGTATTCATGACGAGATCATAATTGGTCGGATCGGCGATTTCGGCATTAAAATATTTGCGGATAAATGCCTTGCGATCCGATTCCGTTTTGATGACCCGGCGTTTGGCCTCATCCATCGATAAATTAAAATCACGGGCCACGTTTTCTATGCGCAGCATCTGGGGCGCCGTGATGCGTACCCGAAATCGCTGCTCCGGGGGCAGAATGAAATTTGCACCCCGGCCGATTACAACGGCCCGGCCATGCTTGCCGATGGTGCCGATAACATTCATCAAGTGCTTCAGGTATTGATCCGGCCACAAATGCCGGTCATAGACCAGGGACGATATCCAGTCCTCCAGTATCGACAGCCCCCTTTCATCCAGGGTTGCCAGCAATCGTTTGCTGACCTCGGCCCGTTGAGCCATTTCGTGCAAAACCTCCTGATGAAACACTTCAAAACCAAGTCTGGCTGCAATGTTTTGTGCGACTATCCGCCCTCCGCTGCCGGGTTCCCTGGAAAGCGTGACGACCGGGACAGGCGCCTTTTTTTCAGGTGTTGCTTTGTGCTGGATTTGCCAGCGGTGTACCTGTTCTTCGACGATTTGAGATACTGATTTCATAGATCCTCCTTTCGATGTATTAAAATTTTCTATCAAAAAGAGCTTGGCAGGGTATTCTAAAGGCAGTCAGAGAGAGTTGCCGGTGAGAACGGTGGAGGAGATCGGAATAGCGCTGTTGAGGTGCCGTTGCTGTTCGAGTGTCAGTGCGTCGTCATGTGAGACGCTGCCCGCGCCAGACGAGCAACCCACAGGTTTTTTATACCCATGGACCTAACATAGTCATTGTGATTTAAAATTAAACTGGCTGATCAATAAGTCGACCGTTTTTTTTGCCATCAGCCGGTGACCCTGTTTATTGGGGTGCAGGCCGTCAGCCAGGTAATATTTTCCGATAACATCTCCGTTTTCCGCTGAAAAAGCTTGATAGAAGTCGAGGCAGGCAATGTCGTTTTCGCGGGCCGATATTTTTAAGGACTTCACGAGATCTGATAATTTTTGGACGCATTTTTGCCACCCGGCAATGGGCGCCATCATCTCTGTCTGCCGGATGTTTTCCATATGCAATGGCAGCGGGAGGCCCACGATCGGTGTTATATTATGAAACTGGGCCTGGCAGGCCATGGCAAATATGTTGGCTTGAATCGATTTGACCTCCAGATCCCACCAAAGGTCGTTGGTGCCTCCCAAGATGATCACCAAATCCGGTTGGTGTCGCACCACGTCGTAGTAAAAACGGCCCAGCATGCCGCCACTGGTGTCCCCGCCGATGCCGCTTTTTATGATCTCGAGATTTAGCCTGTTTTCAACCAGAATCGGCCATGTGTAATTATTATCCAGATCGGAGGCCTCGGTCAAACTATCGCCATGACATACAATTTTTTTCATCAGATGGTCTTTCCGCGGGCAAAAAAATCCTTGATCGATTGCAGCAGGGGTTTTCGAATATGAACTTTCAAAAAGAGGTCACCGGGTTTTCCACCGGCTTTGCCGGCCGCCCCCAGGCCCTCCAGCCGAATACGCTGACCCGCGCGAATGCCGGCCGGAATTTTAACCACCAGTCTTTTGGACTGGCGGCGCAGATAATAAGCATAGGGCCCGCCCTGCAGTGCCTGTTGAGGTGCCAGATACAGATCCTCATCAATATCGGCGCCATCTTCGGGAAACTGAATCCCACCGGCTTTTTGCAGCACAAAGCGCATGACTTTTCCTAAATTTCCGCCTCACGGAAACTGGGCCTGTTTGTGACGACCTGTCTGGGATGGGCCCCTGAAAACATATTTTCGTGCATGTGCCCCCGGTTTTTTAAACTCAAACTGCTGATATCCTCTGCCGTAAAACTCCTTAAAAATCTCATTGGAGCCCCTGAATCCGAAAGACCGGGCCATCTCCTCAAAAATGTGGTTGATGTCCGACCCGCTGAATATGTCCTGCTCCGAATAATTATTCCTAAAGTGGGTGTAGGCGGAAGATCCGAATTGGGTTCTTAAATTATCGTATTCGGTTTTTTTAGCCGGATTGGAAAGTACGGCATAGGCTTCATTGATTTTTTTCATCTCATCGGCGGCCGCGGCGTTTTCGCTGTTGCGATCCGGATGATGTTTAAAGGCCAGTTGCCGATAAGCTTCTTTAATTTTGGATTGCGAGGCATCCGAATCCACCCCCAAAACTTGGTAATAGTCCGCTTGCGACATTATATGATATTTCCCTTATCGGCAAAACTGACGAGGGCCAGCCACGCTTTAGCATCAAATTTCAGTGCCGGGTTCCGGCACATGTGTGAAGCCTGGGCCTGGGTTAGAAATTGGACTTCGATCAATTCAGAGCCTGTATTGCGGGCCGTCGACGGCTTCCCGCTGCACTCTACATATACCAGGGCCACTGATTCATCGGTCATGCCGGCTGAGGAATAAACCGGTGCACTGACTTTGAGAAAGCGCGTGACGGTCAGGCCGGTTTCTTCCAGCAATTCGCGTTGGGTCGTTTCTTCGATGGTTTCTCCCGCATCGATAAGGCCGGCCGGAAATCCATACTCATAGTCCGCCAGGGGAACCCGGTATTCTTTGACGATCACTATTTTCTGTTCTGCAGTATGATAGGGTACGATAACCACGGCATCAGGCCGCATATAATTTCCGGTAACACATTTGGGTGCTTTGGATCTCGAGGCCATTTGCCACGACCTCGGGCGACCTTCTTTGTCGATGTAAGCGACCTCAAACATGTTGAGCCATTTCAGATTTGTGAGTTTAGCAGCACTTTTAATTTTCATTTTCATGCCGGCCTGTTGGGTAGGATCTATTGCCCGACAACAGGTTGTCTTAAATTGAATGTGTTGCGGTTGAATCCATTACGATTACTCCCGGTGCCGATCGACATAGTAAAGGGTCGCGCCGACAGGGGCAAACGAGAGGAACAAAATATTGAGAAATGGGATTAAAAAAGGAAGCCCAAATCCCAAGTGAAACGGCAGCGTACGTCGCAGCACGAGAAATCGTTCGCCGAAGGGCATCAGCCGCCTGGCCGGAATCAGGTCTGTATTATCCCAGGCCAGAAAAATGATCGCTATCACCGAAGATAAAATTGTCACCACCGGACCCAGAGGTGTTAGCCAGGAGACGATGATCAACAGCATTGTCAGCGCAACCGGAACCGTTGCCCGGGGGATTTCCTGCTTGATGAGAAATAATAATTGCTGCCACAGGGGGATATTGCTCGGCAATTGGACTTTGCCGGTGATTGATGCTTCCGTGATGCGCGACATCAGATCCATGATCAATACACTGAATAGAATTTGTGAAACCAGGTAAGACAATACCGCCGACAATCCCACCAGCAAGGCCGAAAGCAGCCATGACAGGAGATACCATAGCCACACAATCCAGTTGCTCTCCGGTCTGTTCCACATGAAATTGAGTATGGTCTGATGATAAGTCAGAACCAGGCCGGCTGAAGCAATCGTGATGATGATCACCACGACAAAGCGCACCATACCCAGCAAAAGCAGCTTGGGGGTTTTCAGTCCCATGCCCAAGCCTCGTATATTGTATTTAATTCCGTCGATCAGGCCCATAGTTATCACACCTTGCGCGAACATATATGGATATTTAACCAATAATAAGGCTTTTTTATGATTTTAAGCAGTTTTTGAAAAACCTCGGTCTTGGAGTATTGGAGTGCTGGAGTACTGGGGTAATAAATTAAGTCATCAAACCTTCGGCCAGCACTCCAGTACTCCAATAATCCGAAATTTACCAAAATTTAAAGACCCACAATGGATTGCTTTATTTTAGGCTATAAAAGTGAAATAGATAGTCTGCCCTTTTACATATACCTGTGCCGCGTTCGGAAAAATGCCCCTGGAGCCTACGGTATCACATTCGCGACAGTTTTTCAAAATTCAAAATTGGCTAAAGATCTTGAGCCTTTGGCCCGATATAGTTGTGGTAGTTAGTTGGCAGGGGGAAGCGGATTTTTGTATAAGCTTTTGAATATATTTTTGATTCAACAAAAGCGATCACCATTCGACTACCGATCCTATTTTGTTGTCGATCCTCGCCCGCTATCTATCGGTTATCCAGCGTTAAATCTATCCTGCAGATGATGATCGCGAGACAGCACCATGTTGATTAAGGATAAAGATAGCAATCAAGGCGCCATTGAACAGCTGAGAGAATTGCTGTCCTTGAACCTGAGCTCCAAAAAGAAGTTTCTGATCGAAAGGGAGTTAAAAAATTTAAATCCCGGTCATGCCGGCGGCAGAAATGCGTCGCACTTTATTAATTTCTACTGTAGCGACTCCCGCGACTGGGCGGTTATCCACGACTTAAAGCTTGAAAACAACGGGTTGTCCACCCAGATCGATCATCTCCTGATTAACCAGTTTCTTGATATCTATCTTATTGAATCCAAAAATTACGCGTACAGTCTTAAAATTAAAGCTAACGGTGAATTCCTGGTGTTTGACGGAAAACGCTACCAATCCATCGCATCACCTATCGAAAAAAACCAGCAGCGAGTCGAGGTGCTGGACAAGGTGCTGATTAAAAGGAAAATTACTCCCAAAAAAATGGGAATTTTGTGCAAGCCCCTGATAAAATCCTACGTTCTCGTATCCGCTGATTCCAATATTGTGAGACCGCCGGTGTCGATATATGACACGAGTTCGGTTATCACCGTGGCATATCTGATAGCCAAAATGTTGAACCGGGTCGAAAGAATCAGACGGATTTACCAGGGCTTAAAGCGGTTGCCGAAATTGATTAAGACGGATACCCTGGCAGAATTCGCAGGTCGACTGGCATCCCTGCACGAGCCGAATCAAATCAACTATCAGCGGTTGTTTTGTCCGGAAGTCGTTGAGAAAACCCTTTTAGCGGACAGTTCGGGTAAGAAGATCGCCTTCGATTGCGATTACACCATATAATTCTATGAAAAAAGAAACCGGCCTTGAAAAATCATTGCACCCCGATCACGCTTCGCAGCCTTGCGCGGCAAACCGGCGCGATGAGGATCGCAGAAAAAACCAAAAAGCGTCGTTAAAATATTTTTTGTTCAACGGTCGCCGGGAGCGGATTCGCCGCGCCGAGGACAACCAGAAGGCTGTTTTTTTCGATCGTTATCCGCCGAAATTGTTTGCTGCCATTGCTGCCATTCTCATGTTGAGCATTTTTGATGCATTGCTTACATTGATATTAATCAGCAAAGGTTCGACAGAACTCAATCCCGTAATGGCCTATTTCCTGCAGCATGGCCTCCTGCCGTTCATTGTTGCGAAATATATTTTAACGAGTTTTGGGGTCGTCATTTTGTTGATATTTAAAAACGTTTTTCTTACCAGGGTCAAAATGTACACGCATTCGCTGTTCCCGATTGTGATATTCACTTTTACCGCCGTGATTGTCTGGGAACTAATTTTAATTATTACGTCTATTTGAATCATTCCAGCAGATACACCGCGTTGGGGTTGCGAGCATCTCCCCTTATTTTCTCGCAGAAAACCGGGTCCTCAGGGCTAATTTAGAGACAATCGGCTTGCAACAAATCAATCCAAGGTCCGGTCGACACGGATATCGGATTTTTATGAAATAAGGTAATTTTCTGTGTGCTGAGCCAATCCGGCAAAGCATATATCGTTTTTGATCCATGTTCTGATTTGCGGTAGCTGTATTCCTGATGAAAATGACCCATAAATATTGTATCAACCCCTTCGGCGAATTTGGTATCGGCAAATAAATTGATCTCATCCCAAGGTATCTGCCAACGGAATTTGCTGTTATTTTTATTTAACCCTGCTTTGATGGAGTCCGCAAACTCAGGCCCCAAAGGCAGAAAGCGCAAAATGGATTTGGTGATCCGATTTTTAGTGAGCTTTTTAAAGCGCAAATAATTTCTGTCTTTACGGTTAATCTGGTCACCGTGTACGTACAGCGTTCCGGTTTCATCCTGCCACCAGGCTTCCTTGGAGCACCAGGTAAACGCCTCTGCCCGTTGGCTTGCCAGATAGAACTCATGGTTGCCTTCCAAATAGCCGATGGTCCGGATTCTTTTTTGCTTCATACACCAGGCTATGAATCTTCTATGAATGTCGGCTTCATAACGGGGCAGGGCAATCCACAGGTCAAAAATATCACCCAAAAAGATCAGATCATGCGCTGTGCTTTCAATGGCCTCCAGCATTTTGAAAAATGCTTTATGATTTCCCCTGGCTTTGCTAATGTGGGCGTCGGTGACAATGATCATGATTTATGTTAAATATAACAGGTCTGGTTTTGTCAAAAACGGTAAACATCGGGATTTACCATTGCAATCGTTCAAGGACTATCAAAAGCTGATCACTGAAGTCGATCAGCTTTGTTATGAAATCCGTCAAAGTTACGGGAAATATATTGCCTGCAAAAAAGGGTGCGCCGGCAACTGCTGCCAGCGACATATAAATGTATTTCCGGTCGAGGCCATAGCATTTGGCCTTGCACTGAGAACGTTTCCGCAAGAATTGGCAGATCGGATTCGGCACATGGCCTGCGTGGCAACGTCTTTTGGTCCATGTCCCCTGCTGGAAGACGGTGCTTGCCTCATGTACGAATCCCGCGCCATAATTTGCCGGACCCATGGCTATCCCATTTTAAACGAATACCGAGGACAACGGACGGTCGGCTTTTGCCATAAAAATTTTAAGAATGTGCCCTCCATTTCTGAAGACCGCCTGATTGAATTGGCCCCCTTGAATAAACGTCTTGCGGCTATAAATCAACGATTTACAAAAGAGTTTGACGGCTGGCGGCCGATGGCCGATCGTTTTACCATAGGTGAGGCGTTGATGCTAGATATTCCCTTTCATTAAACATAAGATTTCGGTATCCTGGAGCTTGACTTGACCGGGTTAGACGTTATTATAAATGAAAATTTTTTAGAAGGAGCTTATTTGAATCATGCCCATATTCGAGTACCAATGCAAAGCCTGCTGCAATTGCTTTGAAGAATTGACCTTGTCTTCCAATGATCCGGCGCCCCGCTGCCCTGAATGCGAGTGTGCGGATGTGGAAAAATTGATGTCGGCCAGTTGCGTCAGGGCCCAGGGCATTCCATCCGGATCGGGCGGTTTTGCGGCCCCGTCCTGTAAGCCCTCAGGCTGACGGATCTAATAACACTCCTCAGGCTGAGGAACAAGACCAGACGGCTTCGTAATCAACCCATCTGGCGCGCTGCGCCGTTCGTCTTCGCGGCACACTGACTGCAAGGCCCACCTCTGGATGTGGATACGCCCTGCAGATGGGTTTGTTACGAAGCCGAATTTTGTTTAGAGTTCAATTG
>Ga0209122_1000321_pt1 | contig 12495 bp, 5 predicted proteins | sample OlaalgELextract2_2_FD_187375 | JGI IMG/M metagenome (GOLD analysis project Ga0209122, IMG submission 187375) | Olavius algarvensis symbiont microbial communities from Tuscany, Italy - Type A ELBA extract 2 (SPAdes) (version 2) | ecosystem: Host-associated > Annelida > Digestive system >...
TCGGTGTGGGGGGTCGGCCTTGCTGTTCGTCGGTTTCTCTGTGCTGGTGAGTATATTGCTCCGCTCATTGAATATGAGCGGAGCGGCCCTCAGCACCCGGCTCATGGGGGCGTTACGTCTCCGGGGATACTGTTTATGACTTGGCGAGCGCAAGGGGTCATGAATGGTTGGCTACTTGTGTTCCTGTTCAAGATGTGTCGTCACAAGGCATCTTGAGCAGTAGTACGACTTGTGGCATTTCAGGGTGTTCGGAGGAAACCCTGCATGTTATCGCCATTTGGTGGTAATTTTTGACCCTGCTTAAGCGGGGTAAATTTTTCTCATTTTTTTACCCTTCGACTTTGTCGTCGGAATCTTAGAATACTGGTCTGTTTTCTTATTGGTTATAATATTCTTAATTGATAACTAACTCCAATGTAAAAGAGTTGTTATTTATTATTCCTTTATGTAAGAAGGATAAAGCCTTTTGTCTCTGGCCCCTTTTAAGGAGGATATAGCCCTTCGCTTTTGTCGTTGGGATCTTGGAATGCTGGTCTAATTCTTGACTAGTTATAATATGCTTAATTGGTATTTAACTCTAAGGAGTTTTCATTATCCCCTTTATGTAAGGTGTAAATTGTCCTGGGGACGTGCATTGGGCCCGTTTGGAGGCCTCAGCACTGGGCAGCTTAATTGCTGCCTGCCCCGCATGGAAGATAAGAGAAGAGCTAGAAGAGAGGTCAAAATTGTAACTGAAAAATGTGACGGACTGAAAGCAAGAAATTTCTCATTGGTCGTAAAGGCGTGTAAACCCGGATGTTATTCATAAGAGGCTGCGTTTTGACCGGAGTTCAACAACTGTATACCGGTAATTTACTAACTGTGGTACTGGCACACTATACGCACAGCTAGCCAGACGAATTTACAGCCTTACCGTAGAAATGGCCGACATTTAGCTAAAACGTTACGTGTAAAGTAAATTTAGCAGTGTTGTCAAAAGTAAGCAACTTCAGTACTTTTTAAAAAGTACAAGTAACAGACCAAAATGTTACTCCGTTATAAAGTAAAAGTAACTCTCAAAACAGTTACTCAAGTAAAAAGTAAAAAGTACTGCACTTTTTTCTTACTTTTGAAGTAAAAAGTAAAAGTAACTTTTCCAGCGAAGACAACAGTGTAATGAATAATAATTGTTATTCAAAAGTTTAGGCAAACAGTTCAAGCATGTAAGTAAAAAAACAGAAGCAAATCCGCAGTTCAAGCATATCGCCGCATGGAGCATCCGCACTACTAAACTGCAGACGGTGATTAATAATCGTGCATGTCATTGTTATCATCTAGGTCCACAGCATTTTATTCTTCTTGAGCAAAACCAGTGACTATTGAGTGACTATAGCACCGGCAGGCTGCAGCAGCGTCCAGCAGCTGATGCTGGCGATGACATCATTAGCAGCCGCAACCGGATAGTCTGCTTGACCGCGACAGTCAAGCACAAGCAGAGCTGGCCTGCCTGCATGCTGCATGTTTCACTGCACAGTCCACACTCCACAGCACTGCTCTAATATTATTGTGACTCATCCACGCTTCGGTTTCAGGTTACGAGCTCCTGGTCATTCTTACCTTGTAACGAAAGTGTCGTATTTGCAAATGTAACGAAGTAAAAGTACTCAAAAAGTTACTTCGTTACAAGTAAAAGTACATGTTATTTTTTTTACTCCGTAAGACCGTAACATTTAAAAAGTAACTAAAAGTTACTTTCTACATGTGACGAAGTATTTTTACTTCGTTACCTAACAACACTGAAATTTAGTATAAAAACTGCAAATATAAATGTAAAAAAACTGTTGTTTTATAACAATGTGCAAGGCCCATAGCAAAGTGACACATATAAAACAGCAAAAATATTTTCATCAGCTAAAGGGCCGTGGATATAATAAAAACTCTGTATTATATCCAGGGCGCTTGAGGTGATGAAAATATTTTTGCTGTTTTATATGTGTCACTTTGCTATTAGCCTTACACATTGTTATACAACAGTTTTTTTTTACATTTATAGATTAATTATTATCTTTCCCGTGTTAATGGGGGGGGGTGATATTAAGTTTACTGTTTCTTTGTTTCTCTCTTTGTCCCAACTCAATTTTCTCGGAAATGGGTGAACGGATCGCCATCAAGTTTTGCATGCCGGTAGGCAGGGCACCCGGACACCAAACCTATCCAAAAGTTGTCGCAAAAACTTTACTGCCACGACACAGTGTTTATTGATTACCCTGTGACTGCGGGACAAGTTATGCGTCAAGGTCAAGTATACGATCACCTGCCAATGAGAAGAAGCTCAGCTGTTGCTGAGAAACCGCCGACGCATCCACTGCATACCCCACATTCTGAGAATGGGCACTTCCTGTAGATGTTTTCGTACACAAGATGTACGCCTTTATCTCCCAACTGTTTCCGAGATATTCGATCCCAAATGTAACCGTTTCGGCCCGAAATCGCCACTTTTCCGCACCCCTGTCCCATTTGACGCCCCGATGTGGTGGATCCCCTTAAGCTATCTGATCCAAATTTGGGACAGGAAAACTAGTGTCCCTGAGCTGCAATCTGGTACATGTTACACAATGTTAGCCATAGCCATTTTGATACAATATGTAAACGTGACAGACACACAGACAGACACGTTATGACCGCTTATAGTGCCGTACGCATTGCGTCGGCAGTACAAATGTAAAACGCAATTTGCTGAACGCCAGAACTACTGATAGGCCGCGCGACGCTCCCTTCATGTAGACAACCTTTACATCCATGTTCTGATCGCTGTAGCCCACTTTTGGCAGTTTAATAGTGAATTTCAGTCTAATTCTATAGTAGACCTTGAAATGACCTTCGAATGACCTTGAAAGGTCATTTCAAGGTCACCTGAAGTAACCAAAAATAGTACTAGTAGCTTTATGCTTTAGGTCGTAGCACATTGTTGCAGTGACGGTAACCGAAATCAGGGCTTATTATCGCCACCCTGAACGTCTGTCATTGAAATGAATGCTAGAGATCATTTCAGGTCATTGAAAATAGTGCCTTTAGCTTCCTCTGGTATGACTCTATTAGTTGTTAATACTACTAGGGCTTGTGGCTTAATTTTCGAGATATTCGACTTTTCAACAGAAATCGGGGTTAGGGGCAGCTCAAAGTCATTGAAAACATGATCATCGTGTTGGGCCTATAGCACTTTTTGTTCATCGTCCATATAGTAAAGTCTCTATCTTGTAGGGTTAACGATACAGGCGCATTCCCGCCAATAACTCCGACGTCGATGGGACCTGTCCGACCATCCTTTATTTGTCGAAATCCGACGTCTGTTTTATGACGTCGTACAGACGTCTGTGAGGTCGTTGAAACCGCTGGTGCATGCAGTCTGGCTGGGCGTCGAAAACCGACGCCTACACGACGGCAGGACGACGCCGCGTTGGACGTCCGACGACGACGTCCCACCGACTTCCCAAATAGACGTCGCGCAGACGTGAATAAGTCGACACTTTTGACTAAAGCGACCCTCGCATCACGGTGTGTGTCGTGGCGCCATTTATGTAGCCGTTTGAATCGTGGTTAGGAAAGAAATAGTTTTGTAATTTGATAAGTTCGATGAAAATTTTTATTGATCTTTCCACCAACGCCGTGTTCCTTGTGCAGAAGTGAAAGAAAGAAACATTTACACAGTAGGGCCTATATTCCGTCTATTATGCCTTTCTCTGGTGCCTCGTTTTACACACACGTCACACAGCCTGTAAGTCTATCGTACATGATCTTAGATTCAACGGTGTACGGTATAAGAAGCTCAGCTGTCGCAGAGAGACTGTGCGACACTTCATGTCATCGAATATTTTGCTAAGTAACTCAAGGTCATTCAAAATGACACCGCTCAGTAGGGCATAAGTCCCTCTTAGTATGTCTGTATCTTGTATACCGTTTCTGATATATGCAGCATAAAATGATGGTGTGACCATAAAAGCGGGGGTAACGGTCGTTCAAGGTCGCTGAATATGGTGACGTTCGATAGATCATATATGATTTACTATTGGTGTGACATTGTAAGTATAGCTCTATCTTGTACTATTTTCGAGTTATTTGACTTTAAATAATATCATGACCTTGAAATCTGGGTTAGAGGTCACGCAAAGTCATTGAAACTGGTACCATTGGAAAGCTTGGGTGCGGTTTCCTATTAGCCTTCCATAGTAACTATGGCTCTATCTCGCATCCTTTCCGAGATATAGCGAGATATTGGTCGAAAATAGTGATTTTGTCATACCCCCTTGCATCTGACGCCTCCGCTAGGGGGTCCCTTGTCGGAATATTGCCATCCCGTTTGGTTTATGAAAACTAGAATGGTGGGGCTACCCTATACATGAGAACAGTTTGAGGATATATTTAGCCGTTTAGACAGTGCCGGCGTGTGACAGACGGACGTACAGACATCTTGTGACGGCATAGTCCCGTGCTATGCATACGCGTCGCGCGGTAAAAATACGGAGCGGATGTGCTAATGTTAGAATGTGTAAATTGTGGATGTTGGTGCGGAGTTTAAAGACGGCCAGAACCCCGCTTGGTAGGTCGGTTAGGGTCGGGAGTACGGGTCAGTGCCTGTTTTCAAATTTTCGCTTTAAGAATGCACATTTTACACGTTTCGAACATGCTCTGTGATATTTTCCGTCTGCCGTGGACGGACGCTGTGTATGCTTTTTTCCGTCCCCACCTTCTGGCTTGCTGCCGCCAGAACAAATTTATGCGGAAAAATTTTGGATCACCTATAATTTCAGTTCACACCTTTGTTACAGCTTTAAGTTAAAGTTATTTTGTCATCGTGCTGTTTAAGTGGTGCTGTTTGCTGGTCACTCAGGAATATTTACACTTACTTACTTACTATGTCTGTTTCATTGTCAGATGCTTACTATTTTAAGCTAAAAATTTGCCGAAAATTGGTTGTCCTCCGGGCTCCACCGGACTCGGGGACTTTACAGACTTGCGTTAGACGCGTATTTCGCGCATTGTACTGCCACTGATACATGCAACAGCCAAACAGCTACTGCAGACACGCTTGACTTAGCGGGGGAATGTAGCGCAGCCGATACTGTCTCCCCAGCCACTGTCATTGCGGCTGCAGCCCCAGGGACAGTGGCTGCAGAGGCACGCACTCGCAGTTCACCTGTAATTGTACCGTGGTCCGCATCAACTGCCGGCCGATAGCTTCTTTGTCAACTAACGGCTGCAATCTGATCTATAAGGCTTGCATAGACATTGTCACTGCACAAGTCTTGCTACTATCACATCCGTGAACTTCGCTGTATCCGCCCATACCTTGACTTCAAAACAGCCAGCACCATTGCCACCTCCATAGTTCACTCTAAACTTGACCACTGTAACTCTGTCTGTCATAACCTTCCAAACTGTCAACTTAACCGGCTCCAACAGATTCAAAACTCTCTTGCTCATGCTGTTGTTAAGGCTCCTAAATCCACTCATATCACTCCCATCCTCAAATCGCTCCACTGGCTGAAGGTCAACGAACGCATCGAATATAAACTTCTCTCTCTCACTTACAAAGTTCTTACAACTGCTCAACCTAGCTATCTTCACAACCTTATCTTTTTTCTTCAACCTCCTCGCAGTACCCGCTCCTCATCTGTTGTCACTTTTTCTCGCCCGCCAATCATCTCCTCCTTGAACATTACTGATCGCTTATTTAGATATGCATCACCTCGTCTTTGGAATCAACTTCCAGATTCATTCCGTCAGCCTCACCATTCTCGTCTCGATTCACCTCCTCATCCACTTCTCAACTCATCTCTGTCATTATCCCCACTCTCGTCATCCATCACTCCTTCACTCTTTCACTTCAGGCTCAAAACCTACCTTTTCAACAAATCCTTTCCACCGTAGATTTCTTTTACCTACTGGACTGCCTCACGATAACGTGACTGGACCGGACCTATCATGCTCATCATTTTATTTATAGTTTCACATTTTTATTTTTTGTTTATTCCGTGTGGTAGACTAAGCTGGCTACCCGTCAGCTTTTTACTGCACGTTAAATACACACTATCGTATCGTATCGTACCTGCAGTGATATGAACACAACCTTGTGTTACTAGACTTTGACATAAGATTTTTCTTTGTCTGCCTCCGCGTGGCGTGGTCCAGATAAATGATAATGACAATGATGATGATGCAGTTTTACATCTTTGAATGATTCCCTTGTATCAAGGGATGGGATAGGATGTTGCCTCTTGAAATTAATCAGGATGACTTTTCTGGAACACAGGAGCAATTTTGACCAGACGCCCTTACGCCAGCAAATGACCCTTGGTGTCGGTGAAAATCGAATCCGGATCATCGCCGGCGAGTCTCCCGCGCTCGAGTTCACATCTATCAGTTGAGCCGTGGCCGCTCCCACAAATATGTTATTTAATAATTTTTACCGCGCGGCGCATATGCATAGCGCGGACTATGCCGTCCCAAGATGTCCGTCCGTCCGTCCGTCTGTCTGTCCGTCACACGCCGGTATTCTGTGGAAACGGCTAAACATATCATCAAAGTTTTTTCACCGTAGGATAGCCCCATCATTCTGATTTTTCCACACCAAACGGCATGACAATGCTCCGACAGGAACCCCCCTAACGGGGGCGTCAAATGCACGGGGTATGAAAAAATTGACGATTTTCGACCAATGTCTCGCTATATGTCGGAAATCATGCAATATACATCCATAGTTACTATGGAAGGCGAATAGGAAACCATACCCAAGCTTTCGAATGGTACCAGTTTGAATGATCTTGAGTGACCCTTAACCCAGATTTTAAGGTCACAATATTATTTAACGTCAAATAACTCAAAACTGGTACAAGATAGAGCTAGGTGCAGAGGCCTAGTGGTAGAGTATCGGACTCGTATAACCGAGAGGTTGCGGGTTCGACTCACACCCGGTCTACTGCAAGCAACCTTGAGCAAGTTGCTAACCTACTGTGTGCTCAGGCTAACTCAGCCTCCTACCCTCGGCGGGACGGAAAATGAGTAGTAGCTACGGCTACAGGGTAAAGGCCAAGTGTGGCTGATTGGGGCGATGGAGTGTCTGCTAGATGCACAGTTGGTCCAATTGTCCGTTAGCGCGGGCAATGGATGGCCACATAATGCGCTGCGGCACCATTGGCTCATGCCAATCAGCTGCCACTTCCGAGATTGTAAAGCGCTGCTGGTCACGAGTCTGACTCGTGTAAGTGGCGCTATAGCAAGTGTCCAGACCTTTACCTTTACCTTTATACTTACAATGACCGACCAATAGAAAGTCGCATGTGGTCTATCGAACAACGCCATTTTCAATGACCTTGAACAACCCCTAACCCCGAGTTCAAGGTCACGCCATTCTTTGACGCTGAATATCTCATAAACGGCTAAAGATATGGCCATCGTTGCTATAGAATGCGAATAGGAAACCATACCCAAGCTTGGTAAAAAATGATTTTGGGTGTTAAGCCATAATGTATTTTCTAAAGCGGTAGCGGTGAAACTTTGCGTGAGGGAACAGATCTGGAATTCTTGCCCAGTCCCGGATTTGGTAAAAATCGCTTATAAGGGGATGTGCCCCTTAGGGGCAAAATGATTTCAAGAATCGAAGGTTTGACGATTTTGAATTCCGGGGGTATGGTTTCCCGTTCATATAGGGGCCCAGGCCTACGGCGCACAGCCACAATTCACGAACGTGACGAACTAACGACGAACCAACCAACCAACGACGTAACGACACGGTTAATCACAATATGCCCCTCTCGTTGTAGTGAGTGAGGCGCACAGAGACACTGCACTGTGGGGAAATGAAATTTTTCTCACAACACCATCTCGTACGCACGCACAAATTTTCAAAGCCACAAGGGTGAAATCTGCCAGCTTTGGTAAAATCTCTTAAAAAGGGAGGGGCAATTATTACAATAATCAAAAGTTTGACGATATTGAATTCCTGGGCTATTGTTTCCTATCAGTGTTTAACAGTAACTATAGCACACCATTAGCCACAATTAACGAATGTGACAAACTTACCACGAACAAACCAACCAAACAACCAACGACGTAACGACACGGTTAATCGCAGTATTCCTCTCTTGCTGAAGTGACTGAGGCGCACAGAAACACTGCACTGTGGGGAAATGAAATTTTCACCACAACACAATGTAGCCTACCGGTATATTACGTACGCACGCACATTATTTCCAAAGCCCCAAGGATGAAATGTGGTGAAAGAGCGGTGGACTCCATTCCAGATGCGAAATTATTATAAAAAATGTCAATTGGATTTGCCCTTTAATTTTGTGGCAAATTTATACCAAAAATTACCAATTTGGAATGATTTTGGGTGTAAGCTACAATTGTAAAGCGGCAGCGGTGAAACTTTGCGTGAGGGAGCAGATCTGGGACTCTTGCCCAGTCCCAGATTTGGTAAAAAATCGCTTATAGCGGGTTAGCGGGATGTGCCCCTTAGGGTAAAATGATTTCAAGAATCGAAGGTTTGACGATTTTAAATTCCGGGGGTATAGTTTCCCGTTCATATAGGGGCCTAGGTTTACGGCGCACAGCCACAATTCAGGAACGTGACGAAGTAACGACGAACCAACCAACCAACCAACGACGTAACGACACAATTGATCGCAATGTTCTTCTCTCGCTGTAGTGAGTGAGGCGCACAGAAACACTGCACTGTGGGGAAACGAAATTTACCCCACAACGTTATCTAAGATGCAAGCACACATTTCCAAATCCACAAGGGTGAGATGTGGTGAGGGATCGGGGGACTTGCTTCCGGATGCGAAATTATTATTTAAATTTTAAAGGGGGTTTATACCAAAATTACCAATTTTTAACGATTTTGACGGTTAGGCCTAAACCATTAATGTAAAATGGCAGCGGTGAAATTTTGCGTGAGGCAGCAGATCTAGGACTCTTTCCCAGTACCCAATTTGGTAAAAATCGCTTAAAGGGTTGTGCCCCTTAGGTGCAAATTGATTACAAAAATCAAAAGTTTGACGATTTTGAATTCCGGGGGTATTTTTTGCTGTTCATATAGGCCTACGGCACACATTTTAGTCACGATTAACAAACTTGACGAACCAACGATTAACCAACCAATCAATCAACCAACGACGTAACGACACGGTTAATCGCAATATATCCCTTTCGCAGTAGTGAGTGAGGCACATAAAACATTGAACTGTGGGGAAATGAAATTTTCGCCACAACCCACGTTGTACGCACGCCCAGGTTTCCAAAGTCACAATAGTGAAATGTGGTGAGGGAGCGGGGGACTCTCTTCCCGATGCGAAAATATTTTTTTAAAGGGTCAACGGGATTTGCTCCTTGTAGCAAATTACCGAAAATTACCAATTTTGAATGATTTTTGGTGATAATCCACAATTCTACAGAGGCAGCGGTGAAAGTTTGCGTGAGTGAGCAGATCTGGGACTCTTTCCCAGTTCCAAATTTGGTAAAAATCGCTTATAGGGAGATGTGCCCCTTAGGGGCAAACTAATTTCAAGAATCGAAGGTTTGACGATTTTGAATTCCGAGGGTATGATTTCCCATTCATATAGGCCTACGGCACACCATTAGCCACAATTCACGAACGGGGGGAACTAACGACGAACCAACCAACCAACCAACGACGTAACGACACGGTTAATCGCAATGTTCCTCTCTGGCTGTAGTGAGTGAGGCGCACAGAAACACTGTACTGTGGGGAAACGAAATTTTCCCCACAACGCCATCTAGTACGTACGAAAGCACACATTTCCAAAACCACAATGGTAAAATGTGGTGAGGGAGCGATGCGAACCTTTCCCAATTTCTGTAGATGTGTTCGTACGAACTAGATGGTGTTGGACCCGTGGAAAATTTCGTTTCCCCACAGTGCAGTGTTTCTGTGCGCCTCATTCACTACAGCGAGAGCGGGATATTGCGATTATCCGTGTCGTTACGTCGTTGGTTAATTGGTTGGTTCTTCGTAGTTCGTCACGTTCGCGATTGTAGCTGATGGTGTGGCGTAGGCCTATATATGATCGGGAAACCATACCCCCGGAATTCAAAATCGTCAAACTTTGGATACTTGAAATCAGTTTGCCCCTAAGGGGCATTTCCCTTATAAACGATTTTTACCAAATCTGGCACTGGAAAGAGTCCCAGATCTGCTCCCTCACGCAAAGTTTCACCGCTGCCGCTTTAGAGTTTTGGTTTAACACCAAAAATCATTCAAAATTTTTAATTTTTGGTATAAATTTGCTTAAGCCACAATTCTAAAACGGCAGTGGTGAAACTTTCCGTGAGGGAGCAGATCTGGGACTCCTTCACAGTGCCAGATTTTGTAAAATCGCCTATTGCCCCTGGGGCAAATTTATTATAATTATTACAATAATCATTATTATTATTACAATAATCATAATGATTATTACAATAATCAAAAGTTTGACGATATTGAATTCCTGTGCTATGGTTTCCTATTAGTTTTCAATAGTGACTATAGCACACGACACAGTTATTCGCAATATTCCTATCTCGCTGAAGTAGCCTAAGTGAGGCGTACAGAAACACTGCACTGTGGGGAAATGAAATTTACCCCACAACACCATAGTACGCAAGCACACATTTCCAAAGCTACAAGGGTGAAATGTGGTGAGGGAGCGGGGACTCCCTTCCGGATGCGAAGTTATTATAAAAAGAATTGTTAAGGGGATTTATACCAAAAATTACCAATTTTTAACTATTGTGGCGGCTAAGCCAAAATTGTAAAGTGGTAGCAATGAAATTTTGCGTGAGGGGGCAGATCTGGGACTCTTTCCCGATGCCAAATTTGGTAAAAATCGCTTAAGGGGATGTGCCTCTTAGGGGCAAACTGATTACAAGAATTAAACGTTTGACGATTTTGAATTCCGGAGGTATTTTTTGCTGTTCATATAGGCCTACAGCACACAGTTAGTCACGATTAACAAACTTGACGAACCAACGATTAACCAACCAATCAATCAACCAACGACGTAACGACACGGTTATCGCAATATATCCCTTTCGCAGTAGTGAGTGATCGAGGCACATAAAAATATTGGACTGTGGGGAAATAAAATTTTGGCCAACCCACGTTGTACGCACGCCCAAATTTCTAAAGTGACAATAGTGAAATGTGGTGAGGGAGCGGGGGACTCTCTTCCCGATGCGAAAATATTTTTTTAAAGCGTCAACGGGATTTGCCCCTTGTAGCAAATTACCGAAAATTACCAATTTTGAATGATTTTCGGTGTTAATCCACAATTCTAAAGTGAGGCACATAAAAACATTGAATTGTGGGGAAATGAAATTTTCGCCACAACCCACGTTGTACGCACGCCCAGGTTTCCAAAGCCACAAGCTAGAGTGAAATGTGGCGAGGGAGCGGATGACTCTCTTCCCGATGCGAAATTATTATTTTAAAGTGTCAAGGGGATTTGCCCCTTGTAGCAAATTACCAAAAATTACCAATTTTGAATGATTTTGGGTGTTAATGCACAATTCTAAAGCGCCAGCGGTGAATTAATAAACTTTGCGTGACTGAGCAGATCTGGGACTCTTTCCCAGTTCCAGATTTGGTAAAAATCGCTTATATTGTGCCTCTCAGGGGCAAACTAATTTCAAGAATCAAAGGTTTGACGGTTTGAATTCCGGGGGTATGGTTTCCCATTCATATAGGCCTACGGCACACCATTAGCCACAATTCACGAAGGGGGGAAACTAACGACGAACCAACCAATTAACCAACGACGTAACGACACGGTTAATCGCAATGTTCCTCTCTGGCTGTAGTGAGTGAGGCGCACAGAAACACTGCACTGTGGGGAAATGCAATTTTCACCACAACACCATCTAGTATGTAAGCACACATTTTCAAAGCTACAAAGGTGAAAAGTGGTAAGGTAGCGGCAGTGGCGTAGCCAAAAATTACGTGTATGGGGGCAGGCCCGAACGCCTCCCTTCCCTTTCCTCTCCTCCCTTCCCCTTCCGTTCTCTCCCCTTCCCGCCCCTCCCCTCCTTAGAAGTAGGCCCCCTTAAATCCAGCTAGGGTGTCTGAGGGAGCGCTGTAAGCTCCCCCTGCGGGTCCGGGCGGAGACCGGCCAACAAACGATTTTGGGTGCATTTTGAGCTAAAACATCCCTTCTGGTGAAAGCAAGTTTGAAGAGTATTTTCATGAAACAAAATGCTAATGAGTGACTGTTTTGAAATAAATGTCCCAAAATCCGGAAGTTAAACTGGCTCGCAACACTGAGTTAGCCATTACTGAAGCGCATTTGACAGATTTGAAGCCTGAAAGCTAATTATTTTTAAGCGCCTCACTTCACGTTAGTAAAAGAGGCGCTTATTGAGATAGGCTGTGTCGTGACGTCGTTGGTCGTTGGTTGGTTGTCACGCGCGTGCACTGTGGCCAAACGGTGCATCCTAGGCCTATAGTTACTATGGAACACT
>Ga0209122_1000328_pt1 | contig 12353 bp, 10 predicted proteins | sample OlaalgELextract2_2_FD_187375 | JGI IMG/M metagenome (GOLD analysis project Ga0209122, IMG submission 187375) | Olavius algarvensis symbiont microbial communities from Tuscany, Italy - Type A ELBA extract 2 (SPAdes) (version 2) | ecosystem: Host-associated > Annelida > Digestive system >...
TGACCGACCGACTGCCGGTCATGCTGGCAATCAGTTTGATAATTGCCCTGGTAGCGGCGACACTGGGTCACGTCCTTGCGATTACGGTCCCGGGGTGGTTCGGATTTCGTGATACGAGCACCGCCGGCATGATGGGCGTGGCGGCCGGCTTGATCTTTTTGCTTATATTTCTTTTCGCGCCCCGACACGGTTTGATAAGCCGTTCCCTGAATCAGGTCATGCTGGGCTTGAAAATCACCCGCGACGATATCCTCGGTTTTTTGTACCGCTACCAGGAATTGGCCGCGCCGGGTGCAGCACCATTGAAAATAAACGACCTGCGAACGGGGTTGAAACAGGGATTTGCAGCCAATATTGCCTTGTGGGATTTAAAAAGAAAAGGTCGTTTGCGGGCCGAAGGTAACGGCCTGAGCCTGACGTCGCTTGGCGAAAAGGAAGGGCGGGGGCTTATTCGTTCGCACCGTTTATGGGAAGCATATCTATGCGATCAGCTGGCAGCCTGTGCAACGGATGTTCACCTGTCGGCCCACAAACTGGAGCACTTCACCGATGCCTCGATGCAATCCCAGCTCGATCAGGAAATTGATCACGGCGGGCTGGACCCCCATCAGCGCAAGATACCCGAGGCACCCTGAGGAATGTTGAATGAAGAATGTCGAATGTCGAATGTCGAATTATGGAATCGCTGCGCTCTGTCTTTTTTGATAGTAACCTGGCGTCTACACGTTGGTAACGGCATTCGAGGCGATAGCTGTTCGTAGCGTAGATCATTTCATTTCGCAGCAGCTCCGCTTGAAAATAAGCGGATACAAGCGCTAGCTGCTCCCACAAAATGCATATTTCGTCCTCTAAAGGTATGCGGATTAAGAAATAAAACCGATAGAATTCCTTCATTCGACATTCGTCAATCGACATTCGTCATTCTAAAGCTTCCCTTTCCTGAGTATGGCCACCAACAGCCAGATACCCATGATGGCGGCGGCGGAAAACAGCAGAATTCCGATCAGGGAGATGCCGTAGATAAGTGGCGGGGTTTCGGAGATCACGATCAGTGCCGATCCGATGACCAGGGCCGCGATCAGGATGGAAAAAGAAATCCGGTTGGAAATCCGGTCGTGGGTCGCCAGCATGCTTTCAAGACCGCGGTGCTCGATTTGCAGGCGCAGTTTTTCCTGGCGAATCAGGTTGGTCAGCTCGAGCAGTTGATTCGGAAATTGACGTACGAATTGCAGTATTTGAGAACCCAGATCATACGCATCTTCCGCGATACGTTCGGGCTTGAACCGTTCCAGCTTTATCCGGGTGATAAAGGGGGTCGCGCGGGCAATCATGTCGAAATCAGGGTCGAGCATGCGTCCCACTCCCTCGACCGTGCCCAGGGCTTTCATCATCAAAAAGATATCCGCCGGTATCCGCAGCCGGAAGCTCGTCGCCAGCTCCAGCAGCTGGTGCAGCAGTTTGCCGAGTTCGATATCCCTGAGCGGTTTGTAGAGATGACGTCCCATAAAATCCGCCACCTCCCGTTCCAGCAGCCGTCGGTCCGGTTCCTCGTCCCGGTAGGTTAATTTCAAAAGGACCTGGGTGGCCCGGGATTCGTTTTGATTGACGATGCTTTCAACCAGATCGACAAAGTCATCCCGCGTCTGACGGTCCACAATGCCGGCCATACCGAAATCCAGCAGGCAGATCACGTTATCGGGCAGCACGAATATGTTGCCCGGATGCGGATCCGCATGGAAAAAACAGTGCTCGAACACCTGCTCAAGCACCAGGTCGGCGCCCCGGGCGGTGATGATTTTGCGATCGAGCCCGGCCGCTTCCAGCTCATCGACTTTTGAGATCTTAATGCCGTCGATAAATTCGGTTGTCAATATGCGCGACGTGGTGGCCTCACGAAAAACCTTCGGGATATAAACATTCGGATCATCCAGAAAATTACTCGCCGCCCGTTCCATATTGGTGGCTTCGGTTTTATAGTCGATTTCCTTTTCCAGGGTCCGGGCAAACTCCTCGACGATTTTCACCGGTCGATGAACGGCCAGCTCCTCGATATGACGTTCGGCCAGCGTGGCCAGATGCAGCATGATTTCAAGATCGACTTCAATAATCTTGCGGATGCCGGGCCGCTGGAATTTGACCGCCACGGCTTCGCCGTCTTTTAATACGGCCCGGTGCACCTGCCCGATGGAGGCTGAAGCCAGCGGCGCTTCATCGAGCTGGTCGAAAAGATCTTCCAGGGGGCGGCCGAACTCTGAATCGATGACCTTGCGAACCCGGTCAAAGGAGAAAGCCGGCACATGATCCTGCAGCTTGGACAGCTCCCGGATAAACTCCATGGGGATGAGATCCGGTCGGGTGGAAAGGATTTGGCCGAGTTTGATATAGGTTGGGCCCAGCTCTTCGAAGGCCATCCGCAGGCCCAGCGGCTTGGTGAGGCGCTCAATTCGGACTTCCCGTTTTTTGGATATCATTTGAAGACCGACCTCGATGTACTGGTCGATCTTGAGCATTTCCAGCAGATCGCCGAAGCCGTATTTAAACAGGATGGTCAGAATCTGCCGGTAGCGGTTGAGGTGCCGGTAGGTTCGGCCGATGACACCGATTTTTCTAATGCTGAGCATAGGTATCCTACCCAAACAGATCGGGCTTTGATTGATCCACTGAAGGGTGGTGTTTGCTGTTTGATAGAAATTGGAAAAATGGAATGTTGGAAAAATGGAATACTGGGCATGAAAAGCGGATGATGATCTGATTAATATTTCTAATCCGTGCTAACTATATAAACTGCGATCTCATTCCGCCCAAGGTGGGTCTTCAGTATTCGATCATTCCATCATTGCAGTCTTCCAGCATTATAGCCTCCCAGCCTCCCGGCATTATTGCCGCCCGGCTTCCCAGCTTTATAGCATGGCATGCTTGATGCAAATTTTGGGAAATGGAAACTGATAAAGCCAGGTTCAGGGGGCCGGTTTCGATTTTTCTTTATCGCTGCTGACCATCTTTTTCAGCTCTCTGATCTCTTTTTTAACGGCCTTCAATTCATCGTTGGTGACCACATTGGCCTTTTTCAAAAACTCTTTCACGGTTTTTTCGACACGGGCTTCCAATTTTTTTTGGGTGTCGTCATACCGGTTTTGCAGCTCTTTTAAAAACTTATTGCCTTCTTTTTCACCCATTTTACCTTTTTCGACCATTTCTTTGGTAAAATCTTCGACCTCATCCCAGGTTTTGAGCGCCAGGCCGACGCCTGCCAGCATCGCTTTTTTTAAAAATTCCGGCGTATCCTTTATATCAGGCATATCATGCTCCTTTCCCTTAATTAGTCCGCTAATTAATCCGCCCGATAAACTAGCATATTGAATGATTGTAAGCTTCTCCGTGAAAACTGAGGCGTGGCGATATCGCGGCCATCTGCGGATTAATTAATTTATGCTGCGCATTTTTTTGTTTGTGATTTATTCAGCGACCCGTCCTTGGCCTATGCTTCCTGCTCTTTGCCCCATGCTCCTGGCCCTCGGCACCATGCACTCTGCCCTAAGCCCTCTGCACTCTGCCCTGAGCCCTTTGCTCTTTGCGCTATGCCCTCTGCACCATGCCCATCGCCCCTTGCACCATGCCCTTTGCCCTTGCCCCATGCTCCATGCTCTTTACTTGAGTTTGCCTATAAGCGCACTGGCAATGGTATTTTTCTGGATTTCCTTGGTGCCCTCGTAAATTTCGGTGATCTTGGCATCCCGGTAAAAGCGTTCGACTTCATATTCGGTCATGTAGCCATAGCCGCCCAGCAACTGGATGGCCTCGTCGGCGACCTCGACCGCCGTGCGTGCGGCATACATTTTGGCCATGGAAGTCAATTTCGGATCGATACGGCCTTGATCGAAGTTCCAGGCGGCTTTGTAGGTAACTAAGCGGGCCAGTTCAATCTTGGTCGCCATGTCGGCCAGTTTGTGCTGGGTGACCTGGAATTGAGCGATCTTGCGGCCGAACTGTTCCCGTTGTTTGACGTAGGCCAGGGCCCGGTCGTAGGCGCCCTGGGCTGTGCCCAAAGCCTGGGCCGCGACCAGAATCCGGCTTTCGTCGAAAAACTCCAGCACGTGATAAAAACCCTTGCCCTCTTGCCCGATAACATTTGAGACCGGCACCCGCACGTCCTTGAAATTCACCTCGGCCGTCGCCATCATGTGAATCCCCATCTTGTCACCGATGTCGGTGGCCGTGATGCCCTCGCGTTCTTTCTCCACCAGGATTAAACTGATGCCCCTGTAGGATGGCTGGACATCACCATCCGTTTGGCACATCGTGCAATAAAAGCCGGCCTTTCCGCCATTGGTAATAAACGTTTTGGTGCCGTTGATCACCCACTCGTCCCCCTCACGCACCGCGGTCGTATCCAGGGAAGTGATATCCGATCCGTGATCCGGTTCGGTAAATGCACCGGCCGAGAGCATTTCGCCTTCAGCCACTGCCGGAAGGAATCTTTGCTTTAATTCTTCGCTGCCAAAACGCAAGACACACTCCGAGGCGAAACTTGCCAGGGCGATGGCGCTGCCGATACTTGAGTCCTGGGCACAAAAAACGTCGGCGATGATGATGTTTTCCAGCACGCCGAGGTCCTGACCGGAATATTTTTCCGGATAGTGAACACCGATGAATCCCAAATCAGCCGCTTTTTTCCATATTTTAGTGGGAAATTCATGGGTTCGATCCAGTTCAAGGGCCAGTTCTTTGTCGAATTCACCTTTGGCGAATTCCTTGGCAGCCTTTTGAATTTCTTTTTGCGATTTAGTGAGTTCAAAATCCATTCTAATTCCTCCAACATTAATTCTAAGTTAAGATACCGATATTTTCAAGCATAGTATTGTTTTGGTTGGGATTAGCACATGCCATGGGCCTTTGCAAGGGCTTTAAGGCTTACCCACCGGGTTCGAACAGGGCCATTTTCCGCCAACCGGTCGACCGAAACCAAAAGTTTCTTGACTGTTGCCTCAATCTGACCTAATTGTTTTAAGCTGACCGGAACTGGACAGTGAAAAACGGAATTGTTACATTATAGAGGTTAATGGGTAAAAGAAAGGAAAATAGATACAATGCCATACTCAATTGCCCTGGCAGGCAAAGGCGGGAGTGGAAAAACCACGATGGCCGGCCTGTTGGTCAAATACTTAGTCAAGGAAAGTAAAACCCCGATTTTGGCGGTCGATGCCGACTGCAACGCGAACCTGAATGAAGTCCTCGGCCTCGAAGTCAAGGATACGATCGGAAACGCGCGTGAAGAAATGAAAAAAGGAGTCGTTCCCGGCGGAATGACCAAAGATATTTTCATGGAAATGAAGCTGGAAGAGGCCATGGTGGAAGCGGAAGGATATGATCTGATCGTGATGGGGCAGCCCGAGGGGGCCGGCTGCTATTGCGCCGCCAATACCCTGTTGGCCGGATTTATGGAGCGGCTGGCCGGCAATTATCCTTTTGTCGTAATGGATAATGAAGCCGGCATGGAGCATATCAGCCGTTTGACGACCAAAGATGTCGATATTCTATTGATCGTGACCGACACCTCCCGGCGCGGACTGCAGGCGGCCGTAAGAATAGACGAACTGGCCCGCAGCCTGAACATCGGGGTCGGTAAAAGTTATGTAATTATCAATCAGGTAAAAAACGGGCTGTCGCAAAAAGCACTTGAGATGATCAAAGGCGCCGGACTTGAATTGGCCGGAACCGTACCCGATGACGACACGATCTACGACTATGATTTCAATGGACAGGCGACCATTGAAATGCCCGAAGACAGCCCCTCGGTTCAGGCCGCATTTGAAATTTTTGAAAAGATAGTGGCCTGATAGCATGGCGCTTAGGGCACGGCGCATGGTGTCCATATAACCCGGAACGAGACAATTTGCGCCGAACATTCAATTATCGTACTCGATATAGATCAACGGCAGATTTTTATTTAGTGACTATGAACATTTAAACATCGCCAGGCACATTGCTCTATGCGCTTTGCGAAAAGTTTAAAGGCAGCGAATGGCAATTCTATGAACAGAACAGGCTTCTTACACGACGAACGATATCAGGAACACAAAACCGGCCGATACCATCCTGAAGTTCCGGCCAGGCTTGCCCGGGTATATGAGGGTATCAAAGACGCCGGCCTGCTTCCCAAGCTCATCCCCTTCAAAGCCAGTCCCGCAGATCTCAAATGGATCGAGCTGGTGCACGATCGGCCGTATATCGAACGGTTGGCAGCCGCTTGCCGATCAAACGAAAGTGTGTTTGACAGCCCGGACAACCAGATGTGCTCCCAAACTTATGACATTGCCCTGCTGGCGGTCGGCGGCATCCTGGATGTTGTCGATCAGGTGATGGAAGGCCAATTGGACAACGCCTTTTGTGCGGTCAGGCCGCCGGGGCACCACGCCGAAACGAACAAAGCCATGGGATTTTGCTACTTTAACAATGTGGCCGTGGCCGCCCGCTATTTGCAAAACCGGCACGGCATCCAGCGGGTGGGAATCATCGATTTCGATGTCCATCACGGCAATGGGACGCAGCATATTTTCGAAGGTGATTCCACGGTGTTCTATTATTCCATCCACGAGCATCCCTCTTTCGCTTATCCCGGTACCGGTCGTGAATTCGAAAACGGCAAGGATTTCGGGTACGGCTACACCAAGAACTCACCGGTCCTGCCGGGTCAGGGCGATGAGGATTACAAAAAACTGATTCAAAGCGATTTGTGGCCGGCCTTCCAGGATTTCAATCCCCAGGTCATCCTGGTCTCGACCGGGTTTGACGCCCATGTGGACGATGATATGTCCGACATTAAATTGTCAACCGACGGATTCTCATGGATTATGCAGAAAATTGTGGAACTGGCCGGGTATTCCGCCAAAGGACGACTCATATCGGTTCTCGAAGGCGGTTATTCATTGCAGCGACTGCCGGAGCTCGCAGCCAATCATGTCGAGATTCTTTTGAATGCATAGATCTGATGGAAATGAATATCTTTTGCATAGGCACCCTATTATATTGAATAGATAAGGAGTACTAAACAAATGACTAAAATGACCTAAAATGACTAAAATTAAGGAAACGCTGCGCCCTATCTTTTTTATAATGGACAGAATACCTCAATTTTAGGCATTTTAGTCATTTTTAAATTTTTGTCATTTTTCCGACTCTCGCTGAAACTTTCTTGGAGGCATATCAGCCACACTTTAATAGTTCCCGGCTTGTCCGGGATAGGAGGAAATATGTTCGTTTCCCGATCCATGACCCGTAATGTCATCACGGTGGATCAAGAAGCAGGTATCCTTGATGCCCAGGAACTGATGGCGGATAACAAAATCCGCCACCTGCCGATTATCGACAACAATCAGCAGCTCATCGGGGTGGTTACCGACCGGGATATCAGAAGTGCCCTGCCGTACCGCTTTTATGATGCGCCGCAAACCGAAAGGGAAAAAATCAGCCGGCTCAAAGTCAAAGATATCATGACCAAAGATCCCATATCTATTTCTCCGACCTACACGATTCAGGATGCCCTGCTGTTGATCCAGAATTCAAAAGTCGGTGCCCTGCCGGTGGTTGATGACAGCAACTGCCTCAAGGGCATCATCTCGGTGCGCGATCTTTTAAGGGCCTTTATCAACGTTCTCGGCATCGGTGAACCCGGTACGCTGCTATGTATATTGGTGGAGGAAAAGGTCGGCCAGCTTAAAAAGATCGTCGATGCCGTCACCGAGGAGAATATCTCGTTCGGCAGTGTACTGGTGGCCCGGTACTGGGATAAAGACAAACGCGCCGTTTTCATTTACCTGTTGACTCAAAATGTGGCCCACGTGAAGAAAAAATTGCAGGATATGGGGTTGACGTTGCTGGACCCGATGGATTGGTATCTTGACCAGTTGCCCAAAAATGAAACCGCGGCGGATGCATCCCAATAGCCGGGAGGAACACGGCCGCGCGCCCTATGAAGATCTGTATATATACTATCTCAAAGGCCGTTTGAAACAGTCCGACCGGGTATTGAAGAACAACTTTATCGGCAACTGGGAAGAAGCAGACGATTCGATTCTATTTTTCTCCAGCTCGGCTGACCGGCAAATCGACCGACTTTTGCGCGGTCAGCCCCATTTAAAGTATATCGATCGTTATCGAATGCCCTACAGCCAGTGGCTGGGGGAAAAATTTACCGCGTTTGAACACGGCGCCTTTCGGATTATGCCGCCCTGGGAGCTTGCTGAAGACTGCGTAGACTCCGGGGCAGATAAGCTTACGATTACCCTGGACCCCGGGCTGGTTTTCGGCACCGGGACGCACCCGACGACCCATGACTGTCTGGAGGCGCTTGAATTAGCCGCAGGGTCCGCCCCAATAACGACCGTGCTGGATCTGGGCACCGGAACCGGCCTGCTGGCACTGGCAGCCGCCCGCTTGGGAAGCGATCGGATCGTCGGAATAGATTTGAATTATCTGGCAGCCAGGACTGCCACGCGCAATGTGCGGCTGAATGGATTGGAAGATCGGATAGTGATCGTGCAAGGCCGGGCAGAGGACATGATCGCATATCCGGCTGATCTTTTGATTGCGAACATTCACTACGATGTCATGCACCGCCTGATTATAAACCGGGGATTTCTCGCCCAGAAACGCTTTATTCTTTCCGGTCTGATGCGCAGCGAAGCGAAACACGTGGTCGACATCCTTCAAAGATATCCGGTCAAAATACTCAGGCAATGGACTCAGGACGGTATTTGGCATACAATATATGGCGAACGGCAACCAGACGGGTTTAAAAATTCTCGGCAACCTATAAAAATTTAGCATACAGTGACGAACATCAATTAAATCCCAAATTTCAAGTACCAAATAACAAATAAATCTCAAATTCCAAAGCACAATGACCAAAACATCATGATACATAGTTTAAATTAATAATACAGACGGGTTTGATGAATTCGTAAAAGTCGAATTCATCATGTGTTTGGTGTTTGGTAATTGGTTTAACGCTTCACTGGTTATATCAAGATGTTATATCACTAAACACAAAACACCAAATACTAAACACTTTCGTAAACAGGTCGTTTTTCGACTGTTTACGAAACTGTCAGGTTTGGATATTTGAAATTTTGTAATTGGAATTTGTTTGTTATTTGAGATTTGTATTTTGTGATTTAATAATTTCGATGCCTTCTGGGGAGCAAACCGATTGGCTGCGCGTGGGGAATTGAAGGTAAAGCATGAGAATAAAAATCTGGGGTTCAAGAGGGTCGATTCCGGTTTCGGGTAAGGATTATGTAAAGTACGGCGGCGACACCACCTGCGTAGAAATTAGAACCAATAGCGGTGATATCATTATTATTGATGCGGGAACCGGTATTCGCAGACTCGGCAATCAGCTGGCTGATGAGAAGGTTAGAGATTTTAATTTTATTTTTACCCACGCCCACTGGGATCACCTGATGGGTTTTCCGTATTTCAAACCGCTCTATTTCAAAAAATCCACCATAAAATTACACCGCTGCCCGTTCAACAAAAATTTTGTCGAAACCATCCTGTCCAGGATCATGGCGCCACCCAATTTTCCGGTTAAATTCTCAGAAATTACGGCTCAATTATCTTACCCCGATGCCTGCCCCGCCCATTTCGAAATCGGCTCGGTCAGCGTCGTCCCCATTGCCCTCAGCCATCCCAACGGCGGCAGTGGCTATAAATTTATTGAAGACGGCAAAACGTTCGTATTTCTAACCGACAATGAACTGGGATTCGTTCACCCCGGCGGCCTGTCTTTCGATGATTATATGAAATTCTGCCGGAGTGCGGACCTTCTGATCCACGATGCCGAATATACGCCCCAGGAATATAAAACCTGCATTGACTGGGGCCACTCGAACTATACCGATACCCTCAACCTGGCTCAACAGGCGGCGGTCAAGAAGTTAGGCCTGTTTCACCTGAACCAGGAACGCACTGACAGGGAAATGGACGACATTATCAAAGATTGCCACCGCCGCATTGCATCCAACGGTAGCAACCTGGAATGCGTGGGGGTGGCCGGCGATATGGAGTTTACCTTATAAAACAAGGTGTCGGGTGTCAGGTGTCAGCCCGGCAGGATCGAAAAGGATATTAATGAACGTCGAACATCGAACGTCCAACATCGAATATCGAATAAGGTATTTTGTCTAATATATAAAAAATGACTGAGCGAAGCGATTCCACTCTTCGACATTCTGCGGTTCGATATCCGATATTCTGCGGTTCGCTTTAAATGTTGTTTCATATGAGCACGACCTCCGGCTAAAGGACAGCCGGTCTGATCAGAAAAGAAACTTTTGGTAATCGGTTGCGAAATCGGCTTTTGTTGGGTTTCGCATTTCGTGATAGCGCCTCAAAAATGTAGGTTGGGTTGAGTGTAACGAAACCCAACAATGCCTGGAGTTGGCTCAACCCAACCTACAATGTTTGAGCGAAGCGATTCCAACATTCGACATTCGTCAATTTTCATTCGTCATTTGATGTAGTTTTGCACGAGTGCGGCCTCTGGCCAAAAAAACGGCCAGTCTGATCAAAGAAAAGAAACTAATGAACGTCGAACATCGAACGTCTTACATCGAACATCGAATAATGCATTCTATCTATTTTAAATCGACTGAGCGAAGCGATTCCATCATTATTCATTATTCACTATTCAATAGTCATTTCATGGTAGTTTCATAGGAGGTTCCGGGTATCCGATGGTGTCTTTTTTCAAGGCCAAATATAATTCTCTTATAGAACGCCTATTTCCATCGAGTTATTACCCAACCCAAAACTTTAACTTTAGCGAGGTGAGCATGGATGATCTGATCAAGCAGGCGGCGGACGATCTGGCGGCCGCCCGCAACGTGGTGGCGCTGACCGGTGCCGGTATATCCGTCGAAAGCGGAATTATGCCCTTTCGGGGAAAGGGGGGGCTCTGGGAAAAATACGACCCCATGGAAGTTGCCCATATCGATGCGTTTATGCGCGACCCGGCCCGTGTTTGGAACCTGCTTGTCAAAGACTTGAAAGCGGCCCTGGATACAGCCAGCCCCAATGACAGCCACAAGGGGCTGGCAAAACTGGAGGAGATGGGAAAATTAACCACTGTGATCACCCAGAATATCGACGGGCTGCACCAGGCCGCCGGCAATACGGATGTGATCGAATTTCACGGCAGTTTTGCCTTGCAGCGATGTATGGACTGCAACCAGAAATATGAGACGAGCCGGGTAGATATCTCGCAAATCCCTCCGCACTGCAGCTGCGGCGGAATGTTGAGACCGGACGCCGTTTTTTTTGGTGAAATGATTCCCCAGGATGCCATGTGGCGTTCGCGGCAGGCAGCCTCGGACTGTGATCTAATGCTGGTGGTCGGGACCTCCGCCGTGGTACAGCCGGCGGCGCTCATGCCGGTATTTGCCAAGGAATCCGGGGCCAAAATCATTGAAATCAATCCGGAGAAAACTCCGCTAACCTATGAAATCAGCGACTATCTGATTATGGGCCCGGCCGGTGAGGTGATGAACGGGATCATTTCGCAGATGGAATGACGATAATCTTTCCTCAATTTTAGATTTTGGATTTCGGATTTTAGATTTAAGGAATTCTGCCTGTCGCGAGCTTCTGTGTCGAACGGTCCATTTAATTTTCTGACAGGATTAACTGGATCAACAGGATAGTGCAGCGAATAAGCAAAATAAGATCCTGTTAATCCTGTTATCCTTTCTAAATCAGTTTCATATGAGCGGAGCCGCGGGCCTCGAGGGTTCAGTCTGAACGAAACAGAGGTGTTGGCTTTGTATCAGCGTAAAGTCGACCACCGTGCTGACGGGGTTCAGAGGGACACGGTAATCAACCCTACTTCTGTGTCAAACGGCCCATTAAAATTGATAGAGCGCAGCGATTCCACCAATCCGAAATCCGAAATCCGAAATCCGAAATTGAAAATCCCAAATTATCTCTCGTAACGTTATAGGACTGAAAACTTTGCAGCGACCCATGAATCACGCCACCTCGCCCTGGATCAAAACCGTATCCCTGTCCCCGCCCTCCCTGCAGGACAACACCGCGGATGCCGAAAGGCTGATTTCCGCCCTCAAGACCGCCCTGCAAACGGACGATCCGATTCAGATCGACCTCGACCTGATAAAAAAACTGCCCGACATTTTAAGACAAAACAATTTCAGCGTTCGCTGCATTTTATTTAAAGAGCCTGCGCATAAACTTAAAATTGATCAGAATAAATTACAAAATTGTAGGTCCAACATTTTAAATTTGGTCAATGTTCTTTGAAAAATTGGTTAAAGCAGCAATCTGCTGTGCTTCAGGTT
>Ga0209122_1000334_pt1 | contig 12219 bp, 15 predicted proteins | sample OlaalgELextract2_2_FD_187375 | JGI IMG/M metagenome (GOLD analysis project Ga0209122, IMG submission 187375) | Olavius algarvensis symbiont microbial communities from Tuscany, Italy - Type A ELBA extract 2 (SPAdes) (version 2) | ecosystem: Host-associated > Annelida > Digestive system >...
TTATTGAGGGTGGCCGGAATCGTCCGGAATGGGTGGACGGCTTGCCCCGGAATGGGTGGACGGAATCAATCGGAATGGGTGGACGGCTTCGCCCGGAATTGCCGGCCGGAATCACGCGGAATACGCACTTCGCGAACGTGGCAATGATCAAGTTAAAGTGGCATGTACTCAGAAGCATTCGCTGTATCTTTCACAAGAAGATAAGCTTGAAAAAATTTTGGCTTCAGGTCTTGTTTTCGAAGGAGAGCTGGCTGGTGTTATGGAGCCCATTTCTGAGCAAGATTTCTACATATTGGAAGATGGGGATACCATTGATTTGGATACGGTTACTATTCGCGTAATCAATACGCCTGGACACGAAAGAAATCATATGGCGTTTGAAGTACCCGAGTCTGACTTTTTATTTGTAGGAGATGCCTGGGGATTTCTATGCGGTGAAAATAATGGCAATCCTATTATCTGCCCCACGTCATTCCCTCCTGAATATCGGCATAATATTTACATTTCGACTTTGGAAAAAATATCCGCTATTCCTGTCTCGAAAATAGGATTTGCTCATTTTGGGATTCTCAAGGAAGCGGCGGGACACCTAAAGAATGCTATCAAGACAGCAAATCATTTTTACTCGATGGCAAAACAGATTTCTACAGGTACACAATCTCTTGAGGAAATTACTGTCAAATTAATGAATGAGTACGGTAGAGCTTTAAACTCTCTTTTTCCGGATCATACAAAAAGAAACCTCGTCCTTGGGGCGATGATTCAAGGGCTTGTCTTTGATCTCTCCAGATAATCTTTTTTACATAGTTGCGCTAAGAAATATATATTAAACAAGCTCAAGAATAATATTATTGAAAGTTTTGGATTGCGATACGCAATATGAAGAATATCTGAATGATAGATTACGGCTATAAGTTTAAAGTCTGAGATGATGATTATAATTTCGGATTGCGTTATTAAATCGAAAAGCAAGCGAATTAGATCCGGTTCATCCGGTTTAGTTGCTTAAAGATAGACTTTAAAATTACTAATCTTTAATAGTGCGCCTCTTTATCCAGATTGCCGATTTTTTCTTTCACCCACGAACGCACCAGCTGGGCACGATCAATTCCGGTGCGCTTGGATTCTCTATCAATAATACGAACATCACTGGGATCTAGCCGCAATTGGATCAATTTCTTAGGAAGGCGTTTAAAATTAAAGTTTCCTTCTTCCCATCCTTTAAATTCCTCAGGTTCATGTTTATCCCAAAATTTTTCGAGTTCTTCATCACTTTTGGATGATATATTAGATACATTCTTTAGTTTCACCATCATTGAGATCCTTTTCTTCTGGAATACAACCGTCTCTGTTTTTGATTCACGTCTCTGGCAGTAATTATTTTAATAACATTGGTGCCGGATTCAAAATTTGAATCTATAGCCTCTTTCGGGGATAGAATTCTAACCAATACTAGGAGGTATCGACCTGAAAAGGATTGTCCGTAAATAAAATAACAATCCTGATATGCTAAAGAAAAGGCATGCGGGTCATCGTAAATTACCTCCTCGATTTCCCAAATTTCGATGTTGTGTTTCATCAGGAGGTTTTCTTTAACACCGGATGAAACGGTAACTTCACACGCAAAGACCTTTCCCTTTGTCATTTTATAATCTCCTAAACTCAAACAGTATCTTAGAGTATCTATTCAAATCTGTCAAGATACATAAAATCCGCAGTATACAGATCGCCCGGTTACTTGACGTTTAATTTGGATGGCAGCTGGGCTGGACAAGAAAATAAATTTGTGTCACAAAATGGGAGAATTATCATCGAAGGCAACAACCGCATCCGGAACGATATATTTTATGGAATCCTATAGCTCTGATCTATCCAAAATAGAAGAATTCATTGAGCTTGATGGTAAAACGCTGCTGGAAATCGGCTGCGGCGATGGACGACTGACAGCCCAGCCGGCCGGCAAGGCAGCCGCAATCACCGCCATTGATCCGGATGAAGTTAGCATTGAAGCTGCCGGCCGGAACATCGGTGGTGTAGACTTTCTGGTTGGTTCGGGGGAAACACTGGACTTTGCCGATCAAAAATGCAGGCGATCATCGGAGATAATAAGACAAACACACCGATAATCGTAAAAGATATGGTGAACATCTTTCTCCTTGGTACGTGAGCGAGGACGACAAGCCAAACCTAATATGACACTGACAGTCTAACAAAGAATTGGTAACGCCGGGCTCAGAACCCATGTCAATAGGTTAAAACGGTTTTGGCAGACAGGGTCTCTGCGACAAGCGCAGCCCCGGATATCGCATCGACATTGGCAATCAGGTCTTCCGGTCCTATGTTTCTTGCCTGGGCACATGGAGAACAGACCATCAGTTTGCCCCCTGATTCAAAATAGATTTCCAAGAGTTCCTTTAACGGCGGAAAGCCGTTCGCATGAACGCGTTCCGCATACCCTTTGGTCGCCAGGTGAAAGCCTGTCGACTGCAAAATAATGACCACATCTTCTTCCATGGAAAGTGCTGCACTGCCAAGTGCAAAGGGTATGGTGGCCTTATCCTGAACCTCTTCAGCGTGGGTTGATATTATGACGAGTTTCTCCTTAGTTTGGTTCATGCGGTTTCCCCTTTCTGATGCTTGCCTTTTACCGGTCAAGGTCATGATAAGACCGAAAAGCCATGAGCATCCGACGAATGCTTGTTAAATATTGACAGAAATCGATCTGATAACACGCTCAATACAGTGAGCATAATCGAAACAGCACGCAAGTTTACCGGTAGTATTTTTTACTTTCAAAGGCGTTTTGAAAGACATGCTTAAGTTCATTATTGTTGACCCCCAAAGTTTGGAATTCTATATGATGATGTTACTTACCCACCGGACAAGAGAGTTCGCAACTCCTGCAGAACTTGATAGCCACAACGTTCCCTTCATAACCGTCCAGTTCAATGGCTTCTTTATCGGCTACATTTTTTTCAGTTTCCAAACGGCATCTTTCCAGGTCGTAAAATCCATTCTTACCCGGAAGGGTGACCATCCCCATGTCAACCGGTGAATGCGCAGCTTGTTCGAAAGCATTTCTGGGGCATGCTTTGCGGCAAGGTTCGTAGCAACCGTCGCATGGATCGTAGATTACCGGCCCGGCCCGGTGGGTTTAAGTTCCGCATCGAACAACAGGGGCCACACACGGATTCTGGGGCCGTATTCCGGCGTCACCAACAGATTGTTTTTGCCGATAGAACCCAATCCGGCCAATACGCCCGAGTCTTTAAAAAATATACCGCCCCGCTCCAAATGGTAAGGAAGGGCATGCGTGGTGAAGCCGTATTCCTGCCTTACCCATTCATCTATATTATTGAGGATAACCTAAAGGGTCCGACAGCCCGAGCTCTCCCTGTCATCATCTTGCTCTATCAACTAGTCCATTTCCGGAGCAACCTCTCTATGGGACAGAGCAATAACAAGGGCCGATTTTGCATTGGGGGGCCAGTTGATGACCCCGGGTTCGACACCTTCCTCAAAATCCCGTGATCCAATACCCTGATTGGGTTCTATTTTCGTGTAAATATCGTGAGAAGGGGATTTTTTGAGCAAGTCCAAACTGGCGATACCAGCCAGCGATGCACCCAGCGAAATGGCCTTGTTGATGATCTGTTCCGAAACAATTGAAATTGAAGATTTTTCTTCGCTCATTAAGTTCTCCTTTTCTGCAGTAAATTTCTGGATTAAATAATTGATTCCAGACAATGAACAAGCCTCATAATTCTTTTGAGTGCTGTTGTATTGAGAATACCCAAATATGATCGCAACTTCCGATAGCGACCTAGCCTAAACTGACAGCATAACTTGCATTATTGATTAATTCCGTATCTTTTAACTAGACTAGATGTATTTCGGACCTATAACCAATAAAAAGGTAATTTTAAGATTGCGAGAAGTTATTGGAAAGTCGGTTAAGCGAGTTTTCGGGCAACCGCTAACTATACATCCAAATGAATATCCTAATTAACTCAAACCTGTGCAGACGAATTTAGAAAAAAATCTATTCATCACGAAAGCACAAAAGGTTGTAGGCAAGAAAGAAGACGCTTTGATTTTTAAATAATTTCGCGTTTTCGTACTTTCGTGATTCCATGATCCGCTTTTACTTTTTTGTAGATTTAATGGAAAACTCAAAAGGGCTGCATATGAGTCAAATGCTGACCAGTAACTTCATTCAGAAACTATCTCAATCAAAGCAGCGATTTTTACTTCTACTGTGCTTGATTTTAGGACTACTTGTTATCGTCCCCATATTGAACAGATTTGCCACCGCCCGAATATTCCTGGACATTTTCCTGACGGCCGTCGTCATATCCATGGTGTATGCCATCAGCCACAAAAAGGGTTATGTCATTGCCGGCTTGTCACTGGCGATCGTCATGCTGGCATCGGTATGGTTGCAATATTTTTATCCAAATAAATCGATTGCCATTATCGGAATGCTCACCGGAGTTTTATTTATTGCGGTGGTCATCGCAAACATTCTGGGCTACATGTTAAAAACCGATGAGATCGACCGCGAAATTATATATGCCGCCATACTGTTATATCTAATGGCAGCACTTCTTTGGGCTTTTGTTTATTCGTTTTTAGAACTCGTTGATCCCGCGTCCTTTAATATCGACCTGGACCGACCGGAGGGATATTTACTGGTATTTCAGTATTACAGTTTTGTTACGATTACCACATTGGGCTACGGCGACATTACGCCGGTAGCTGTCTTTGTCGGCGCGCTGACCTTGACGATCACCTTTCGCCTGGCGCCTTTGAATGAAAGTTTAAAAGGTTTTTCGAATCCCGGGATGCTGACGGTCGGGGCTCTATTGATGGTGGCTGCCGGGATGTACCGCACCGGTGCCATCACGCTGATTACCGAAAAGCTCATCGGTCATCCCAAAAGTCTGCTGGCTGCCCAGGCAAAAATATTGCCCCCCGTGGCTGTGGGAATCGCCTTTTTAAACAACACGCCTCTGGTGGCGATGTTTATCCCGGTTATTTGAGATCTTGCAAAGATAAGTCGTCTATCGGCGCCCCGTCTGTATATTCCGTTAAGTTTTGCTTCAATCCTGGGCGGCACCTGCACATTGATCGGATCATCCACCAACCTGGTCGTAGCCGGTATGGTGATGGATTTTCTTGCCAAAGGTGATCCGAGCGCAGCGCCATTGAGACAAATCGCCATGTTTGATCTGGCCTGGATTGGCTTGCCCGCAGCTGTTGCCGGAATAGTCTTCATCATGCTGACAAGCCGATTCCTCCTGCCGGGGGCCAAGGAAGCCGATTCTGCGGCAGAAATCAGCCGTTTTTTCAGCGCGGAGTTCACCGTAACTGCTGATGCACCAGTTATCGCCAAAAGCCTTGAACATATGGGGTATATCAATTCTCAGGGATTTCAGTTGCTGGCCCTGAAACGCAATGGTGTGGATGCAGCTGAAATCAAACCGCAAACCCAACTTGAAGCCGGCGATGTGCTGGTATTTTCAACCATGCTCGAAGCCATCCCCGATTTGTGGGGAACGGATGGATTGGAACCGGTGTATGGTACCGGGGTCCGGGAGATGGTCAGCGCCAGACACTCGCATCGCCTGGTAGAAATGGTCGTATCACGCCGGTCAACAGCAATAGGGCGAAAAATCAAAGAATTGCCCCTGGCTGAAGCGCACCTCCAAGTGTCGATCATCGCCATCTCCCGAAGTGGCAGGCCCATCGAAGGACCGATGTCGGATGTTCGCGTCAAGGCCGGCGATGTCGGCGTTCTCGAGGTGGATGAACCCTTTTTCCATGAAAATCAACGAAGAATTGAATTGTCCATGGTACGCCGGCTAACAGGCGCCAGAATTAAACGCTATGACTGCGCCGCGTATGCCACGCTGATTACCATTGCCATGGTGGCGGTGGTTGCGGCCGGCTGGATGCCCATGCTCAATGCCGCCCTTTTGGCCTCAGGAGCCATGATTCTGACCGGTTGCATGACGTTTCGCCAGGCGGGACGCAGTCTGGAGTTTAAAACCCTGATCATCATTGCCAGCGCCATTGGTCTGGAAGCGGCTGTCACCGGCAGCGGGCTGTCCGCAAAGATCGCCGGCCTGTTGAGCCTGATTGGCGGCGACAACCCCTATACCGCCCTCACGGTGGTGTTTATCGGGTGTATCTTCATGGCCTATCGATCACACGAACTTCACCAGGATATAGCCGCAACTTGATCAATTTATCGGGCGGACGCCTGAAGTTCAATTGTCATTCCTGCCATCCTTCAAAATCTTTCGAAAATTTAGTCGGCTGATTCTTCCGGGGACAATATTCTCAGCAGCACCAGTTTCTGAAGATTGGATTCAGGCACAAAATTTAGCCATAGGACTGGTTGTGGCTGGGATCGGACAACTATACCGCCTCCAGGAATATTCGGTTTGGTTGCTCGATACACAATTAGTCTTGTGGATTCCAAGATAGTACTTATTGTACTCAATGATTTGTGATTGGCTCTGTCATTTGATTTGTCTTTAATCGTAGACCCAGGATCGGGCGACTCGTTTTGGCAGAGATTACTCTAATGACCCTCAATACGGACTGATCAATATAAAGGAGAAGCATGTGAAAGAATCAATAGCAGCGGGCAATGTCTTGAAATCATCTATATTTGCCAGAGGACTGATAATTGCGCTATTGCTTTTAACAGCCTGCAGCATTGCAAACGCGGATCACTATAAAACACCACTGTTGATTCATGAGAATCAGCGATACATCGTAAAAAGTGAAACGGTAAGGATCGTCACTGCTTACAATGCCGGAGATCCCAGGCAGACAGACGATACGCCCTGCATATCGGCCAATGGAGAAAATCTCTGTCAGGCGCTTGCCGCGGGTAAAAAACGATGTGCAGCAAACTTTGTCCCACTAGGCTCACGTTTACACGTGGCTACAATTGGGGTGTGTCTGGTGACAGACCGAACGAATAAGCGCTACAGCAACCGGGTGGATATTGCGATGCATAAGCATGAACACCACAAAGCGCTTCAATTTGGCAGACGAAGATTGAAGGTCAAGGTTATAGCGCCTGCACCCAAAGGGGAAATTCCGGCGTCAAAGTTGCGAATGTAATCTCAATAGTTTAACTCAAATCATAAAATGTGAGGCAAATTAATACCTTGGAAGATCGCCATATCCAGCCTTTTTGAGATGGCGGCGGACGGTGATCGCATTTAAACGGCAGGCTTCTTTTTTTAGAGGCCTGCATTTTTATCTTCTGATTCAATGGAATTCAGGAAAGAAACTAGCCAGATAAGCAAAGCAGGCCATAACGGCATCTTCGGGGGTATACCTGTCACCGGCAATTAGATATTCAACCCAGAAGCCATCCATCATCGCAGTCAGAGATTGGGCTATTTTTGCAAGGGACATTCCACGGGAATTGAAATTATGATCGACCATCTGCTTGAAAATATTCTCAACGGCCGCATCCCACTCCCGGTCATGGGCGGCGCAGATTTCAAGATATTGTTTTCTTGAGGGTGCTTCGCCCCAGTAGGCAAGCCACACGGCGACTTTTTTAAAATCGGCGATGGGCGGATTCAGCGTGGTTTTAATCAAATCTTTCAGTTGATCGGTTGGCAGGGGACCGGCCGCGGCGACCGCATTTCGCCAGCCGTCGTCGAATTCTTCGTACAGGGCGCGCAGGGTTTCAAGCAGCAACTGTTCTTTACTTTGAAAATGAAAGTTGCCGATTCCACGGGAAAGCCCGGCGGTTTCGGCGACCTTCGCCATGGTTACACCGGAAAAACCTTCGGAAGCGATGACCGCCATCGTGGCCTCGATGAGCTTTTGGCGGGTTTGCCGCTTTTGTTCGACACGCGTCATGACGCCGGTTTGGCTATCATTCCCCATAGATTCTCCAAGCATTAAAAAAATACCAATTTTTATTGACAATTATCATTGAATGAACGTATAGTCAATTAATTTTCGCTAAGCGAACGTATAGCCAAAGGTGGCCGGTGTCTGTGCTGATTGAAATCCTGAAACCATAAAGTTTTGATTTATCCAAGTTGATCCGTGATAAATCGAGACCCTTATCAAGGAGTTGGAGGTGTCTATTTTGACAAACCAAAATCGGTTTGAAAGCCGCGTCGCCCTTGTCACCGGGGCCGGCAGTGATACCGGTATCGGCTTTGCCGCCGCACGGACCCTTGCCAAAGGCGGCGCCGGCGTTGCCATAACCTCGACGACCGACCGCATATATGAACGCGTAAAAGCCACGCCGGCAGAAGGAGCAGAGGTTCGGGGCTACACGGCCGACCTCAGGCATCGCGACCAAGTCAAAAAGTTGGTGGACAATGTATTCAGCGATTTCGGCCGCATCGACATTCTGGTCAACAATGCGGGTATGGTACAGGTCGGCAAAGAAGAATGCTTTGTCCATATGGTGAAATTGCTGCCGCACGAATGGGATGATTCCATGGCGCGCAATATAACTACCTGCTTCAATGTTACCCACGCGGTGCTGCCATTAATGATAAAAGACAACTATGGCCGGATCGTTAATGTGTCGTCGGTTACCGGTCCGCTGGTGAGCAACCCGGGTGAAACCGCCTACAGTGCCGCCAAGGCCGCCATGGTTGGCATGAGCCGCAGCCTGGCCATCGAGGTGGCTAAGCACAACATCACCGTCAACAATGTCGCCCCGGGCTGGATCGGGACCGGCTCGTCCACGCCGGAAGAAAAAGTGGCAGCCGAAAATACGCCCCTGGGCCGAGCCGGTACACCGCAGGAAGTCGCAGATCTGATCGCATTTCTGGCTTCGGATGAATCGACTTATATTACCGGGCAGATGATCGTCATTGACGGCGGTAACACGATCCAGGAGTATAAAGGACCGGGTGAACCATACTATTGACTAAAGCATTTGGTTGCACCGATTGAGCCGGTTAGCCGGTTTGGCCCGTGGGCCCGTGGGCCGGTGGGCCGGTGGGCCGGTTGAGCCCGTTGACCGGTATGCCCGTGTGGCCGTTTACCGGTTTAAATTAGAAACAAACGAATTAACGGGAAACGGGAAAACCGGCTTATCGGGCTAACGGGAAAACGGGCTCAACCGGCTAACCGGACAACGGAGAATTGAAAATGGATGCACAAAAGTTAGCAAAGCTGCGTAAAAAATATTCAGATCATCCGACCGATGAATCAGCGGATCAGTGCGACGACCGGGTACCCTATGCCGGTGTGTCCACCCTGCTTGATATGCCCTATCAGCCGGAGTTGGATAATATCGATATCGCTTTAATCGGAGTGCCTTTTGATCTGGGCGTCTACAACCGGGCCGGGGCCCGTCTGGGTCCCAAAGCGATTCGCAATGTCGCGATGTTCGGATCTTTCAATCACCACAGCAAAATCAGCCCCGCTGCACTTTGCCCAATTGCGGATGTCGGAGATGTGCCGATTGAAAACCGTTACCATCTCGATGAAGGACTGCGCGATATCGAGAAATACTTTCAGCAGGTCAAGGACGCCGGGATTACGCCACTTGCAGCCGGCGGCGATCATTCCATCTCTTATCCGATTCTCAAGGCCGTCGGGCGAGATGCACCCGTGGGACTGGTGCATGTGGATGCCCATTGCGACACCGACGGTTGGATGGGAAATTCAAAATTCTATCATGGTGCACCGTTTCGCAATGCCGTGTTGGACGGGGTGTTAGATCCCGATCGCACCATCCAGATCGGCATCCGGGGACCGGCCGAACCGGTCTGGGAGTTTTCATACGAATCAGGCATGACGGTGATCCATATGGAAGACTTTATTGAAATGGGCCTGGCCCAGGTCCTTCGAAGGGCCCGTGCAGTGGTGGGTGACGGCCCCACTTATATTTCCTTTGACATTGATGGATTGGACCCAGCCTATGCACCGGGTACCGGGACCCCGGAAATCGGCGGATTGACAACCCGCGAGGCGCTGGCCCTGATCAGGGGACTGCACGGCCTGAATCTGGTGGGCGGCGATGTCGTGGAAGTCGCACCGCAGTACGATCTCACCACCAATACCGCGCGAGCCGCGGCCCAGATGATGTTTGAAATTTTGTGCTTGCTTGCTGAGGCAAGGGATGCGAAGCGATAAGGCTGGAAAGCAGGAAGGCTTGAAAGCTGGGAGGCCAGGAGGCTTGGAGGCTGGAAAGCACGACGGCTGGAAAGCCGGGAAGCTGGGAAGCTGAAAAGCTGGGAGGATATAATCGATTTTCATTCCGTTAGCTTCCTGGCTTTATAGCTTCCCAGCCTTCCAGCCTTTTTGCCTGCCGGCATCGCTGCTTCAGATATTCAGAACTATTAACTTTTATTTATTAGGAGATTTTCAAAATGGCAAAAGATAAAGAGGCAATATTGCAGGAGCTAAAGAGTCGGACACCGAAATCGGGCGAATACTGGGAACAATCCAAGGATTTGATGCCGGGCGGATTGATGAGCGGCGCCCGCAAAATGGAGCCGTACCCGGTGTATGTCGAGCGCAGCAAGGGAGCTTACACCTGGGACATCGACGGCAACCGCTATATCGATTGCACCATGTCTTACGGCGTCCACGTGTTGGGCCATGGTCCCGAATCGGTCCTCAAAGCCCTGCATGAGCAATGCGAGTTGGGGATGAGCTATGGTATGCCCCACACCCGGGAAGTGGAATTTACTCAGCGGCTGATCGAGTGTGTACCCTGCGCCGAACTGGCCATGGTCTGCAACACGGGAACCGAATCCACCATGCTGGCCTGGCGTCTGATGCGCGCTGCCAGCAACAAGCCCGTGATCGCCAAATTTGAAGGCTGCTATCACGGATGGCATGATTACGCCCAATGGAGCGTTTTTGCCGACCCGGAAACCATGGGGCCGGAAGATCGGCCCAACATGTCACCCGGGTCGGCCGGAATCCCTGATGGCGCCAAAGGCACGGTCATGGTTCTGCCTTTTAATGACAACGCTTTCCGCTTGATCGAGGAGCACGCCCACGAACTGGCCGGCGTGGCCATTGAACCGGTGCTGGGCGGCGGTATGCTGACTGTTGACAAGGCCTTTTTACAAAAACTGCGCGAAGTGACCCAAAAGGCCGGTATACTGCTGCATTTCGATGAAGTCATCACCGGGTTCCGTCTGGCCCTGGGGGGGGGTATCAAGAAATAACCGGCGTGCTGCCGGATATCGCCACCTATGGCAAAATTATCGGCGGCGGACTGCCCATCGGCGCTGTGGCCTGCTCCAAAGAGATGGTGGCCACCGCCCAGAAAACCGATGACGGTTTCTCGGCCGCCGGGACCTTCAGCGGCAACCCCCTGACGCTGACCACCGGCGCGGCGACCTTGAAATATCTTCAGGAAAACCGCCACATATACGACGACATGATGGCCAAAGGCGAATATCTACGCAACGGGTTCAATGAATATTGCGTTTCCAACGGCTATCCATTTTGCATGACCGGCATCGGCTCGATGTTCCAGATTCATGCTAAGGCGGAACTGCCCGTTCTTCCGCGGGATCTGGTGGAACAGGATGAGGAGGCCCTGGCACAGCTGCAACTCCAGTTCCGGTTAAACAACATTCTGCTGCCCTGGATGCATTTGGCCTTTTTCTCCGCCGCCCACACCCAGGATGATCTGGCGCAGATGCTGAGGGCCTTCCGAGCATCGGTGGCGGGAGTGATGGAGAAAAGCCATGTTCAATGAAATCAAGTTAAAGGACAGAGCCCTTAGCAATGAAAAAGCGATAGAAATTGTTGAAAAAAGCTCATTTGGCATATTGTCGACGATCGGCGAGAATGGATATCCTTATGGAGTGCCTTTAAATTATACCTATTTTGATAATTGCATTTGCTTTCATTGTGCGAGGGAAGGACAAAAACTCGATAACATAGACTTCAATAACAAGGTATCCTTTTGTGTGGTAACCAAATCAAAAGTCCTCGGCAATGAATTTGACACCGATTATGAAAGCGCCATAGCCTTCGGAAATGCAACCGTGATTACAGATGAATCGGAAAAAAAGGATATCTTGCTTTCTTTGTTGAACAAATTTTCTGCGGATTATTTAAAGAGTGGACGCATAAACGTAAAAATTCTCATTATATCAGCATGATAAGATAAAATACTACTTGACTTTTTTTGATATAAGTACTACTAAAATCACTCCTTTTATAGGCCTAGTTCCCTAAAACTGG
>Ga0209122_1000335_pt1 | contig 12212 bp, 6 predicted proteins | sample OlaalgELextract2_2_FD_187375 | JGI IMG/M metagenome (GOLD analysis project Ga0209122, IMG submission 187375) | Olavius algarvensis symbiont microbial communities from Tuscany, Italy - Type A ELBA extract 2 (SPAdes) (version 2) | ecosystem: Host-associated > Annelida > Digestive system >...
AAGTCATTATTCACAGTCCAAACGTCAGCAGATACTTTTTACGCGCAGACAAAAAACCAAGGCCAAAACAACAACCTAGGCTAAGGCGACGTCAATGTCATACAGTGCAAAAACATCAATAGCCTACGTGTACTGGAGGTGGAAAAAACAACTCGCTGTATCGTTCTGTGGAGAATGTACTAGCTTACTAGCTTACTAACAAACTAACTTAACCAACCAAACATTTGAAAAAGAATAATTATGAACACTAAGGAAAATATTCAATATAACAGTCCATGCTCAAACGTTTTCTTTCGTGTAAAATCTGCAATATTTTACCGGCGAACCTTACGCGACACTTGTAGGGAGAAAACACTCGAAAATATACGTGTCGAAAATACATTCATTATACCGTGTTATACAAGATAAATGTTATTATTATACAAAATTAAGATAGTGTCGCACGATAACATCCAAGACAATTACATACCGTATCGCATCTTTAATATACAAACACAGATATATACCCAAACTTCCGCCTGGATTCGTTTCCCAACGATCCGACGTTGTGCGCCTTACAAATCTGTTTATTATTATAAACTGTTACTTAATATGTTGACTTCAAGAAATCCAAGTTATAAATATATGGCAGAATTTCTTAACGGCAAGAAATTCCAAATGGGCAGTCCAATATAGACAGAACGGAGATAAAACTACTGCTTATTAAGAAAAGGACCAAGATGTATTGACAAATGCTGAATACGACGGACGTAAGACAGAGAGACTGCATTGACGTTGAATAACGTATGAACGCAAACTCGCAAACTCGTCCCGACAGCTCGTAAATTAGCCGCTGAAGCTGCAGCAGCAGCTCGTAACTCGCTGCCCCAGCTAAGCCAGCAAGCAGCCGAGCTGAAACTGCGAGTCAACTGGCCACAGCCGGTGTTTACACCGAAACTGCGCACATAGAAATTCTGCACTGCAGAATGGTCCGCTCTGACTGCAACTCTCGCCGCGAAACGCCAAACGCGATCTCGCGCCGAGACCCGCGCCGGAAGTTATATATCGACAACAACGACGCGCAGCCTTGCCTAGTGATAGTCTAACGTGACCAAGCGAATAAGGCATCATGCGTGAAAACAAAAACTAATGCTAATGATTAACATTAACACACGGAACGCGCTAAGATTAACTAATGAATAAGTGATTACAATATTCACTCACTCCCACGCTAGCATTAAACCGTCGGTTTACTTGTTTCTCAAGAAATCAAGCCTTTCTCTCGCAACGACTTCAAGTAACATGCTTGTCAGCAAGCAATGAAACGCATGCTAAGCGTTATAGCATAACAAAGCAAAAAAAAAAACACACCGCATGCATGCACTCGTCACTCGTCTCGCTGAAATCTCTCAAAATCTGGGCATACTAATAAAATTTGATCTTTAGAAAAATTGTTTAATAATCCAAATGTAGGGCAAAGTATCCCGCAATAATACGTGCGAATAAAAACGGTTGTCAAAAGTGTCTAGTCGAATGGCTCAATGACAAATAGTTACACTGAGCGTCGTGCAAGACGAGACACCAGTTCTTCTGGAATTAAGTTCCAGTCGCACAGTTAGGCTTGGGACCACAATTTGTTAAAATTTTGCTAACTTAAAAAGAATCGCAAATACGCGATGAGCTAAGGGGGGGGGGGTTAACCCGTTAACCCAACCAATAATATTAATAGTCTATTTAGATTATTTAGGTTTAATACAATGTCTGTCTGCTTTCGCTCTTCCTATGGAGATACCATAGGGTAGAGAGAAGCGTGTTCCACATTATAAGCCATCGAAGACAACTGGAAAAGGCCGGCAGCTCTCCTTCCATAGGAATGGAGTAACACTGAATCCAGTACGTCATCGTTCTTGGCCTTAATGTGAATGACAGAATAAAATTCGTGTTTTAAAATTTTGCGTAGAGTTGGGAGGCGCCAAAACGGAACATATACTCGATCTCCAATGTTCTGAGGCATGTTCAGTAGGGTGTTACTGCACGAAACAGCTTGAGAGACGTTCCAATCTATAACTGCTGAGAACAGAAATTCCGTAGGGCGTAGATTTAGAGCTTTGACGTCAACTTCAATCTTGTAATTTTGTGCTGGAAAGGTGAGCTTAGCCAAAGACCACGTCAAAGAACGCTGTCCGTCTCCCAGTTCCAATTCAAGAATGGTACTTGCTCTGCGCGAATTCAAATACTTCCAGACCAGATAAGCAACCAAAACTAGAATCAAAAGTATTAATAAAAGAAGAAGAGTCAAATCGACTGGGAGAACCTCTAAAAGAACTTTCTGATACTGAAGAAACTTATCGTAATGATCTAGAGAAGAGGTGGTGGTAGTGGAGAGGGTATAGTGTAGACCTACCTCTTCGGCCATTGCAGAACGGAAATGCGACGCCGTCAATATGGCCATGATAGTGCGAACCTTATAGTATAGAATTCCTGAACAAATTAATGCCAAGAAGCCAGCCACTGTGGCAATGAGAACTAACCAATCTAAGGTGTTGAACACGTCAAAATCCTTATTATACTGATTAGCCTTAATCAGTGTATGGTAAAGGTATTGGGCAAGCGAAGAATACATTGTGCTTTGTCTTTTGGTCTGATTAATAAGTGACTGTAGGTCGTAAGATGCTTCTTCATCGAGAAGCAAGGCGTCGTTATACTCCTGATTGGCTATTGCCAGAGGTGGAAGGTTAACAGGAACTGAAGTGTTTAAAACACTTTCCGCTGAAAAAATATCCAACTCCGTTTCATTGAAGAATTCAGTCAAGATAGGAAGATTGATCAAATAGCCAGCCTGGACTGAGACATTTAAATTACGATCATAATCGCAGTCCAGAGATATTAAAGGTACTTGAAACTCTCCTGCAGAAACATCACATCCACACTGAAATTGAACAACAAACTGACGTCCAGTCGGTCTGGCTGTCGTGATAATCGTCGTATTAGTATCAAAACAAGTAATAGTCACGTCTGCAATATTAGAAAACAGCAGTTTGTCGTCACCTACTCGAAAAATTTGCTTAGGTAGATGTCCTACTTGAATACGGTAACCACACAACTCTTTGATACCTGCTAAATCTCCTTGTAGCAACGCAACTGGACAAGAGGGCACTGCCCTCTGTCTTAACATTAGGGGTGACTGTCTCAAGTCCAAATATTCAGGTATTTGGTGCACTCCGTCGGCGGCCATGATATAATCAATATCTGGGTTGAAAGCTACTACATTAAAGTCTGCCACTAACAACGTATAGTGATCTTTATTATGTGGATTCAGTAGGGGTATTTTATCGACGTAGTAAATTTGCAAGGGCTTTGCCAAAAACGCTGAAGTAAGAGGAGCATCCAGAATGATAATTAAATGGCGATCAAAACGAAAAATCTTGGGGCGAGCTTGTTCGTAATAATATTTCACATCTGGTTGTACTAACACCAGATATGGATGATGCTCACGAATTTGCACTTGCAATTCATTGAGAGATTCCTTAAACTGTTTATGATTAATAATCTGATGAGGGAGATGTCCAGTATTTAAAATTTGTATAGCCTCATACAATCCATCGACTTCAGAAACCTGAAAAATCAATGACACTATATCCTGCAACATCTTCTCATAGAACGCATCCCGCTCGACTTGACCATAGTAAGCTCTGACCACTTCTCGTTGTAAGGTCTGAATGGATGTTCGATGTAGTCTAAGCATTCTAAAAATATTATCGGTCCTAGCTCTCTCCACTTCCACAGCTTTAACGAAGGTGGAAGTGCCTGAACGCCATGCGTCTGCGGCTACTTGAATGCCCTTCTCAATCTGGTATAATATGCTCTGGAGATGTTCGAGTTGATCCTTAGTAGCAAGACCTGTCACATGAGACAATATGTCTGTTAGAAAACCCCGTTTAGACTGACCGCGCATGGTATCGTAGTCATGCAAAACATCATAGATCGCTGACAGTTGCTTCCGTAGATGTAACTTGGCTTTGACCTTCATATTATGAAACGTGGCGATTAAATTATGAAGATTCAGACAATGACGTTCCATTTGACCCATAGTAGAACAATTCACGTGAGCAAAACGTACTCCCAGGGTTCTCACGTCTGGCATACGATAATAAAACAAGAGTTTCGCGTCTGCTGTAACCAAATGAACAGTAGCTCCACTACGTTTGCGCAAAACATATCCGTAGTTCTGCTTGTTAATAAAACTATTCATTGACGAAAACTGACCTTGAACTTCACTTGCTGACCAAGTAGCAAGGAACACAGCAGTCAAAATGACTGACACAACGACTTTGATTGTCATCTCTACACATCACAAGGAACCAATTCTCAGCGCCACAGAATTAATTATTTATGTACATGTACATTTAAATTGCTTCGCGAAGACTTTAGGCTTGGGATAATTATTCATCCTTAATGACTAAGGATCTTCCCAAGTCCCAGCGCCGAGTCCTGGGTCATCTTGTGTGTCCTTAAGTTCCCGTCTTACCCGATCCTTTCTTCTTCTTCTTCTTACGTCTGTCTCGTTTTGCCTGCTGTTCACATCTATAATACTCTAGGAGAGTTGGTGTAACAAAATCGCACCATGCCGTCTCTCCGTTGGCGAACAACACTAAATATTCCTTCCTCCTTTTAACCGTTCTTTCTTTCTTTATAGAAATAGCGGGTTGACAATCCTGTGTAGGCACGTTGTCTTGTGGTTGCAAAATCGTACCTGGACGTACCGAACTACCGCCGGCAGCTTTACTGTTAGCCAGCTGTTCGCCAGGTGGCAACCTGTCAGTTAACTCGACTCGATTATCGGCGGTATAAAGTTTCAACCGCTCAGCAGGGACCAACTTCTTGAAGGCTTTCCCTGTGTCAGCATGTACTAGCCTGTAAGCAGTGCCAATGTCCTCTTCACCCTTAACCAGTTCAGTAATAAAAAACGGTCCATTAGAGTACGGTTTGTGACTGAGGACCACATTAGAATGAGGCTTAATTCTCTTTTCCAACAATAAAACGCGATCACCAATCTTCCATCTGGGAGGGGACGCCTTGTGTTCTTTATCATATCTTTCCTTGATTTCTAACTTTGATTCAACTCGATTTTCATTGACCGCCTTATGTAAGTCGGCTAATCTATGTGTTAGCCATTGGTAATATTGCTGTTGGGAAAGCGGCGCCGTAGGTAGTTTACTCAGATCGCCCACACCACCTACTTGCATGGGTCGGCCAAAAATAATCTCGTAACTACTCAATTTCAATCGTATATGTGTTGTACTTCTTAACGCCATCTCGATTGAAGGCAGAACTGCTTCAAGCTTAGTGTCATCAGTTGAATATAATTTGATCATTTGAGCTACCTTTCTAATGAGATTCTCAGCTAGGCCGTTGGTCCTGCTAACTTGTGAAGCACTAGTGATGTGCCTAATGTTCAAAAACGCAGCCAAGTGCTGAAAAAATGCTGCAACAAAAGCAGAGCCTTTATCGGTAATAATCTGCTTTGGGACGCCGTATAGTGTAATCCAATTCTCGTAAAAGGCTTTTGCTGTGGTGTACGAACTATAATCCGGGACCGGTATGAGTGCTGGCCAACTTGAGAACGAGTCGATGATACACAGAATCGCGGTGTTCCCGGCTTGAGTCCGCCTCGTTAAATTTTTATGATCCAAATGTACTATCGAAAATGGCTCAGACGCTGACTTCAAGGGATGTAAAGGGGCGACCTTTGACGAAAAATTCGATTTTGCCCTAAGACACAAGTCACAGGTAGAAGTGTAATCCTTGACATCTTTATAAAGGTCTTTCCAGTAGACTAAGGGTGCCATTGTAAGATAGACGCGTTCATTAGCAAAGTGGCCAAGTTCATCGTGGTATTTCCTTAAAAGCTGGAGTCTGTATTTTTTTGGAACACAGAGCCTTTGCGTCAACGGTTGAACTCTACTAACCTTTTTTGATCGAGGCAAACTAATACGGTACAACAGATCATTTTCTAAATAATATTGGTCCGAAATAAGGATATTTAAACGGTCAATTTTACAATCATCAGTCAGTATACCATCTCGCAAATATGCATACATGTGTTTAAGTTCTTCGTCCTGTAAATAGTCCGATGTAGTAATTAACGGCATGTCAAGAGAATTAATATTTAATTGTACATCATTCTCGTTGTTCGGGTCAGAAGCCACTAAATCCAAATTTACCGCACAATTTAAATCGGAACCTTCCGGTAAGGCTTTTTGGAATTGCCCATCTCTAATATCGGAGTCTGCAATACAGTCAGCTGTTTCTGCAATCAAATATCGTGGCGAGTATGGCGTTGCATTGGGATCGAGCCTGCTGCAGCTAGTGCTCGTGCCAGTCTCACCAATCTCGAGGCTCTCGTAGCTTAGCTGATAAGCATGCCACGAGTCACGCGACCTCCCGTCAACGGGAACGGTCTCCTCCTCCTGCTCCTCTTTTTGCACAGACACTACGAAGTCATCCTTAGGCTGTGCCGTCGGCATAAACTCAGCCCTAGCAGCTTGAGACATCTCGCTGAAAATGCGAGATAGGCAATCTGCGGAAACATTATGACAGCCACGCACAAACTTGACTGTAATTTGAAATTGAGATATATACGCGATTAACCTCCTTTCGCGAGCATTGACCGGCCTCCAGTTGTTCCAATGTAACACCTGAGAGTTGTCACTAAAAACAATCACAGGTTGACGAATGGCATAACATTCGTAACATTCCAACGCCTTCGCGAGTGCACTCAACTCTAGCTGAGAAATGGTCCAGTTTTCTTGTGCAGGGGTCAAGGCCTGGCCGCCATTAGCGACAATACGGAGGGAGCCGTCTTTATGTTGTTGAAGTAGCTGCCAAGCCATACCTACTCGGCTTGCTGCATCGCATAGTATAACCATAGGTTTATTTGGGTCAAGAGGCTGTAGAATGGGATCACTAGTGAGGGACTTTTTTAGAAAATCGAGTTCGGCCTGGCATTCGGGTGTCCATGTAAAGTCAACGTCTTTTTTCAGTAACTGACGCATGTGAAAGGTATTTTGGCTGTAGTTCTTTATAAATTTTTTCCAGAAATTTGCCATTCCTAAAATACGAAGTAAGGACTTTCTGGACTTAGGTGGTGGAATAGCTTCAATGACCTTCAATTTTCTTGGGCTTATCTTGACGCCTGAGGCACTAATCAAAAATCCGAGATACTCAATCTCATTAAAAGCCAATTCTGTCTTTGAGGGGTTAGCTGTTAGATTATTATCCAAAAGTGTCTGAAACATGACCTTTAAATTAGTTATATGTTCGTCCCAGGTCGTTGCTGTTGTCAGTAGGTCATCGAGGTAACAGTAAATACCGTATTTGCGGGATTTTCCTGCAAAAACTCGTAATAAAATCAGGGTTAAATGAGCAGGAGATGTGGATAATCCCATCGGCGCTGAGCAGAATTGCCACTTTCTACCTTCAGGGTCGGAAAACGTGGTGTAAGGCCTTGATTCTGGAGCTAAACTGCATTGATAGAAGGAAGATTTGAGGTCGGCTGTAGAAATATACAGACAATTTGAACTTAAAATTTCATCAATTAGTTCGTTAATTTTAGGTAACTGAACCTGCATTGGGACAATATTGGCATTTAATCTTCTCAAGTCTACGATCATCCGTTTGGTGTTGTCCTTTTTGTCCACTAAGAATATTGGCGAATTGTAAAAAGGATTTGTTGAGGGCTCAATAATATTAGCCTCATGCATCTCAGCAACTTGCTGTAAAACAGTTTCAACTTCGTCAGGGCGCATTCTATAGTTTCGCTGATAAATTTTTCTATTAGAAATCAGTTCTATCTCCATTTGATGAAAGGGATACCTTCCTATTTCAGAAAGGGTACGAGCAAATACCGCCTTGTAATCATATAACAGCTGTAATAATTCTTTTCTTTGATCTGGCGTTAATTTTGGATTAATATTAAATCCGTACTCTTCACTAAAATGCTCTAATACTTCATTACTCTGTGGTTGCGAAACAACAGTTCCTGGCTCGTTATCGCCTTCAGGCTCAGCCTGTTCGTTAAATAGTTTACAGGATGCCACTACGTTTAAAGGTTCGATTTTTGCTAATTTTGTACCTCGTAGCAGCACTAGCGCCTGCGGATTATAGTTAACGACCTGACATATGGTCTTGCCGTTCTCGCAGCGGCTGAATGAACGGGCTAAGGCGAAACGACGGAACTGGAACTGTGTTAGTGGTTCAAGAATCACTGTTTGGTTATCAAATCTTCTGTCGCACGTCGCCGAAATAATGGCCTCGCTATACGGGGAGATGCAAACTGACCTTTCGCAGGTGACACACTTCTGTACTCTGTTGTCCGATTGTAAAGGTGCGCGGACTAGATCGTCCGCCATGCTAACCGTTTTAGTGCGAAAATCGATTGATACCTGGTTATATTTCATAAACGACGCGCCTAAAATCAGATCATGGACTGGGTTCTCAACCACCTTGGCGGTTACTGGCATGAACAGACCTGATACGTTAACCTGAAACTCAACAACAGCGATAACTGGCATACGAGAACAATTTGCGGTAATAAGTCCTGTGGACATTTGTGACGGCAAAAATTGCAACCTTAACGTCTTAGCCAATTTGTCGCTGATCAGGCTGGCGTACGATCCAGTGTCTAATAAGGCTCTAATTTGTCTCTGTCCTACTTTAACAACAATAAAACTGTCATCCGTTATTGGGTGTGTAACCGTTTTAGCAGTAACATTACGAGGTTTTGGCTTAGATCTTGAACTATATTGACGACCTCCAGGGTGCCCACTGCCCCTGCCGGCCTGAGGCAGTGCGCACCTTCATTCAGGTCGATCGGTGAACTGGACTGCGCTTCGAGCCGCAGCTCTGCAAACCCGCGCAAAGTGTCCGCGCTTATTGCAAACGTTGCAATTAGAGTTTATTGCCGGGCAATAATTTGGATGTTGGTGAGAGCTACGCCCACACTTGTTGCATTTCCCTGGTGTTCCTGTCTGGCCCTGTTGTGGCCACTGACGCTGTCTTTGAAACGACTCTGTCGTCGGTTCGGAGGGGCGCCAACGGTTAAATTGGCCCATCATGGCTCTAGGGCCAAAATTTGTTTGCGGTCCCCCCTGACCTCGAGGGTTCGGACCCGCCCAATAGGGGCGAGGAGTGCGCTGACCTTTCCAACCACCTCCTTGTCCACCTCCTCTGAATGATTGCTGTGGCCTCACGGGCTGTTGATACGGACCCACGGGCGCAGCTGTTGCCCTCATAAAGGCTTCATTCATTTTGTTAAGTTGTGAACGCATGTCCGCAAGTTGTTCCACTAGGAGATCACTGGTGGAACCTTCCGCCGGAGCAGTAAGTTCCGCTATCCTGGCATTCTTCAAAATGTCATCCAAGGTAGTGGCCTTTTGCTGAGTAACATATGCCGAAATGTGACTTTTAAGACCGTTAATAATTGCGTAACTGAGCATTTTGTCGTCAACCTCAATGTCTTTACCAAGCTTCCTCATTTGTGTGTAATACTGGTCCACTGATTCGTCCGATCCCTGTTTTCGGGAGAAGATCTGTTTAGCAGAGCGGAACTTAACAACATCGGGAGCCTTGTAACGACTGTTAAAGGCCTCCTTCAACAGTGCCCAAGAGTCCCTAGTCGCTGGCGACAGGCTCTCTAACCAGTCGCCAGCTGCGCCGACCATCAGTACTTTGAAGAGGGCCTTAGTCCTATCGTCATTATACTCCCGATACTGACAGTAATTAATGAAATGGCGAAGCCATTCCTCCGCTGCGCCGGGATCCTTTGCTTGACCTGTAAACGGGACTGGGTTCATGGATCGTTCCTCCGCCATATCAATGTCCTGCAAGGGCTGTTCAACTATATTATCGTTTTGTGGAGGTGGATTAAAATTAAGCGGCGGAATTTGAACAGGGATTGCTGGATGCAAACCAGGAATTACCACTGGGACCGGTGGCGCCGGTGAATATTGAGGAAAAACTGGCAATGGCGGTAATAAATTAACCTGAGGAGAATGTGGGGGAGTATTGTGAAATACTTCCTCTAGGGCTAGGGGGTACAATGGTGAACCTGGTAAATCTTCAATAGATTCTGAAGAGGGTGCTCCCGGTGATGCTAACGGTTCGACAGCGGAAGCGTCAGACAAACGATAAACAACTTCTGGCTTTGAACTTCTAGTCTCCCGTTTAGATAAAATCACATCCGTCTTTTTAGGAACCCAGCTTAAATTGCTCTCAGAATTAGCCCGTTTACACGTCGCTGCTTTAACAGCATTATTCTGCATTGAACATTAATAATACGGAATACCACATACTCACTGTATACCTGTGGAAGGTGAACGGCAGGTAGTTGATGTCAGCTGATCCCGAACTTTCTCCACCATGTGGGACCAAGCTGTAGGACGCTTGTCCGGTAGCCGGGTCCGGTGACCTTTGGTGACCTAAGGACTGATGCGAGAGGCGGGAGAATCTTAATAATAGTAATTGAGAAAACAACTATTAGAATTACTTTCAACTTTAATTAAACTTCACGCTGTTACCAGAACGACTTCAACACTTTAACATTATTGTCTTACACACTCTAGACTCTAATCTACTATGACCAAACCAGGAGACAAGGCCCACTGATCCACCTCCAACACCGCAATCGCTAAAACAGACCACGACTACAGCGCGCAAGCGCTTATATAGTCCTGGGTGCAGCGTGGCCTCTTCTAAATAGGACAGGAAATTCCAGGCAGTCTGTGTGGCCCGCATAGCGGACCGCCACACCCACCCCCTGACATTTTTGAAAATTTGGATACAAATTTTAAGTGAACAATAAATGATCAAGGCAAAGAACCATACAAACAAGATGAAACAAACATACAAAACTAACGGCAAACAATACCATTATGTAACGTTATAAAGAACCAGTCAAATTTACAAACCAAAAATTTGCAGAATATTTGCATCTACACAGAGACAGAAAATAACTTAAGCAATTGAACAATACGTCAGTCATATAAATTTGATAATTAAAGTCCAATTAAAATAATAGGCATGATAAACGATAACGTAAACGATAACGATATTATGAATTCGCAAGTGAATATGACCGATATACACAACGAAGAAAGGGAAAATATGTTATCAAATTATTCGGCAGATGGCGACACCAAAGTCAATTCACCACAACAGAACGCCGAACATGTTAGACAATAGACAACAAAAGGCACAACGACCACGCTATAAATGACACACGAATTGAATTCGAAACAACATTCAATACGCATATAAGATATAGATTATCGATTATATGAAGTGACTTATTAATTAATTTTTTTTTTCTTCTTAATTTTATCGATTTGTTGATTGATTTAGTGGTAAGTCACAATTTTAATAAGCAATGCAACTGATCGGCAATACAAAAACTGTTACCGAATCTTGGCAAAAACCTTCGCCAAAATGACTTGGCAGCTGTAAGTAGCTGACACTAAAATATATGACAGATTTAAGGTAACAAACTGACGGAGAAACAAGAGATAACATGCGACTCTTCGGAGTGCCTTTCAATAATGATTCTCATAATATGCGCACCAAGTTCAATTTCCTTCGTCTTCCTTTTTCAACATCGTACTGTAGTTTATGGCCAACGGTCGGTCCGGGGGAGCTTTACGCTCTTTGTAGACCGACATACTTACCTCGGGGTAATTATTGGTGCAAAACGTGAAAGAATCATTTCTTCGACTCCATCGCCTTATCAGATCTCTGTCTCTCATCAGTTTATCACACCTACATCTGAATGTAAATTGAATTAATTCAATCATAAATAATAGACAAAGGCTTTTACCAAGATAGTAAACTGATAAAAATTTGAAGTAATATTTGGTGTGACTTAACACTTGAATTGTAAAAGTCGTTGAGGTGAACGGAGGACAAAACTTACAACAACAACATGACCTTGCGAAGAAGCAGCCTATCTAGCTGCAAGTCCTCCAACTAGGCCGGCTCGTTTTTTGTTCCACGCAAAAAACAACCGCGTCCAGCAACTCGAGTGGATAAACAAGGTAATAAATATATGAGTTCGAAGTCATTATTCACAGTCCAAACGTCAGCAGATACTTTTTACGCGCAGACAAAAAACCAAGGCCAAAACAACAACCTAGGCTAAGGCGACGTCAATGTCATACAGTGCAAAAACATCAATAGCCTAC
>Ga0209122_1000336_pt1 | contig 12197 bp, 11 predicted proteins | sample OlaalgELextract2_2_FD_187375 | JGI IMG/M metagenome (GOLD analysis project Ga0209122, IMG submission 187375) | Olavius algarvensis symbiont microbial communities from Tuscany, Italy - Type A ELBA extract 2 (SPAdes) (version 2) | ecosystem: Host-associated > Annelida > Digestive system >...
AATTTTTCAAAGAACATTGACCAAATTTAAAATGTTGGACCTACAATTTTGTAATTTATTCTGATCAATTTTAAGTTTATGCGCAGGCTCTATAGGTAATATCACTATCAAATTTCGGCATTACGTAGCCGACATAGCCGCCCCCTGATTTGGCTGCTTTAATCAACTCCCGGACAATTTTAACACCATTCACATCGGTGATTTCAATCATATTTTGGCCCTTGGCCGGAGCAACCAGGCTTAAGCCGTCCCATTGGCCTGCAAAAATATAACCATCCTCGCCAAAGTGGATTCTCTCAATGCGGGCCAAAACCTCCTGCTGGATGTCGTGAACGACATCATCCAGGTATTCGCCGGTTCCGATCAACCAGTCGAAAGGTTCAAAATGCTTGATAAATGCTATCTTGGGGAAGTCGATCCCGGTTTGATGGGGTTTGGTCCAGGTATAGCGATAAAATCCTTCGCCGGACTCCCGGGTGATGGCGATCATATCCCGGATGACGAACTTGCCCCGGGTGTCTTGCATATCGATTAAATTCTTGCCTTCCATTTCGGGCCGGTCCGCAAAGAGAATTTCAACCCCATCGAAGCGGGTGATAAAATAATAGCCGCGCTGCTTATTATACCGAATCGGGCGCAGGGCATCCTTGATGATCTTTTTAAGTTCGGCCGGTGTTTTCGTCCCGCGGTGCTGGTTGTATAGATTGGTAGCTACAGCATGGGCTTCCCGGGTCCGATTTTGGATTATTTGCTTTAACCTTGTTTCCGCCTGGGATATCTTGAATTGAACATAATCGATCACCTGTTGGGTTTCATGCTTGATAAGCGCTTTTTGAGCCTCGATGTACTCCTCCCGCAGGCTGACCTCTTCTTTTTTAAATCGGTCATATTCGTTCATTATCCAGTAACAGCCGACCAGAACAACAGATACAATGGTCAGGAGGATCATACTGTAGAGAAAGGTCTCGGTGATACCGTATTTTTTTTTCATGATGGGAGTCGTGGTGTTGGATTAGTAAATATTAGCAATAACAGTCGCTTATTTTAGTACGTGTTTTAAAATTTTGCAAGCTTTCTGCTTTGCTTATTAATTCGACCTGAAAAATAGGGGAAATGCGATACCGTCACTGGAGCTGGAAATCCGGCGATTTCTAGATTGGTTTAGCGTTATGGATAGATTTTTCGGGGTGAATGCTCGATGCCTAAGGTGACGTGATTCAGCATCGAGCATTTTTTTGATATGCCTAAAGCGGATGATCCGCATTGAGCCAAAAGCATCGGGCCACTATTTTAGCTGATCCAGCATGTCTTCAGCCGTTCCGATGACGTAATGCGACAGGTCCCGGGCTTTGGGGTTGCGCGGATCGCTCCAATCATAGAAGCCCTGGCCGCTGCTGGCACCAAAATCGCCATTTTTCACCATCCGCATCAAGGTCAAGGGTGGGTACAGGCGCGGATCATTGGATGCCTGATACATTTGAAGTGCGACCCGCAGCATGGTTGGTGCGGTAACAAAATCATGCAGTTTAAATGTGCCCTGGGGATGTCCCAGACTGGTATTCAGCCCGATATCACCGTCTTCAACCCGGATTTTACCCTGTTCCAGCAGACGCACGGCATCCAGCATCTGAGGCATGAGAAGCCGATTGACCCAGAAACCGGGAATATTGGGCGCCAAAAAGGGGGCTTTTTTCATGTCCAGCAGGGTTTGGCGGGTAAACTCGACGGTTTCCGACGAGGTTTTGTCGCCCGGTACGACCTCTACCCCCGGCATCAGCGGCACCGGATTCATCCCATGGGTAATGATCGAACGCTCCGGCCGGCCGCCGGCCTCGGCCATGGGATTAATATCCAGGCTGCTGGTATTGGACCAGAAAACAACATCCTGCGAAAGCCGAGGCAGAAAATCAGCCAGCACTTTGCATTTCAATTTTAGATCTTCAAATATGACTTCTAAGAAAACATCGCAACCTTTGGCGACATCGATAAACGCACCTTTGTCATCATACGTTGTAATTTTCTGCGCGGCCTTGGATACGAAATCCGGATCGTCGATTTTAAACTTTTTGGCAACCGATGCGGCGAGTTTGTCGCACCCCTTTGCCACACCGGCCAGCATTTCCGGATTGGCATCGAAGCAGTGTACATCGTTACCGGTCATCGCACATTGCGTGATCCAGCCGCGCCCCATAATTCCGGTACCAAGAATAGCAAATTTCATTCTTATCCTCCCTGTTTGTTTGAGTCTTGATGGTAATTTCTCTGTACCTTGCGATCACTTTAATGATAATCAACCGGCCCGGAGTATAGAGAATTGGTGTTTTATGTGTCAAACAAAAAATTCTGATTCTGATAGTGTCCCTGAATTCGGCACGCTTGCTTTAAAGGTTCCAGACATTCTGATCGGAGCCGGTCGCGGAATTGGGGTACTGAATCTTAACACCTCGTGTGAAACTACAACTACATTAACCCCAAGAAAGGGATCTTAAATCCTGCTCGTCCTCGTACTCGTCCTCGTCCTCGGGTTTGAAAGCGGCTCAAAAGCTTCGAGGACGAGCACGAGCACGAGGACGAGTACGATAATAATAGACAGAATACGTTATTCGATGTTGGACGTTCAATGTTCGATGTTCGACGTTCATTAGTTAAAATTTGGGTGTGAGGTGTTTACTTGAGAAATCAACGTGTCTATATTGACAATGGGCGTTTGATCTGCAATCTAAAGGTTCTCTGTGGAATCGGTTCGGCAACAATCAAAAAGACTATGGAAACGGTAAATGGGATTCTTAAAGAAAAAAACATTGATGGGCATGTCGCGAACCTGCGGCTGAGCGGCTAAAATCGGTCCGACGGTTCTGTCGGAAGCGCTGAAAGATCTGGAAGTAGCGGCTGATGATAATTTGCTGGTCGGATTCGAGACCAGTGACGATGGCGCGGTGTACCGGTTAACCCCCGATCTGGCCCTCATCAGCACCGTCGACTATATCACACCTCCGGTGGACGACCCCTGGTGGTTCGGGCAGATTGCAGCCGCCAATTCTTTGTCCGATGTGTATGCCATGGGGGGCAAACCTGTGACGGCTTTAAATCTCGTCATGTTTCCGGCCAAGAAGTTGGATATGGGTCTGCTAAAAGAGATTCTGCGCGGCGGCAGCGAGAAAATAAAAGAGGCCCGGACTTCCATGGCCGGAGGTCATTCGGTGGATGATAATGAACCCAAATATGGCCTGGCAGTTACCGGAATGGTCCACCCCGATCACATTTTGACCAACCGGGATTGCCGGGCCGGCGATGCGCTGGTTCTCACCAAACCCCTGGGATCCGGCGTACTGTTCAATGCCAACCGTTCGGGAAAATTACCCTACCGGGAACTGGAAACCGTTTTACCGCAGATTGCCGCCCTGAATAACATCGCCATCGAGACGGCTTTGAATTTCAATGTGCATGCCTGCACGGATATTACCGGATTCGGCATCCTGGGGCACGGCCTGGAAATGGCGCGCGGTGCTAATGTAACCATCGAGATGCAATACGATCGGCTGCCCTTTTATCCCAATGCCCTGGACATGTACCGGAAGGGTGAAACAACGGGCAGCAACAAGGCCAATCGGCAACTGGCTGAGGGCGGTTGGGACGCATCCAATAGCCTGACGGCTGAAGCTGAAGAACTCCTTTTCGATCCCCAGACATCCGGAGGCCTGCTGTTGGCGGTACCGGATTCCGAGGCCGATGATCTGGTAGCCGCTTTGCATGCCGCCGGGGTCCATGCGGCGGTTCGGATCGCCCAGGTGGTCAGCAACGGTCGCCCGGCGGTGAAGGTGGTCTAGAAATGAATATTGAATATTTAATAATGAATATTTAATGAATTCTGTCTGATCTTAAAAATTATCTTACGAACTATTTGCCAGCCCAGGATTCCATTATTCAAAATGGAGCGCAGCCCATATTTAAATCGATAGAATACCACAAATCTTCAATCTTCAATCTTCAATTTTCAATCTTTCTTTAAGATCGCCTTGGCCGGTATCAAGCCGGTGGCGCTGGCGGATACGATGTTGCCGGCGACCCCGGGGCCGTCTCCCGCCACGTACATGCCGTTCATTTTTGTTTCCAGGTTTTCATTGGTGTCCACCTGGGTGGCGAAAAACTTGATTTCCGGTGCATAAAGCAGGGTTTCGTCATTGGCCACGCCCGGGACAACGAAATTGAGCTTTTCCAATCCCTCGATGATATTGGTCAATATTCTTTCGGGCAATGCCATGGCAATGTCGCCGCAAACCACATCCGTCATGGTCGGTTCGATGTAGCCTTTTTTGATACGGTGCCAGGTGCTGCGGCGACCCCGTTTGAGATCTCCGAACCGTTGCAGGATGGGCTTTCCGCCACCGATAAGGGTGGCCAGGCTGCCAATGGATTCACCGTAGGCCTGGTTGTCCGTTACCGGCTCGGTTAGAATCACTTTGGACAGGAAGGCAAAGTTGGTATTTTGTGATTTATTGTCCATGTACGCATGACCGTTGACGCAGACAAAATTGCTGTAGCGCTCCAGGGAGACGAATCCGCCCTTGTTGGTGCAGAAGGTTCGCGTCTGGTCATCGTATTTTCCAGTTTGAATGAAAAAAGTGGGGTCATAGATCACATCGCAAAGATCCTGCATGATGTCATTGTGGACTTCCACACGAACGCCCACCTCGATGCCGCGTTGTTTGAGCCCGATACCGTGATCCTGGGCCAATGCCCCGACCCAATCGGCACCCACCCGCCCGGGGGCCAGGATAATGTTGTCGGCCGAATAGGTTTTGCGATTGGTGACCACGCCGACCACCTGATCATTTTCCACCACGATCCGTTTTACTTCCTCGGAGGTGTGCATCTCCACCCCTTTGGATTTAATATGGTCGGCCATGCCCGAGATATGCTCGGGCAGACGGTCGCTGCCTAAATGCTTCTGTTTGATTATGAGCAAATCAATGCCGTAGCGTTTGGCTGTTTTGCGTATTTCCCTTGCCTGGTGCATGTCCGTCGGGTAGGAGGGGCCGTCCATGCCGAATTTATTGAAAATCAGCTCGGTCTCGTCGATCAGTTCCTCGGCCGAACTGATCGGCATGAATTGCGATAAATCGGTTTTACCCAGTTTATAGATGTAGTTCAATTTGCCGTCCGAAAACAGTCCGGCACCGCCGATGCCGCTGAGAATATTGCAGGGTTTGCATTTGATGCATTCACGATAGGTCTTTATCGGGCAATTGCGTTTGTGGGAGGATTTACCTTTATCGATGAGCAAAACTTTTTTGCTGGAATGCTCGCCGAGATAGTAAGCTGCAAATAGTCCGGCCGGTCCTCCGCCGACAATGATGACATCGTAATCCATAGATCTTTTTCCTGTAATTAATCCGCAATTAATCCGCCCTGATAAACAGAACGGTGCGGGTTGAAGATGGCCTTTACACAAACCGGCAAATTTCGCTCGATCGAAGTTCGGCGGATTAATTATATTATGCTTCGCATTTTGTTATAAGTTGTGCGGTCTCAACCGGCAAGCCGGGCAGTTTTGTGGATGCTGGGGGTATACCGGTTTTCAGCCCTTAGTAAAATTCCTTAAGCGGCTTTAGTTCATCTTAACATATTCCCCGTTTGGAAACAAAGTCCGCATATCGCGCTGCGGTATTCGACGTTCGATGTTGGACGTTCGATGTTCGACGTTCATTGGTTTCTTTTCCGATCAGACCGACTGTCCTTTAGCCGGAGGCCGAGCTGTTATGAAGCATTTAAAGCGAACCGCAGAATATCGAATATCGAACCGCAGAATGTCGAAGGGTGGAATCGCTTCGCTCGGTCTTTTTATAAAATAGATAGAATACATTCCTTCGACATTCGACATTCATTATTCGATATTCGATATTCGCTTTTTCATAGTTTCTTTTATTGATCAGACCGGCTGTCCTCTAGCCGGAGGCCTCGCTGAACCTTGAACCCTGATCCTCTGAACCTTTGAACCTTTATATATTCCTTTGCACATTGACATTATCACTGTCAAAAGTGCGAAAAATCAATTTTTCACGTTCCCGGCGCTCTGCGACCAAAATGACCGGCCGGTAAGTGTCCAGCATGCGGCCGGCTGCTTCCTTCGACGGTATGGCTGCCAGTCCCTCACCGGTCTTTTTGCCGGAAGCAGTATCGAGCACGATCGCCGAATTGCCGTCGGAAACTACCGCCAACGGTATCGGGTATTCTTCTAGCAGGCTGGCAGCGGCAACGATCTCCCGCTCCCTGGAGCCGAGTGATCCGGCGGCACATTTAACAGCCATGATCGGCGGCCGGCTGCTATCGACCCTGACCACCAGATCAACCTGGGATCGGTAAGGTTTACCGGCTATGGCCATTTCGAGTTTGACATCCACATCGAGGTCAGCCTTTGAATAGCCCTTTTCATTGACCAGATACTTTTCGACCGCCTGCCGGTTAGCCTCGGCGCCGATATTTGGAATCTCCCGGCCGGTGACAAAATCGGTGATCATTGTATACGGTTTTAGGGTGTCGGACACGATAAACTCCATGTGCATAGCATAGATAGAAAAACAGATCACGATTTAAAAAGAATCATACTACCTAATATTACGGTCTTTGCTTTTCTTTAAGTGTCTGTCGTAAAATTGAAATAATTGCCAAGTCTTTATCACTGGCTGTTTCTTCTTTGACTTTGATCAGGCTTTCAAGGTCCAGCAGGCGTAGCTGCAAGTCGCCTACAATCCAATTCTTCGGAATGGTCAAGTAGTCCTTCGTAATCATGACCGGAGCCGATTGTACCCAAAACATCCAGCGGATAAGGGTCAGATCGACGCCCTCCGCGCTGATTTGCTCCTGATCTTTTTCAATATCTGTTAATTTGGTACCCATTTTCCAGTCTTCTCAGTCACACTAGCCATCCACCATCTTTTAAGCGGAATCTTCAGCGTTGCGATGCTTTTTGAGGGTGGGGGTAATAATTCGCCGGGCATCGACCCACAATCCCTCCAGGTCATAAAACTCCCTGATCGGTTCATAGAACACATGGATGATCACATGCCCATAATCCAGCAGCACCCAATGACCGTCCTTGGTGCCCTCGATATTAATGGGTTTTATCTTGTGTTTCTTTAACTCGGTTTTTATATGTTCAGCAATAGCAATGACCTGGCGGTTGGACCGCCCGCTGCAGAAAATGAAAACATCCGCGTAGGAAGTCATCTCGGCCACGTCAAGCGCTACGACATTAAACGCCTTTTTGCCCAGGATCGCCTTGATATATAAATCAAGGGGTGGGTCCATGTCCTTGGTCATAAATAAAGTCCTTTGGAATGAATAAAATCCGCTACTTTCTGCGGCACTAGATATTTAATCGACCGTCCCGTGTTAATCAGGTTACGGATCTTGGTTGACGAGATGTCCAGGCCGCTCACCTCCAAAACATATACCGGTTGTTTGTCCCTGGCCTGATAGCAACTTTGGGATTCAGAAAAGACATAGTCCGCGGATATATTGGATGTTATAAATTTTTCCATGAGCTTCCAGCCGGAATCATTCTTAGCTCTGTCGGAATCGGGACGGCTCAGGATAATAAAGGGAATCTGCGCCAGCAATTCATCATAGGATTTCCAGCTGTCGATCTCCAAAAATGCATCCATCCCCATAATCAGGTAAATTCGAGATTCATCCGGCAGCATGTGTTTGAAATGCTCAACAGTATCAATGGTGTAAGATAAGCCGGATCTATTAAGCTCGACCTCAGAAATGGCAAGACCTAGGGCACCTTCAAGGGCCAGGTTAAGCATATCCAGGCGATCGGCGGCGTCCGCCACTTCACCGGGCATTTTATGGGGCGGCAGGGCAGCGGGGATTAAAATGACCTCATCCAGGCCGAAGCCCTCTTTGACTTCCAGGGCCGCCCGCAGGTGACCGATGTGAACCGGGTTGAAAGTCCCGCCGAATAGACCGATGCGCATAAAAAGCCTGCAATCTGTAAATGTTTAATTTTTATCCGATAATCTAAACCGACACGATTATAAAATTTCAAATAACAAGCACCAAATTTCAAATAAATCCCAAATTCCAATAATCAATGACCAAAACCTTGGAATTAAGCATCTTTACCAATTTGAACGATAAAACCATCGACAGGTTTCGAATTTTGAATTTCGGTCATTGGGATTTGTTTGTTATTTGGTCTTTGGGATTTGTAATTTCTTATTTGTTTGCCACAGAAAATCATTGAATATCAGGGAACTTGTATTATCGGACTAATGTCGAATTTGCCCATCCCCCTGTACAACGAATTTAGTCGTTGTAAGCTCCTCCAACCCCATAGGACCGAAGGCGTGCAGTTTAGAGGTGCTGATGCCGATCTCGGCGCCCAGACCCAGCTGGCTGCCGTCATTAAAACGCGTTGACGCATTGACTAGGACAACTGACGAATCGGTCTCGCGCACGAAACGCTTGGCCCGATCATAATCGCGGGTCACGATGGCCTCCGTGTGCCGGGAAGAATACTTGGCCATGTGGGCCATGGCTTCATCCATATCGGCGACGACTTTAACGGCCAGAATCAGATCGAGATATTCCGCCGGCCAGTCCGATTCGGTGGCTTTTACGGCATTGGCAACAAGTCGGCAGGTAGTATCACAACCTCTGATTTCCACCCCGGCTTCCGTATACCGCCGCGCCATTTCAGGCAAAAATGCATCGGCAGCGCCCCGGTGAACAAGCAGCGTCTCCATGGCATTGCAAACCCCGGGACGCTGAACTTTGGCGTTGAAACAGATATCCTGCGCCATTTTCAAGTCGGCATCGTTATCGACGTAAACATGGCAAACCCCCTTGTAGTGTTTGAGGACCGGAATTTTCGAATGCTCTACCACAAACCGGATAAGCCCCTCGCCGCCCCGCGGAATGATAAGATCCACAAATTCTTCCTGCTGCAACAGCGCCAGGACGGCCTCACGCTCCCGCAACGGCACGACCTGGACGGATGTCTGCGGTATTCCGGTGTTTTCCAGCGCGCGCTGGATGATCTTTGCCAGGGCCTGATTTGAATAAAACGCTTCGGAGCCGCCCCGCAGGATAACGGCATTGCCGGCTTTAAGGCACAAACCGGCGGCATCGACGGTCACATTGGGCCGCGATTCGTAAATAATGCCGATGACGCCCAGCGGAATTCGCATGCGGGCAACCTGCAGACCGTTGGGTCGAATCCAGGTCGGGCTCATGGTGCCGACGGGATCATTTAATGCGACCACATCCTTCAAACCGGTCACCATCGCGGCGATCGTCTCCTCTCCGACCGTCAGCCGATCGATCATGGCTGCAGAAAGTCCCTGCTCCTGCGCCCGTACCAGATCTTTTTTATTTTCAGCCTGGATAAAAGCAGCTTCTTTTACCAGGCCGTCGGCAATCGACAACAAAGCTGCATTTTTCTGATCAGAGGATACCCCAACCAACCGATTGGCCGTCTCCCGCCCGGCCTGGGCCATTGTGGCGATGGTTGTTTCTAAATTGGACATTGTCAATTTCCGATAACTTTGAATTTGGATTGATAGATACTCGTCACTGGATGCTGGATACTCGATACTGGATACTGGATACTCGATACTCGATACTGGATGCTGGATGCTCGATGCTCGATGCTCGATTCTTGATGCTGGATGCTCGATACTTGATGCTTGATGCTTGATGCTTGATGCTCGATGCTCGATTCTTGATGCTGGATGCTCGATAATGGATGAAACATCGGGTTCCTGCAATTAAATTAAATCTATAATGTGTACCTCGTGCGCCGAACACCGAAAACCGAACGCCGAATGCCGAATGCCGAATGCCGAATGCCGTTCCTTGCCGTTTACCTTCCAACTTCCGCATTCCGACTTCCGCATTCAAATAACCCTATACCTTACACCTTATACCTTATATCTCATCTTCAGTCGTAATAGCAAGATTGTCCCGGTGAATTATCTCATCATAGGATTTGTGCCCCAACACCTGCTTTATCCGGTTGGATTTCAGCCCCTTGATTTTGTCAATATCAATCGAACTATAATTGACCAACCCGATTCCCAATGATTGGTTGCGCTGGTTTTGAAATTCTACTGCGGCACCGGCCCCAAATTCCTTTTGTACCGAAATTATTCCGCTGGGCAAAAGGCTTTTGCCGTTATTTAAAATCGCATTAACAGCACCGTCATCAATTATAATCGTACCCCTGGGCTTTAAGGAATAGGCAATCCAGCACTTGCGGCTGGTCAGCCGCTGCTTGCGCGGTATGAAGAAAGTCCCATGCTGCTGGCCGGAATACAGTTTGAGCAGAATGTTGGGCTTGTCTCCTTTGGCAATTACCATGGGCACCCCGGCGGAATTGACTTTGCGGGCGGCTTTAATTTTGCTGATCATCCCGCCCGTTCCCAGGGCGCCGGGGATATCTCCGGCGTACCGTTCTGTATCTTTATTGATGCGCGTGACCGTATCGATCAACTGCGCATCCGCATGCACCCGCGGATCCCGGGTAAACAGGCCGTCTATGTCGGTAAGATTAATCAGTAAATCCGCATCCATCAAGAGGGTGATCATGGCGGCCAGGTTGTCATTATCACCCAGCATAATCTCTTCCACCCACACCGTGTCGTTCTCGTTAATTATCGGGACTACCTGCCAAGCCAGCAGGGTGTTCAGGGTGTTACGAGCATTTAAATAGCGTTTACGATTGGATAGATCTTCGCTCGTTAGAAGGATCTGGGCAACTTTCAGCTTGTGCCGGCCGAAGGCTTTTTCATATTCCATCATCAAGCCGGCCTGCCCGACGGCGGCGACGGCCTGCCGTTTGGGTAGTTCGTCCGGCCTGGCGGAAAGACCGATTTTCTTTATTCCCGACGCCATGGCCCCGGAAGACACCAGGATCACTTCCAAGCCGCCTTCGATCAACTTGCTTATTTGACGCGTAATGGACCGCATGGCTTTTAAATTTAAGCCATTGTCTTCGGTCAGGACGTTGCTGCCAACCTTGACCACGATCCGCCTAGCGGCATCAAAACTCAATGAATTGTTTGTGTCTGCTATCATTTCATTATCAATCCAGGTGCCGGACAAAAACCAAGGCCTCTAAAAAATCGGTTCTATAACCCAAAAGCAGGTAATTCATCGTGGGGCTTTAAATTTTTTAAGATTTCAGAGTATTGGCTGAGAGATCAATGTCTTCTTTTATTACCCCAGCACTCCAACACTCCAGCACTCCAACACTCCAGCACTCCAATACTCCAGCACTCCAATACTCCAGCACTCCAATACTCCAGCACTCCAATACTCCAACACTCCCATACTCCAAGAGCGAGACGATTAATTAGATTCTTGCGATCTTGAAATTGCCCTAATATTGGTTACGGGACCCCAAAAAAATCAAGTAGTATTCCCACTGCGTTTAGATGGAATTTTCGAGATGCTCAACTATGCTTAATTTCAACGCGTCAATCCCCTTGCGCGCAGCAGCAGAAATCATCAAGACCGGCCGATCCTTGACAGCTGCCTGAAAAATCTCTGCGATCCGCTCGGTACCCGGAATATCCATTTTATTTAAAACGAGGATCTGGGGCTTTTCCGTCAACAGCGGGTTGTATTGCGCCAGTTCCCCATTGATGGTTTCATAGCTTGCCAGCGGATTTTGGGGATCGATGTTCGAGGCATCAACCAGGTGAACTAGAATCCGGGTCCTTTCTATGTGGCGCAGAAATCGGATACCCAGACCGGCACCCTCGTGCGCGCCTTCGATCAAGCCGGGTATATCGGCAACGACATAAGATTCTTCCTGATCGGGTTGAACGACGCCAAGCGTCGGATTGAGGGTGGTGAAAGGGTAGTCGGCAATTTTAGGGGTAGCTGAGGATATGACACTGATCAGCGTTGATTTTCCGGCATTCGGCAGTCCGATTATTCCGACATCGGCCAGCAACTTGAGTTCGAGCTTGAGTTTGAAGAATTGGCCGGGTTCGCCGGGCTGCGCATAGCGTGGAGCGCGCTTGGTGGAGGTTTTGAAGCGGGCATTTCCCTGACCGCCGCGACCACCCGCAGCCGCCAGGAGCGATTCACCGGGCTGGGTGAAATCTTTCAGCAAATCATTGGTGTCGGCATCGCTGACCAGGGTTCCCGGCGGTATTTCGATGATAAGATCTTCACCGTTC
>Ga0209122_1000346_pt1 | contig 12072 bp, 9 predicted proteins | sample OlaalgELextract2_2_FD_187375 | JGI IMG/M metagenome (GOLD analysis project Ga0209122, IMG submission 187375) | Olavius algarvensis symbiont microbial communities from Tuscany, Italy - Type A ELBA extract 2 (SPAdes) (version 2) | ecosystem: Host-associated > Annelida > Digestive system >...
CAGTTTTAGGGAACTAGGCCTATAAAAGGAGTGATTTTAGTAGTACTTATATCAAAAAAAGTCAAGTAGTATTTTATCTTATCATGCTGATATAATGAGAATTTTTACGTTTATGCGTCCACTCTAAAGACAGTGCCGTTTAATTGAAATTCTTTAGTCCTTCGGACGGAAATCGATTCTAAAAAATCCTGTTGCACCTGGGTTGATATTTCATAATGATCTAATGCAGTCAAAAGCGAAATGTAGGAGGGCGATTGACCCAGATTTGCCAATCGAAACTTCTCTTCTTGGCTTGCTGCCTCCCACACCTCCCGCAGGACATACAGGTTTTTTTTTAAACGCAATAGTAAACCCTGCTTGGTATAGCGGCTCGCCGCCACTTTGGCTGAAGCCAAACTGATGCCCCGAATTTTTGCAATTTCCTCGTAGCCAAAGTAGGGTTTCCGAATTTTGTTCAAATCAAAAGCTATCATCAGACACACAAAGTAAACAATTTTGATAACTATTTATACTTGAAAAATTGGTCGGTTGTCAATCTAATTTTTAGGAAGCAGCTTCAGTTTAGGTATGACCTATCTTTCTGCGATAGAAGCGGCTGGCCTTGGCGCAATTGTCGCAGTCTTGCATGTCGCACCAGCACCGGCTGACGTCAATAACCAGCCAACCGCAGGCTGAATCAGCGCAGGTCTTGATTTCAAGAAGCGATCGAAAAAAATGGCGAGTATGGATATGATCGAGTATTTGCCGGTGTTGGGGAGGAATCTATATCTTTCGTTCTAATTTAACTTACAGCTTGGCTTGTTGCCCTGAAAGAGCTGACATTCATGGTAGACTAACTAATTCACACTTCTTTTGCCAAAACGGGATTCCCCAATTCGAGCGATACCAGCACCAGGTTTTGATAAACAACCTCCAAATATCTGCGATACCCTTGGCCTTCTATCCCTTCCACCCATCGCAGGGACTTTTTTAAAATTTCTTTCGCCGCTTCAAACTGATTGACTGCTATCAGGGCATTGCCTTTGGCCACGCAGCAGAGATAACACAATAGGGGTGAATCAGTCTCTTCCGCGATATCAAAAACGTCGTTGACTCTTTCCAAGGCACCATAGTCCTCGCCAATCATGGCCGAAACACTGCTGTGCCAGAGGGAGCAAAATGCCCTCGTCTCAAGCGAGGAGATTTGTTTTAGGGCGGGCGTATGACCCTTTAGAATCAGTATATTCGCATCATCAATCCGCCCCTGAAGCGTTCGAATGTAGCCTAAATGGTGACACATGTGCGTATATAAAAGAAACGGGGTGTCCGCTAAATGCACGTTCTGAGTTCCGCTTGCTTCCCGGTTGGAAATGACCTCCGAATAAAGATCGGCCGCCTTTTCCCAGTGTCCTAAATCTAGATAAATCGACGCCAGATGAAATTTTGCCTCTTCAATGGGTGCGTCCATTTTGCTATCTTGCGATTGCTGCAAGATTTTCAGACAGTACCGCTCTGCCTGCTTATACTGATTTTTATAAAAATAAGATATTCCGTATTGAAGGTGCACTTTGGACATACGTACCGCATCTTTTAATTCAAAGGCCAGGGACTCGGCCTGTTTACATATGATTAAAGCCTGATCCCGTTGCCCCAAAAAGGCTAATGGCCAAAACATCTTATACAGCAGGTCGACTATATTTTTTTGTCGCGTTCGGCTTTCAGGCAGCTGCAACAGGCATGAATAGGTATTTTCAAACATCCTGACAGCTTCCTGATACTGGTCGAGCCTGTAGGCTACACCAGCGGCCTTGCGCCCGTAATCCGCGGCCTTCTGCCAATTTTCCGCCAGACTGAAGTGATGGTACAACAGTTTTACCATTTCTTCGATGCGGTCCTGATAAAGTTCTTCCATGGTCTGCCCGACCCGACCGTGCAGCTATCGGCGTTTTTGCAGAAGCAGTGTTTCGTAGGTCACTTCCTGAGTGATGACATGTTCAAAGATGTACTCCGCTTCCGGCATGACCCGAGTCTGCTGGATCAACTCTAAGGATTTCAGATCTTCTAGTGATCCGGTAAGGTGCTCCTTTGATGAAGAAATTCGTTCCAGGATGCGGTGTGCAAATTCCCGCCCGATGACCGAGGCCCGGCGCAGTAATTCGCGGCTATGACGGTCGAGCCGATCAATCCGGGCCCGGATGACGGATTGAACGGTATTGGGCAGGGAAAGATCTTCTATAGACTGGGACAGCACAGCCTTTTGATTCTCCACCTGAATCTTGCCCTCTTCAATCAGGGCCCTGCTGATTTCTTCCACGAAAAACGGATTGCCGCTTGTGCGCTCAAAAAGCAAAGATGAAATTCCATGCGGCAGGCGCCCGGTTTTCCAAACGGCTTTGATTATGTTTTCACAATGTTGTTCGTCCAGAGCGCCTAAGGCAAGCGGTGTATGATGGCTCCAGTGTCCCCAGTTGGACCCGTATTCGGGTCGATAGATGACCAATACCATCAGCGGATGCGAGGCGATGACGCTGATGATATGCTTTAATGCCAGATCTGAAGCTTCGTCGGCCCAATGCCAATCTTCCAGAACCAGCACGTAAGGCTTTCTCTTGGCGTTAAGTATGTTAATCGCAGCCAGCGCTTTTTGGATAGCATAGGCTAGCTCAGGGCCATGCAGGTGTTCAGGAAGCGGATAGGTCTCGCTCGGTATGGAGAGAAGATGTAAATAAAGCGGCAGATATTGTTCGAGAGACGGATCGATTGCCAGAACATTGAAAACGGCCTTTTCATGTAATTCGGCCGGAGTGTCTTCGTCACGCAAATTAAGCCCGCGTCGCAGGGCGTTGATGTGGGGAAAGTAGGGGATGCTTTTGCCGTAGGATTGACAGCGGCCCTGAACCACGGTAATTGCCGATCTGTTCAAAGCGTGACGAAATTCATATATCAGGCGACTTTTTCCCAGCCCGGCTTCACCTAGCACGGTGACGAATTGACCCTTTCCGTTCAAGGTTTTTTCTAGACACGCAGAAAGAACGGTTAACTCTTGCTCTCGGCCGGTAAAGTCGGTGAATCCCTGAATCTGCGCGGCCTCAAAGCGAGTTTGCACCGCTGATTCACCGATTACACGATGCGGAATCAGCGGTTTGGTTTTGCCTTTAACCGCCACCGCCTCCAATGGATGAGTTTCGAAAAACGGAGAGATGAGGCTGTAAGTTTCCGGGGCGACCATAATTTCGTCCGCGTGGGCCTGACTGGCCAAACGGGCGCCGATATTGACGGTGTCGCCAGTGATGCCGTAGTTGCCGTCACGGTGGTCTCTGATATGGGTCACTACCAGACCGGTGCTGATTCCAGTATGCATACGAAGCTTTGCGCCGATGCGTTCTTCCACCTCCGGACTTATCGTGCGCACCAATTCGTGAATCTCAAAAGCCGCCTTTACCGCCCGCACCGGGTCATCCTCATGGGCGGTAGGTATACCAAAAAGTGCCAGCACCTCATCTCCCACGAACTGGTTGACAATTCCCTCGTGGCCTTCTACGATTTTTGCCGCTTCCACTTTGATCCGACTCATGATGGCTTCGACTTCTTCGGGGTCGAGCCGCTCGTTCATGGAGGTGTAACCGGATAGATCCGAGAATACAATGGTAGCCTGGCGGCGTTCGCCTTCGGATAATGGCGTGGATTCAGGTGACGGGGATCGTATCTCATTGCCTTCTTTGAGTTCCGGTGATTGGGTGGGGGCAGACGTTACGGTCAATTGGTTGCCACACTGGCCGCAGAACCGATCGCCCGGCAAAATTTCGGATTGGCATTGAGAACAGAACAATATCAACTTTGCGCCACACTCACGACAAAACTTGTTTATATCCGGATTTTCAGTATGGCAATCTGAACATCGCATATTTTGCCTTCCGGGCAGAATGACGAAAACTCTTTCGATTTCGAGTGGAACTATTAATGCAAGTATAGGTTTTCAGCAGGCATATGAGGGCGTCGGTTTATCTAACCGATTATTATAAGGCTAAAATCACATGTTTCAATTGGATTACTTTTTGATTATGTAATAAACATTCTGAAAGTCGTGCGGGAGTTTTTTAATCTCGATTTGGCTGAAGCCCGTCTCCTGTAGCATTGTCCGCGCCAATTCTTCACCCCACATGGCGCCGAGCCCGGCGCCGTTTTCTGCCAGGGAAACCGTCATGCAGTGCATGCAGGACAGGGTGTATAGCAGGGGGCCTACCGGATGATCGATGTTGTTCTGAACCTGGCTGGATGCCGCGACGTCCTGCATCAAAAATGTCCCTTCCGGATGCAGGGCTTTAGCAATTTCCTCCAGGACTTTGGCCGGCTGCACCTGGTCGTGGATCGCATCAAAGGCTGTAATCAATTGGTACTTTTCAAATGCACCGAGTGCCGTTGCATCCCTGACTTCAAACCGTAAATTGGTCAGACCATTTTGTTCAGCGGCCGACCTGGCCGTGGCGGTGGCTTCTTCAGATATATCGTAGCCGGTAAACCGGCTATTGGGAAAAGCGGCGGCCATGAGGTTGAGGGCTCTTCCGGCACCGCAGCCCACATCGAGAACCTCGATGCCGCTTTTGAGTTCACCGATGAGACCCGGCACCAGAGGCAGAATCGTGTCCATCAGCGCGGCAACCACTGTCTGGCCGCTGTCCTCGGCCATGACTTCGTGAAATCGGGCGTAGGCTGAATACGGGACGCCGCCGCCGTTTTTGAAGCAGGCGACAACTTGATCTTCGACCGTCCCCATTAGAGGAATATACTGGGCAAATGCTGCTATGTTTTCGGGTGATGCCGATCGGGTCAAAGACGCGGCATGCTCCGGAGGCAGATGATAGGTTGCAGGGCTATGATCATATTCCACGAATCCGCCGGTGACCATGGCGCACAGCCACTCACGGACATAGCGCTCATTCAATCCGGCAGCAGCGGCGATTTGCTCGCTTGTCGACGGCGGTAATTTGCTCATGACATCGAACAGTCCGGTTCGATGGCCCATGGATGTCATCAGCGCTAAGGCACCATCATTGAGGATGTCGAGCATTCGATCGGCAAATGCTTCCGTTTTTGTCTGATCCTTTCCGGTATCTGTCATTCCTTCCTCCTTTAAACCAATTAAATCCATTCCCGGGCTGCATCGATTCTCTTTTATGCTGAGTGCAAACGACCTAAATCAAAGTATACTTAATTTAATATGAGTTCTGTTCTACAGCGACTTTAGCACCTCATACGTCTTATTCAACCAATATTGCATTCCCATTACCCGAAACAAATTTTCGACATTTTTCATGATTTCCAGAGCCTTGTGGTTTCGGCCCGATTCGGCATAAAGTTCTCCCAAGAAATGGTACCCCTGAGCATATAGAGCCCTTAATTCCAGTTCCTCAAGGATATTGATGCCACGCAGGATGCATTCCTCCGCTTGTCTTAATTTTGACTGATCGGACTTTCCAAATATTCTTCCCAATAGAATCCATGCAAAGCCCTCTATCCATAATTGCTGCGCCTTTTGCGAAACTTTCAAAGCCATTTCTGCCTGGCATCGGGAATTTTTGAAATCACCCGATTCCAAATGAATCATTCCGAATAGCCAGTAGAATAATCCCCGGTCGATATGTACCTTCGCCTCGCCGAATCCTTTGAGACCCCTTTCCAAGAAGTTCCGGGCAGTTTTAAGGTCTCCCAACAGAAAGTGAGACCACCCTAAATTGCCCCAGGCAATCGGGAAAAGATATGCTTGTCCTTCTTCACAATATCTTATTAAGTTTTGAAAATGTGCTATCGCATTTTTTCCATCGCCTCTAAAATTTTTCAGCCAGCCGTATTGCAGTTCCAGGATTGCTAATGCACCCGTGTTTTTGGTCTCATTTGCAAAACTAAAGCCTTTTTCTATCCTAGATATTGCTCCTTCAAAATCTCCCATCATTGCGAAACAATTCGCCAACCATCCATGAATAACTGAATACAGATTATAGGGATTTCCAAAATAATCAGATCGCCGCTCCGTTTTTTCGAGGAGCGCAATAATTTTTGGAGCCACATTAATTATGCTACTGCATTTTCCCGACCATAAGTAAAGGAGGCACAGGTACCCTCCGGTTGAAGCCATCAACGTGACATCATTAATTTGTTCCGCTTTTCTTAGGGCATCCGCGGAATACTTAATTCCTCTCAGGAGATCCCCTTTTTTCCATCCGTGATATAGGCCATAGATACTCAGGTAGTGTGCAATGCTCTTATCATCCCCGAATCCCTTTGCAAGCTGCTCACATTCCTGGATATTCTCGAGAGACCCATCGGGCCAATTTGCGTATACCATTGCATAAGCCATCGAAAGGCGAACTTCAAACTGTTCCTTTTTCCGGTCACGAGTCTCCGGCATTTTGTCCAGCACCTCAATGGCTTCTTTATAAAAGCGCACCGCTTCCAAACTGGAATGTTTTCGCATAGCTTTTACGCCGGATAATTTCAAATACTGGAATGCTTTTAGAGAATTCTCGCTTTTTGAGTAATGATAGGCCAACATTTCATAGAATTCTTCCAATCTCTGCGGCCAAAGCGTCTCTATGGCAGCACCGATTTTTTCATGAATCTCCTTGCGCCTCTTTTGAAGCAAGCTATTATAGGCCACCTCCTGCGTCAGGGCGTGTTTGAAGACGTACTCCAACTCCGGGAACAGCCGCTTTTCGTAGATGAACTCCAATCCCTGAAGGTTAAGGAGATAAGGTTTAAGCTCCTTTCGCATCTCCGAAATGGTTTCGAGGATGCGGAAGGCAAAGTCCCTCCCAATCACGGAGGCAACTTGCATGGTTCGTTTGAGATTGTCCTCCAGGCGGTCCATGCGGGCGGCGATAATTCCCTGGATGGTAGGCGGTACCTGGATCTCTGAAGCATTTTTAATAAGCTCACACTTTTGATTCCGGCATAGAATGCTACCGTTCTCCAACAATGTGCGCGTGAACTCTTCCATATAAAGCGGATTTCCGGCCGCACGTTGCAGGATCAGTTCTCTTAACTCCGAGACTGGTTCGCCCTCCCGGAGAATTGTCTGTATCAATTCGGCGCTGGATTTTGGGGTTAGTTGATCCAATCCGATCCGATTGTAATAGGATTTGCTTCCCCAGGGATGCGTGTATTCCGGCCGATAAAGAAGTACCAACAGGGCTCGCGAGTTTGCGAGCCATTCGATCAGGTAGCCTAAAAAGGCCTCGGTGGTTTTGTCGATCCAGTGCAGGTCTTCGACGACTATGATAATGGGCCTGTTCTGGCTTTCGTGAATCAACAAATCTCTGATCGCCTCGAAGGCCTTCTCTCTTTTTTGCATGGGCTCGAGTTTTTGATAGGCTTCATCTTCAACCCCTAGCGATAAGAGATCATGAAAAGGTGGCAGAACATATTCAAGATTCCTGTCAACCTTTAGGATCTTTTCCGCCATATTCTTTTTGATCAAATCTTTTTGATCGCCTTCTTTTATTTCAAAGTAGGATCGCAAAATATCCAATATCGGCATATAGGCCATGGCGCTGCCGAAAGGGAGGCACCTGCCTTCGAGACAGATGATTTCGTGCTGGAGCAGTTGATTTTTAAATTCGAGCAGGAGTCTCGATTTTCCCACCCCGGCATCACCGATAACCCCCACGACCTGGCCTGAACCAGATCTTGCTTTCTCATAAGCACCCATCAGGGCGGCCATCGAATTTTTTCGACCGACAAACCTGGTCAGGCCTTTGGCTTCAGACGCAGCTATCCGCGTGTCCACCTTACTGGACTTGATGAGTTCAAAAATCTCCTGCGGTTCCTTTTTTCCTTTAACCGCCCTTTTACCCAGTGACTCGCACTCGAAAAAGTCTCTGATCAGTTTGTAGGTAAGTTTCGATACCAGGCAGGTACCGGGTTTGGCCATACTTTCGATCCTGGATGCTAAATTGGTGGTGTCTCCAACCGCTGTATAATCCATGCGCAGGTCATCGCCAATTGAGCCTACGATGACCGGGCCGGAGTTGAGCCCGATGCGCATCTTAAAATCAACACCGAAGTCATTTTTGGTTTTTTGGCCATACGTTCCGATACTTTTCAGAATCTTTAACGCGGCATGGCAAGCCCGTTGAGCATGATCCTCATGGGACACCGGAGCGCCGAACAGCGCCATGACCCCATCGCCGGTGAACTGATTTATGGTGCCCTCATATTTATGAATTTCTTCCATCAAAATCTTGAAACAGCCGTCCATAGTTTGATGAACTTCTTCGGGATCGAGTCTCTCCGACATGGCAGTGTAATTGGCCACGTCGGCAAAAAGCACTGTCACCAGCTTGCGTTCGCCCTCGATGGAACTGCGGGTGGTCAGAATCTTGTCGGCCAGGAATCTTGGCGTGTAGGATTGCGGCGCAGAATAATCTATGGGAAGGGTATCTTTAGTGTCTTTCAAATTATGACCGCATTCACCACAGAATTTATCATCGAGCAGGTTTTCAGTGCTGCATTGGGGACACACCAAAAGGAGTTTGGCACCGCACTCCCGGCAGAATTTTCTCGTTGCAGGATTTTCAGTTTGGCATTTCGGGCAGTTCATGGCTACCCTCCGGATCTAGCTCAAGGCTGATAGCTCACAGCTCACAGTTCAAATCAAAGTGCAAGTTAGGGGCTTCGCCCCAATTGGCATATTTTTATTCAGTTGTAGGAATTCCGAGACCCTTGACTACCAGGAATCAATGACCTGGAAGCCAACGGTTGAAAAGTCCGTCATTGCGGACAGGACATCATTCACGTGTTCAATTGGAATTGTGTCGGTTACCAAGCTTTGGGGGTTCAATTTTCCGTTGGCCACCAGTGTGAGCAGCCCCGGGTAGCTGGTCGTCGGGCAGCCGAACGTACCGATAAAACTGATTTCCTGCAGAACCATGGCATCAACGGGAAGGGCAATTTTCCCTTGATCCTCTTTGCTCGTAAGGCCGATCTGCAAATGGCGACCCCCGCGACGCAGGGAACTCACCGCAGGCAGGGCGGTTTGGGACATGCCGAGGGCATCGACCGATAGATCTGCCCCGCCTCCGGTTAGATCCATTATGGCTTTGGTGGTTTTTTGCTCCGACGCGTTTAAGGTGGCCGCTGCCCCTTCGGTCTTGGCCATTTCCAGTTTATTATCGCTGATGTCGACTGCGATAACCTGCGCCCCCAGCGTCGATGCGATTTGAACTGCCGACAGCCCGATTCCACCCAGGCCGAAGACGGCGATCCATTCTCCGGGCCGAACCTCGGCGCGATCTACCAGACCATGGAAAGCGGTCATAAAGCGACAACCGAGGGCGGCGGCACTGGCAAAATCCACTGCATCCGGCAAATGCACGAGGTTGACATCGGCCGCCGGCATGACAACCAGGTGACCGTACCCGCCATTGAAATCAAAGCCGATGGCCCCGTAGCCTGACCGGCAAAGGTTGGAGTGCCCGCTGTAGCAGGCGCGGCATTGACCGCAGGCCGTGTGAAACGTCATTGTCACGCGATCACCGGGTTTAAACTTGCGGACATCCCGGCCGACTTCCCGAACGACGCCGCTGATTTCGTGTCCCAGGATATGAGGCAGATCGATTTTAACACCGACCCAACTCAAGTCTTGCTGCCAGGCATGCCAGTCGCTGCGGCAAACGCCGCAACCTTTGACTTCGATGAGCGCATCATTGGGTCCGGGGGTTGGATCCGACACTTCCTGGACTTCCACCGGTTCTCGAAACTGCGTCATGACGGCTGCTTTCATTGTGTTTGCCTCCTTTGTAACGGTTCTGGGGTTCAGGGTTCAAGGTTCAAGGTTCGACGGTTCGAGTTCAGGTCCAATAGGGGCTGGTGAAAGTAGTTTGTTTTCAGCAAGGATTTTTAAAGTCCATTTTTAAACCCCCTTTCCGAACCCGGGGTCATCTAGCCCAGCCCGGAGTAGGTGCGATTTGCCGACTCCACCTGGCCCGTAAATGAAAGCAACTATAAAGGGGCATTCGTTCGCCCTTCTTGTCATTGGAATGAAATTGAATTCCGCTTTTCGTCCGACAAACGTGTTTTTTGCAGCGTCGGCGAGACGTTCGGAGATCGTTCGCGGCTTATTGTACATTTTCAAACTACTGAATGGCCGCCAAGCGTTTAGAATCGTGACGAAATTCGGCTGAAGGGTCGATGAAAAAGCCAGGTGAAAATAGTGATCAGAAATGAGAAAAACAGAATCAAGCAGCACAACAAGTCTCCTCGACCAAATCGGGATGTACCACATGGTGCTATTTTATGTCAAGCTTTTTATTCAGCAAGTATACGCTAACCATTAAGAATTTCTATATATTTTAGCTATTTTGCCGGAAGGTATTTGCAATCAGAGATTCGAATAGTCGCGATGGCAGATATTTTTTCAGGGGCACGGCAATTCTTTGGGAGGTTTTACCGACGGTATAGCGCAGGCGCGGTGATTTCTTGTTAATGACGGATCATTTAAAATAAATTCGTATTTGAAGTCCATTGTTCGCTATTCGCCGATTCGATTCTTCGACCGGTTCCACAAACGTGATAACCTTGCAGCGCAAGATATTCGGCACGGCACTTGCCGATTCCCGATGAAGCTCCGGTGACCATGACCACTCTCTGATTGTTGATCATGTGAATACCTTGACCTATCATTTAGTCAATTCCTCTGTTAACTTACATCTTGCGATAGAAATTTGGCCTTTGCATTTTAAATTTGACCGAATAACCAATAGTCTGGTATTGTTCAGATTATGTCAACCTCCAGCCCAACCATGGATACTTTACCCAAGCGAAAAGATAAATCTTTTCGAGATGTCCTTTTGTTAGCGGATGACTTTTTTATGAAAAAAGGTATTGTTTTTGAAACCATGCAACGCCTGGCTCAGCGCCTGGATGCTGAAGGTATCCCCTATGCCCTTATCGGCGGCATGGCCCTGGCCGCGCATGGATACGTCCGGATGACCCTTGATGTTGATATCCTGCTATCTTCGGAAGGACTGGCGCACTTTCGGGAGAAACTCGTCGGTCGAGGATACGTCGCGAGTTTTCCCGCTTCTGAAAAATCGTTTCGTGATGATGAAACCAACGTAAAAATCGAAATCATCACCGCCGGCGAATTTCCCGGTGACGGATTGCCTAAACCGGTTTCTTTTCCTGAGCCAGAAGGCCATTCAGTTGAAGAAGACGATGTAATGGTAATTAATCTTGATAAACTGATTGAACTAAAGTTGGCCTCCGGATTAAGTGCGACCCATCGCATGCGCGATCTGGCTGATGTTCAAGATTTAATCGTTGCGTTGAACCTGCAGCTGGAATTGAAGGATCAACTGGACAAAAGTGTTCGTTCGGAATACCGCCGAATATGGGAATCTGCAAACAAGGACCCCCAACGCTAACCTGTTTAGAACCGGTTCCAAAACCGATTCTAATTGAGCATCTCCAGATCTCGTTGTATCGTTGAATAGTTGACTGGTTGTTTGAAAAATAATAGCATTGGTGAAAATGAGATATATGAAGGCAGGCCTGAAAAGCGAAGAGGCGTTGATATCATTCACTTTAAAGACGGCAAGATAATTAACAAATTCCAAAATTCAGATCTCGTCATTCAGTTTGAAAAAATGGCTGTGAACCTTTGTAAGTCGCGGAATTGCATGATAATTGGAGATGGGAATAATTCAGGAATTCAGGGATTTGGGAATTTAGGAATTGAAGGGATTCTACCCGTCGTGAGCTTTTTTTGTCGAACGATCTCTTTTAATTTATTGAATTTATCCTTTAATCCCTCAATTCCTCAATTCCTCAATCCTTCAATTTTTATTTCTTTATCTGTGGAAATCTGCGTTAATCCGTGTCCCCAATAAAACCCGCCCGCCCCGTGCAGCCGCCTCTTCGTATTAGGTTGAAAGAGGATTCTTGCCAGTCACGCGGGCGGGCAGGCGATCTATAGAGTGGACGCATAAACGTAAAAATTCTCATTATATCAGCATGATAAGATAAAATACTACTTGACTTTTTTTGATATAAGTACTACTAAAATCACTCCTTTTATAGGCCTAGTTCCCTAAAACT
>Ga0209122_1000350_pt1 | contig 12036 bp, 4 predicted proteins | sample OlaalgELextract2_2_FD_187375 | JGI IMG/M metagenome (GOLD analysis project Ga0209122, IMG submission 187375) | Olavius algarvensis symbiont microbial communities from Tuscany, Italy - Type A ELBA extract 2 (SPAdes) (version 2) | ecosystem: Host-associated > Annelida > Digestive system >...
CAAAAATGCATTTAGGTGACTTCCGACTTCCGGAAGCACCTCCGGAAGTACTTCCGGAAGTACTTCCGGAAGCACTTCCGGCCCCCGAAAGCGTCCCTCACTATTCTGTACTCCATACGCTGAACAAAAATGCATTTTGGTGACTTCCGACTTCCGGAAGTACCTCCGGAAGTACTTCCGGAAGCACCTCCGGAAGCGCTTTCGGCACCCCGAAAGCGTCCCTCGCTAGTAATAACTCTGGCCTGTCAATCATTTTAAAGCTAAATTCAGAATCAACTGGGGCGATTAAATTTATTGCAACAGTTAAGTTAGTTAAAAACTAATGATGTCATATCTTATCTTGATTCACATAGTTTTTTACAGTTAAGAAATTCAATTATAGTTTTCATTTACAACAGAATTAATTAACTTAATTGATCATTAAGTTGCTTATACTGCACATATCTCAATTAGCTCAGACTATGCATTACATTAGACCCATTTTATGTTTAATTCACACAAAATCATCACAGTAAACCTAAAATCGAGTCTATATTACGGCAAAAAAACCAATCAAACGCGTCAACACGAAATTGTCCCGAACGGCAGATAAATCTAAAAAACTAAGATGCAGCATCACTGCTACACCGTAATTGTCCAAGAACGCGAAGAAGCAGGTGACGGCCGAAATCCGTCACATCACTCCCTCCTTCAGAAAAATCGTCGTCTCGACGAATGCTCGATCCAACATCACACTGGAACAGTTCATCGTCATCAGTATACTGGAACGAATAGTTGAAATGCTGTCTTCAGTCTATTTGACGATAGTTACGCGCTGTTTACGGCAGCGCGAACCCGACTGTAGGGGGGTATTCGTCACCCCAGTGAACGATCGGATGCTTGCAGATGAGTGAGAAGAGGTCAGCCATCACCTCTTAATTAGTTTGTTGCGCACTAATTTATCGACAGGTGCGAAACTCCGACTGTTGGGAGCCTGCCATCACTCCAGAACTAGACCGGAACAGCGTAAGTTGACGAACAACAATGAACTTTTACGGCGACTAAGATCGTCGTCTCGACGAATGCTCGATCCAAACATCACACTGGAACAGTTCATCGTCATCAGCATACTGGAACGAATAGTTGAAATGCTGTCTTCAGTCTATTTGACGATAGTTACGCGCTGTTTACGGCAGCGCGAACCCGACTGTATGGGGGTATTCGTCACCCCAGTGAACGATCGGATGCTTGCAGATGAGTGAGAAGAGGTCAGCCATCACCTCTTAATTAGTTTGTTGCGCACTAATTTATCGACAGGTGCGAAACTCCGACTGTTGGGAGCCTGCCATCACTCCAGAACTAGACCGGAACAGCGTAAGTTGACGAACAACAATGAACTTTTACGGCGACTAAGGTTTAACCACCGAATGACGTCAAACTCAAAAAGCGACAAACTTCCATACAAGTTGCTAACATCTTTGGCAACGTTTCAACGTCAACATATACTTAATTCATGCTGGAAAGTGTTAAACTAACGTTAACTCAGATGTTTCTGTTCAGACGAGACGTCATTGCTCAGTCACGAAAGTCGCACTACCATCTTCGGTACATCTGCCGTCGCCATTGTGCCTGAGGGTTGTCATACATCTGGTATGGGAATGGTGGAAAACGGCGTCGATACGGTCCGAAGTCCCGAGATGTACGTATAGATGGAGAAACGTCACGACGGTCGACATATTTCTCCTGTCTACGCCTTGACTCCGGAACTTTTTTTACTTGACTGCGAGGTTTCACGCGTGAATCATCTGAAAATGACTTCTTCTTGCACGGGAGAAACTCCTCAGAATCGTGTTCGTCTGATATCTGTTTAGATTTCAGCGGAATTTTTCCAACAGGACGGCTCGTTGTCTCGAAAACCTTGACTTTCTCTTCAGCTGCAGCAGCGGTCGCGGAAATACTGTCAGATGATCTCTTCGTAGTGGCTTTCTTTACCTTATATTTCGTGATGTCATAAGCCTTTTGGAGGCATGATACACTTCCATTCTGCGGTAAATTTTCTTTCTGTTGCTCATGAATCGGTGTCAGCAAAGCCGGTATCTCAGTTAAGAGTGGATCATCAGGTAATTCCAACTCCAAATCAGTGAAGTCCAGCGCCTTAAATTGGTCAGAAGTTGATGCTTCTGGTTCAGAAGACGAAACGATTTCAGATTTCTTCTGCGCCTCCATTGCCAGCTCAGAACCAAAATCGGTGAGCAATTTCCGCATGGCGCTTATGTCGGACTGCATCGGATTATCATCAGGTTCAACGTCATTTGCATCTTCTGATACAGTTACTGGAACAGCCGACGTTAACCCTGTTCCTTCCTGTTCCCGTTCAGCTGCTTTAAATGCCGCCTCCATGTCTGTCTGGGCATATGCGGACTCGAACGAAACCGGCAGCTCCTTGTCTGATAGAGAATTAAAACGTGGTTCCTCGTCAAATTCTTCCTCTGATGACCTGCTGCCAGGTTCCACTGCACTGACACCGTGCAACCATCGGGACAGACTTCGCTTCGCCCACTCGCTACGTGCAGAGTCGCCCATCAGTGTGTCGACATATACTGCACTGCACTTCTGTGCTACGCTGAACGTGCATGCTATGAGTGGCTCCCTGAATGTTGCTGGAATTCCGGGGAAGTGAATTTCCAAGTATCTTGTTAGGTTCGGGATGTTGACCCCTTCAACGCGTCTCAGCATACACAGAGCTGCGCTGCGTATGGATTCAAGATCGACGACTTGATCAGCTTCCCCCTTGTCAGACGATCTGGTGACACTGACGTCACGCGAGGCCAAGCTTTCCAGTGACGAATCCCGGATCCTCTGCTGATTATTTTCATTACCATGTCTTCTAGCATTGTGCCTCCAGATATTGCTACATGTCACCCATTCCTTGCATATCTTGCACTGAGACAACCTTTGTGGCATGGTCGCAAAAATCTGTAGTCAATGTATACGACAACAGGGAATTACTAACTATGACTTAATAAAGTTTCCTAAACTAACCATCTCGACATAAGATTGGAAAATTCGTAACTGAGGCTAAAATGCCAGAACAGTTTAAAAAGAATCCCTCAGTGCACAGAGAACATCTCTTTAATCAAACACAAGGAGTACAGTGTGAGCAAATATTTAAAGCTGGTGGTGACTCTGGAATAAATAAATTTCACGTAGTCAGGCAGATTCCGTACCTCACTAATTTACTCCCACTGAAGACGTGGTATGATTAAGCGGTTGTTACCATGGAAACTTAAGACTGCCATTCGTAACAATCAAACCAAGAAGTGAATGAAGTTTAATTTCTCGTGGATATGATGGTTTCATATTGAATTACGGTGAAATCTTTATTTGAATAAGTTAACTCACTTAACACAACTGTACGGTCGATGATGTTCGTTTATTGATACTTTAAAACATGGAAATTACGTTGTCGTCTGCTGAACACTGCCGATTGTTAATCAAACTTCTGCCAAATCAACAGGTAAAATCATCTGTCAGTTAAACTTTATCTCATCGGATAATTATTTTGATTGCGTTTACGCAATCAAGAATGACTTTCAGACGTCAAATCATTGAGCTAAGTCTGACTGAGATCGGCTCGGATATACACAATGCAATTTGAGGCAAGCACATTAATACGAATAACACTCTTGATCAACATCTGTACTAAATTGTTAATATGGCTGCAGTATAGATGTTTATTCTGCGATAAGAGTAACAGTTTTGCTGAAATAAACTGATTGAACAGGAAAAGAATCCTCAGCGACAAAAAGGTAAGGGTTGATAAACTCCCAGACTCGGAATTTTAATCATTAACATTACGATTTTATATTCCAGGGATGTGAACCATTATAACACCCCATCCCAAAGCAACTAACTGCCGAACAATACAATCAATATATTTTTTTACACTGAAATCTCTGCGAGACCGTCTGCTGAATTTAACACAGTCACAGACCAAAAAACATAGATTGTAAAGTAGCGGTATTATTTCAAGCTGGAGGCCCTCAATATGGATCAACTATGTACGATCTCAACAACTCTCACGGACTTCCAAGTAACTTAATAAGATACGTATTGAAATCCGTCAACCATTTTCGTATTCATTCATACGGTTCAGTCATGCTTAGAATGAAACGGTAAGAACAAAACAATATCAGATTGCATGGATCAGCTTCCTAGAATGTGTCAGACATAGACGCTGCATGCTACATCAAAATCATTTCCTCTCCATCTGCTGATATGTTCCTCATTCACGAGAGACACAGAACAAGATAATAGTGAGCCTACAATACCTCGCATTTAAAAGAAATCTTCAGTTAATTCTTGCCTATCTCAAACGAATCAGTAGCTCATAACTGATAACCTTACAGTTATACTGAATGGCGTGAAATTTACATCAATATTGTCGATCTTCTAATACAGTAGCTGAGTTACTGTTGAGTTCAACATCATGAACTGACATATGTCGACTATATGCCATGATGATTCAAACTGTCACAAACGGGATACCGGTTCCGTAATCAATCAATGAAAATTTAACTAACAACCCAGTTAGTTACTGTATTCATTGGTTAAAAATTAAGACAAATCCGGTTCACCGAATCCATGGCTATGCATGCTGACACGAAATTCACTTGGTGTCATATAGCCCTGCATTTATTATACAACTAACTCCGCCCTTAAAATGACGAACAGTTTCGAGACTGTTGGTCATTTGGCATGTAACTTAATTGCTTGCATCCTTTAAAGCTCGCATCTTCCCTAAAACCGAATATAACCCACTCCACAAGGTTATCATTCCTTCTTCGCTCAAACATCAGGAGTGACTATTATGACTGTCACTCGTACACATCATAACTAGGTCTCAAAGAAAAAAAAACATCCCTGATTCATCAGATCAATCAGATTAATGGTCTGTATTATGACTCAAAAAAACAAAATTAAATCAAGTTACATGTACGTAAGGCACGATGCACCTTTCACTTTAACTAATTATCGTAAAGACCGTTGATGATCCATCACTGCTTCTCCGATGCGGCTGATTAAGAACTAGTTTGATTCACTCTGATCCTGTCTTTCGTTTAGCCAAGAAACAGGAGTTGGTCCAAAGCATTTTTTCAGGGTGTCGACATGCACAACAAACTGGTGAGCTCTGGCTGAACGTTGCAGAACGTAATTCACTGGTTTAATCACTCTTACAATTAAATACGGCCCTGTGTAAGATTTACTCCACTTGGCCGACTTCGACGTGAATCGGCGGGGATAGTAGTACCAAACCCAGTCTCCGACCTTAAACTCAACAGGTCTCGTTTTAATGTCATAATACTTCTTCCTCCTGATCGCACTGGTGTGAAGACGGTTCCTGGCTATCTGAAACGCTTCTGCAGAATCGTGTTGCAGTTGTCTCAGATAATCGTCAGCTGAACGAAGATCTTCGTTCTCATCTGGATGTAACCCCATAACTAAATCTACAGGCAATCGCACTTCACGTCCCAAAAACAACCTATTTGGGGTAAAGCCTGTAGATTCGTGCACCGACGCTCTATATGCTGCCAACACAAGGTATACCCGGTCGTCCCAGTTCTTCTGTGAGTCGTTGATGCTCTTTGCTAACATCGAGTTCAAAGTTCTATGAAATCTTTCGACAACACCGTTGGTAGAAGGGCGGAAAACGGTTGTACGTATCTTCTCAATTTCCATCCAGCGTAAAAGCTCTTGGAATAATCCCGATTCAAATTCTGGACCTCTGTCCGTTAGAATTTGAAGGGGTGCTCCAAAATACGCGAAAACATGAATCATCAGCGCTCTGGCCACAACCGGTGCTGTATGACATCTAAGTGGGATTGCAAACGCAAACTTAGAGAAATGATCCACGACGGTCAGAATGTATTGATTGAATCTGGAAGAGCGTGGATGTGGTCCTGTGATGTCTACGCTCACTCGAATCCAGGGCTCACCCACCATCGGCGTCTGCATGGTACCTCTCCTCGGGGCTTTGCCTCGGTGATAGCGAACACAAGGTTCACACCGACAAAGAAAAGCATCCAAGTCAGAACTCCAACGCGGCCAGTAAGCCCGCGATTGAATAGCCGCTGCGGTTCGCCTACGTGCCAGATGCCCACCTGACATCCCACCATGAACGACAGATAGAAATTCATCTCGAAGCCTGACCGGGATTATTACTTGCCAATGAACAGAAAGGCCGTCTGTAGATTCATATTTTCTCTCTAACAGACCATTGTGAAGACGTAGTCTTGGCCAAAAACTCCAAAGAACATGCACATCATGTGACTGAAGCGATACTGAATCCCAACTTGGCTTTTCCGGAGAGTCTCTCAACAGGCGTATTATACACGAACAATCCGGATCATTTTCTTGCACTTCCTTGAGATTTGCTAAAGACCAACGTTCTGACAACTCCTCACCATCCACAACCAAATTCTGATTAGTCGACGTTACCAAACTGTCAGTCTCGGTCACATTCATTACAGCTACCTTCTCTCCTTTTGGATGCTCTGAATTTTGACGACAAACGCACGTGCTGCTTCGGCAAGGCAGTCGAGACAACGCGTCAGCGTTCGAATGCCTGACTCCAGGGCGATGCTCGACGACAAAAGAATATTCTTCCATCTGTTCCAACCAACGAGCCTGCTGTCCAATGGGATCCGGAGTACGACGAAGCCAAGTCAGAGGTGCGTGATCAGTTCGAATTTTGAAGTGTCGACCCATCAAGTACTGCTTGAAGTACTTCAGTGAATACACGATTGCCAACAACTCTTTCCTTGTTATGCAATAATTCATTTCTCTCTTATCAAGCGAGCGACTTGCATAAGCAATAACACGTTCAGTTCCATCCTGAATCTGTGACAGAACGGCCCCTATGGAATGGTTTCCGGCATCAGTGTCCAAAATGTATTCATCAGTATCATTAGGCATAGCCAGTACTGGCGCTGAGATCAGTGCATTCCTGAGTGTCAAAAACGCCGTATGCGCCTCGTTGCTCCAAATAAATGCCTGATCTTTCTTGGTTAGTGCATGTAAGGGAGCAGCAATGCCAGCAAAATTTCCGATAAAACGTCTATAGTAGCTAGCCAGACCAAGGAAAGATTTAGTCTCTTTCACTGAGGTAGGTACTGGCCATTGTGCCACTGCCCTTGTCTTCTCAGGATCCGTTGATATACCAGCACCTGACACTACATGACCAAGAAAAGTGACAGACTTTTGCATCAAAGAACACTTTTCAGGCTTCAGTTTTAAACCTGCGGTTCTGAGCCTACCTAAGACCCTCAGCAGCCTTTCTAGATGCTCTTCAATTGTCCTTGAGAACAAGATAATATCGTCCAAATAAATCAGGCATACTTCGAGGTGTAGACCGGACATGACAACGTCCATTAGTCGTTGAAATGTGGCTCCAGCATTGCACAATCCGAACGGCATTGTTCTATACCTGTACATGCCCCTCGGACAGATAAAAGTGGTCTTATCCCTATCTTGTGGTGCTACCAAGACCTGGTGATAACTTGAACGAAGGTCAAACGTTGAAAAGAGAGTTGCGTTTGCCATAGCATCTAGACATGAATCTATGCGCGGCAACGGATATGCATCCCGGCGGGTTACAGCATTTAACTGACGATAATCAATGCAGCATCTAAGCGATCCATCCTTCTTACGGACAAGCACAACGTTCGAAGCCCATGGACTAGATGCTGGTTCAATTGTTCCCTGCTTGAGCATGTTATCTACATGCTGCGAAATAGCTTCAACATGAGCTGGCGGATAACGTCTTAAAGGCTGTCTGACAGGTCTGGCGTCTCCCGTGTCAACATAGTGCATCACTACATCGGTTCTGCCTAAATCATTCTCATCATGACTGAAAACATCTGCGTGATCTCTTAGGATTGTCTGTAAAGCCAGGCAAGCACTCTCTGGAATTGAGTCGTCCACACCAGCCAATAATCTTTGAATAAACTCAGGCACATCATCATCTTCTTCTTCAAGTTGTTTAACCTGCGTCACTTTATGTTCTTCTTCCACAAACTCATCCACGACCTCAAACGGTTGTAAATTTGCAACTGCAGTTCCTGACTTAAGAGTGACTGATTCTTTCATTACGTTCATAACTCTTATAGGTATATCTGTAAATGTCTCTGAAGGTATCAGCGTTCGTGAAACGTGCAGACCAGCTTTAATTTGTGAGGGCTCTGTGCCCCAATGTCCTTTTTCAGTTGAGATAGGAAATCTACGAAATTGGACCTGAGTTGGCAGATTAATTTCTGACCTAGCAGGGACAACTACATCCTCCTGTAAAACAACACGTCTACACCACTTGTTTTTATCACAGCGTGAATGCAGATGTAAAACTTCGTTCCCCAAGCGGATCGTAGAACTATCAAAGTCCCAAATTGCTTTGTTCTCCACTAGGAAATCAATTCCAAGTATTGTTTCCGAAACATGGCATGACACCAGTCCCGTGACCTGCGTTGTGAATCGACCAATACTCAGTGGCAAGGTGACCTCTCCAAGAGTTGGAATGGAACTGCCGTTGGCCGCCTTCAGCGTACGGCTTGTCCGTTGAATATTCGCTGGTACAACTAGGTGTTCAGGGATCAGACACACGTCTGATCCAGTGTCCAGTAAACAGTCATGTACACAACTTCCAACAGTCATACGTAAATATGAATGACGACCTAATTTTGATGAGCTTGTTGCTACGTTGACCTGCAAAGTGGAATTATTTTGTACATTTGACTGCTCATTTTCATTATTCTGTCTGCGTGGATATGGACACGACCTGAAAAAGTGACCTGTTTGGTTGCAGTTGAAGCATTTCTTCACATTTGCCTGAGACCGCACTACATTTTCCCGCGTTACCGGCGTATGAGCGGCCTGAGAAGGAACACTCCGCAGTTGCTCCAGGTGCCGCAAACGTCCCACCTCCTTGTTGAGAGCATCGTTCTTTGCGTCAGTGACCCGCTGCGCTGCCTCTAATTCACGCACCTTCAAAAGCAACGAGTCTTTCCACGTTTCATCGCTAGTTTCAGCTGCAGCACAAATCTGTTGATTATCGAACTTTTTCTTATTTTTAGATCTCATCTGTTTGCTAGAATGTTGCTGTTCATGAGTTTGTGACTTATCGATCCGTTGTTGAGATTGCTGCATGCTTTGCTCAATTCTAACAACTCTATCTTCCAAATCATTAGACTCGATATCAGGCAATTCAGCTACCTGCCTTGAGAAACGCTGCCGAGCATTAACCCTATGTCTCACTGCATTTTTGAACATTTCAAGGCGCTGGGCCGTTTTCAAAGCTGAATCTAGGGTTTGCGGCTCTTTTTCCCTCACCTTGAACTCCAACTCAGGATCATCCAGCGCAACGATGAAGTACTCCTTAGCCAAACGTTCTGCCATCTTCGAGCGTTCTCCTGGGTAAGCCAGCATCATTAAACGCCGAATATCTTGCGCCAATTCTCGTAGGCTTTCATCGGGCTTACGTCTACGACATTGTATCTCCGTTTGGTATTTCGTTTCCATATCATAACTGCCAAAACGTGACCTGAGCCTGTCTAACAGTTGCTTATAAGTCATGTTTTCAGTTCCCCAAAGCATCTGTGCTGCATCACCAGTGAGAGACCACCGCAGATAATGAAGTTTTTCTTTATCGTTCCAGTGATTAAACTGCGCACAATTTTGAAATTGAACCAAAAATGTTTCAAAACAACTGGAACCGTTGAACTTTTCCGGTTTCATATAGCCCAAAGATCTTTTACGAGAAGGGATCGGACTATTCGACTCATCCGCTCTTGCGTAAGAGCACCTGTCCGCTTTATAACTGCGTTTCACATGCCTCTTTAATTCTGAATCATCATATCTGTGTTCGCATCTGTCAGAATAATCGGAAAAATGGCCTTCATATGGATAAACATTCTCCTTTGAGATCCTGCGATCCTTGCACTCACGACTTTTTGAGCTAAAGTCCGAGCCATCAACTTCAGAATCAGTAGTCATGTTTTGATCGCGTCTTGACCTTCGCTGGCGACAAAATTCCACGTTTCTGCGATCTCTGACAACACGATTGTCCGACAACTGCTTAGGTCCGAGCACCAAAGTATCACAGTCCTTCATACATTGACCGTTAGCATTGTCATCACGACAATTAAATTGCATGACGTTTCGTGATCTCACTACAGACTTCTTTGCGAAATCAGTGGTGCCACCACTTTTAGCCAGCTGTCGACCGTCAACCGAAGCCTTTCCCCTGATAATTCGTTTCTGCTGCAACGACCTTGGTAGAGATGAGCGTCCTCTAGTCAAGCTATGACCTTGTTTGACCTGAGAAGGATCAGACACTTGTAACTCACACTTTCTTTTGTCGTTAATCTGTTGAAGTAATTGATCTTTCGTGCCCTTTGTGAGTTTACACGAGAGACGTTCAATCTCCGCTCTGCATCGCTCCAGTTCCCTCTCGATTACGGAGGAAGGAGGAGGCGAATCCAAAAGGATATGACCTTCGTCAGTTGTTTGTGCTGCCTTTTTCTGAGGGCATTTTAATGACACCTCAGAATCACAAATCGTCCAACGTTCGTTGCATTCTTTTTCAGCATTGACATTATCATCAGAGTCTGTGATCTCTCGGTTTGACATCACTTCATCATCCATATCCTCAACATCCATATCGTCTGTGTTGTACTCATCATCATTATCAACATGATCTGACTGACGTTTGCTACTTGAGGCAGCCCCACGTTGGGCGCCAATTGTCGCGTCAGCGGCGCTTGAGGCGTCAACGGCATCGAGCCGAAACCGTCGCGATGGCTGTCGCGACTGCTCGCCTTTCGCCGTATGCAAATCCGTCTTCGTTTTACTGGCTCTAGTCCGAGCGCTAACGGATTCGTTCGCCTCTACGCCTTCCTCTGACTCGGATTCATCGATCCGGACACGATTGTCAGAGAGACCGACCAATACATTTCCGGGGTACCTCAGGATCGCATCAGGGTCGGGAGGATATCCGCCTCTACTCCCTTCACTGACCACATCCCTCTCGTGCCTGGAGTGATGGGCAGTGCCCCCTTGCAGTAACTCTCGTTCAGTCATGTTATTATTTGTCTTGTCTTGTGGCAGAAATATGATTTGAATTGAACAAATCAACAACCACCGTATGTGAAAGTTCAATTTTCAATACTATTTTTCTTTCTTTTCAATATGCCTTTATGGCAACATCCAACATGTAATTAACAGCGAGCAGCAAATCAATAGTCACTGTTTGAACACTGTCCAAACACTAAAAACCTCCTAACATTTGCTACTGTAAGCATAAAGTCAGGACAAATTGTCAATATAAACAGAAAAGAATGTTCCTTTCAGCATCGCAATACTGTAAACATGAGGCTAATTACAAATCCTGACATATAATTAAATTAGTAGTCAAGTTATGCATTGTCCTATAGTGACGAATACACCAACTCTGGCTTAAAGCCTATTCCCTATGCGAACTGAACTATGACCTTTACAACAAAGGTTGATATGACCTTGACAATACTAGATATGATCTAGTCAAAGATCAACCTCAGCTATGCACTGGTCAGAAATCAATCCTAGTTTCGCACTAGTCAAGTGGCCAATCCCTATTTGGTCAGAAATAGGTTCCACAGCTGTGCTCTGGTCGGAGACCAATCCTCACTGAGCGTTCGGCTCGCTCTTTTATACTTTCTGGCAACTTCCGACTTCCGGAAGCACTTCCGGAAGTACTTCCGGAAGCACTTCCGGCCCCCGAAAGCGTCCCTCACTATTCTGTACCAAATACGCTGAACAAAAATGCATTTTGGTGACTTCCGACTTCCGGAAGCACCTCCGGAAGTACTTCCGGAAGTACTACCGGAAGCACCTCCGGCCCCCGAAAGCATCCCTCACTATTCTGTACTCAATACGCTGAACAAAAATGCATTTAGGTGACTTCCGACTTCCGGAAGCACCCCCGGAAGTACTTCCGGAAGCACTTCCGGAAGCACTTCCGGCCCCCGA
>Ga0209122_1000355_pt1 | contig 11867 bp, 10 predicted proteins | sample OlaalgELextract2_2_FD_187375 | JGI IMG/M metagenome (GOLD analysis project Ga0209122, IMG submission 187375) | Olavius algarvensis symbiont microbial communities from Tuscany, Italy - Type A ELBA extract 2 (SPAdes) (version 2) | ecosystem: Host-associated > Annelida > Digestive system >...
TAACCTGAAGCACAGCAGATTGCTGCTTTAACCAATTTTTCAAAGAACATTGACCAAATTTAAAATGTTGGACCTACAATTTTGTAATTTATTCTGATCAATTTTAAGTTTATGCGCAGGCTCTATATACTGAGTCACCCTTTTGAATGCTGCGAAACAGGCTGGCGAGACCTGAAGTTAAAAAAAATGCGAAGCATACAATAATAAATCCGCCGCCATTTCGTTACACTCAGCATCTACTTTTCAAATACAATTGGCGCCTTGCAGAGCTTTGACTTTCACGGCGGATTTATTAGGAAAACCGAATCGAATCCACCGGATTGACCTTGGCGGCCTGGTGTGCGGGATACAGCGTGGCCAGAAAACAGATGACCAGGGTGGCCGCGATGATGGCGATAATATCCAACACATCGGTTTTTACCGGCACCCTATCGATCAGGTAATAAATGCCGCCGGTGAATCGGGATATGTCATAGTGCTTCAGGATGTTGCTCAGCAGCAGTCCCAGACTTAAGCCCAGGACAGTGCCGACCACCCCGAGCACCATCCCGTTAAAGACGAAAATTTTGCGAATGCTCTGGTTGGTGGCGCCCATGGCCTTTAAAATCGCGATGTCCCGTGTTTTGCCGATTACCAGCATAATCAGGCTGCTGGCAATGCTGAAGGTGGCCACGAGAATGGTCAGGGTCAGAATAATAAACATCACGCGCCGTTCGGTCTTCATGGCCTGAAACAGGGTTTGATTCAACTGCATCCAATCCTGGGCGTAGTATGGCAAGCCCAGTGCGGCATCTATCCGTTGGGCAATCTTGCCGGCCTTGTAAATGTCTTCTATCCGCACTTCGATTCCGGTAACGCCGTCTCCCATGCGCAGCACTTTTTGGGCATCCCTGATGTGGATGTAGGCAAAGGAGTTGTCGTATTCATACAGGCCGGATTTGAAAAACCCGCTGACGGCAAACTGCTTCATCACCGGTGCCTGGAAAACGGCGGAGCGCGATTTGCCGGGTGAAATCAGGGAGATGACATCATTTTTCTTCACCCCTAAATTCTTGGCGAGTTCCTGCGCCAGCACAATGGCCGGCAGAGTGGTCTGATCCTCATCCTGTCCTGTCCGGCTTGCAGCGTCCGGCAAGGTAACGTCTTTGAGCGTTTTTATCACCCGACCGGCGGTTGCAGGGTCGATGCCTTTTATCTTGGCCGGAGAGATGCTGTATTTTGACCGCAGCACGCCCTGCACGTCACTGAAGGGGGTTGCGGCTTCGACACCATCGATTTTCTCGATGGTCTTAACAATCTGATGATAGTCGGCCACTGCGCCGTCCCCGGATTTGATTACCACATGAGACTGGCCGCCCAGGATACGCGACCGCAGATCGACCTCAAATCCTTTCATGACCCCGATCACAACGATCAGCGCCATAACGCCGACGGTGATTCCCGCCATCGAAAGAAAGGTTATCAAGGTAATAAAGGCCTGTTTTTGCCTGGCCCTGAGGTAGCGGCCACCGATGAAGTATTCAAAGGACATGATCAAGTTATCTGGAGCTATAATTTCTTATTGGATTTTATAATTTAAATGACTTTCGAATTATGCTAAGTGCACGGAATAATGGAATCCATGATCTGTATATTGCATAATTCATGATTTATATCAATGCGGTACTGTAAAACCCATTATTCCATTTTTCCACTATTCCATCATTCCGATAGTGAGCGAAGCGAACGACTATCGGTCCTCCGGAGCCATGGCCCCCAGCAATTTAGGAAGATCACCAAAGCGGCCGATCAGGCCGAATATGACTGCGGCCACCAGAACGAATACGACGGTCACCGAGGCCATCACCGGGGTGTAACCGTACCGCAGGGAGTTGAATATTTTGATCGGCAGTGTTTCAACCGTGAATCCGGCTACCATGTATGCCACGATATATTCGTTGAGGCTCAACACGAATGCAAAGGCATACCCGGAGATCATGTAGGGTCGAATCATCGGGAATATGACGGTACGGAAAACGGTTCCGGAGTCGGCGCCCATGGTTTCAGCCGCTTCGACAATTTCGTGATCGATGGATTCAAATCCCAGGGATACCGTCACCAGCGGCAGGGTCACAAAAAAAATAGCATGTGATATCATGGTGGCGATCATTTTCCCATAGAAACCAACGGTGACCCAAAAAGAAAGAAATCCCAAAGCAGTTATCACCGGCGGCAAAATAAATGGGGAAATACCGAGCGTAAACAAGGCCCGGGCATAAAAAACACGGTAGCGCCACAGGAAATAGGCCAGGGGCATTGCAATCGATAGTGCAATCAGACTGGCAACCGTGGCCACGGTCAGACTGTTTTGCACCGGAATCAACCAGCTCTTTTCGGTCAGCAGTTCCTGGTACCAGCGCAATGAAACGCCATCCGGCGGGAAAAAAAGGCGTTTTTTGGCGTTGAGCGACACGCCGGAAACAATTACCAGCGGCCCGCACAGCAGGAATAAGATCACCGCGAGGAATATGTTACGAATGGCTTTGCTCATCGTATATTGCTCGATATTTGAAAGTTGCCGCGCAGCCTGAGGCTTGGAAGCTTGAAAGCTTGCAGGCTTTTAACGCCCAAAAGCATCCAGGCTTTCCAGCCTCCCAGCCTCCCAGCTCGTTCGATTCTTGGTGAAATAACTATCGCTTGATGCTCATTCAATCCTTTTCCCCTTTCCAATGGCCATGGTGAGTGCAACCAGCAGCAGACTGACGACCATAAAAAATATCGCCATCGAGGCCGCCATGGGCATATTGGTCTGGTAGATGGCCTGGTCCGTGATCAAGACTGAAAGGGTCCAGTGCCGGGGGCGCCCTAAAATCTGGGGTAACAAGTAGACCCCGAGACTGAAGACGAACACCATCACGCAGGAGGCGACGATGGCGTTGCGCAGCGAACCCACGATTACGGTAAAAAAAGTCTTGATGGGCGAAGCCCCCAGCGTTTGCGCGGCCTCCGGCAGGGCCGGGTCCAGACGGGAGAGCGGCGGGTATAAGACCAGCACCGTATAGGGAAACGCCAGATAGCAGATACCCAACAGCAGGGCCGTGAATCCCGGATACCATGCCACGGCTTTATCCATCATCCCCAGCCAGACCAACAGGTTCGACAAACCGGCGGTTCTGGACAACAACAGCGACCAGGCAAAGCCGACGATGACCTCCGACAAGGACAGCACCGACATCAAAAAAACCAACCAGACCACCTGGGCCCGGCGGCGCAGCCGGGTGATAAAATAGGTGAACGGGAACCCGATGGACACACACACCGCCGCGGACAGACCGGCCACAAATAGGGAGAACAAGAGGGTGCGTCCAAACAGCGCAGTATAAAGGTTGCCGTAATTGGTAAGCTCGAAACCGGGGATGTAGAAGCCGCCGGGCTCACGGTGAAAAAAGCTGACGGCAACCATGATACCGAAAGGGATAATAAAAAATATTCCCAGCATCAGGGCCGGATAAACCACCGGTGCGTGCGCGCGAACACCCTTTGGTTTTTCTCCGATCATGATTTCAGCACCACACAGGCCGCCGGCGGAAGCACCGCCGTGGCCTCATCCCCCGGTTTGACTTCCGGTCTGCCCTTGGGCGTCGATTGACTGATGACCTGAACGCCGTTGCAATTGAGGTAGATCTCGACGCTGGAGCCCACATCCCTTATGAAGGAGACCGTTCCGTGCAGTCGATTGTCTTCCTGTTCAATCCCCGGCATTACCAGGATGTCTTCCGGGCGCACCGACACGGTGACCTGGGTTTCGGGGGATAAATTTTCCGGCATTTCATCTACCATCACACGCGTATCACCGATTTTGATTTCGCGCGGCCCGGTGCATGATCCCCGCAGCAGGTTACTGGAGCCGATAAAGTCGGCCACGAATGTATCGGCCGGATTGCGATAGATATCGAGCGGTGAACCCATTTGATGGACCCGATTGTCCGGTCCCATGACCACGACCTGGTCCGACATGGTCATGGCTTCTCTTTGGTCATGGGTGACGAGGATCGTTGTGACATTGAGACGCTGCTGCAGCTCGCGCAACTCAAGCTGCATACTTTCGCGGAGTTTGGCATCCAGGGCCGACAACGGCTCATCCAGCAAAAATAATTGCGGCTCGATGGCCAGGGCCCGGGCAATGGCGACTCTCTGACGTTGACCGCCGGAAAGCTGCGTGATATGCCGGTCCATGAAACCCGACAATTGCACGAGATCCAGCAATTCGGCAGCCCGTTGGCGCCGAACCGTTTTTTCGACATGGCGTATTCTGAGACTGTAAACGACGTTTTCTCCCACGCTTAAATGAGGAAACAAGGCCAAAGACTGAAAGACCATGCCGAAATTGCGCTTGTGGGCCGGGGTTTGGGTGATATCCTGCTCTCCGAGCAGAATCCGTCCGCGGGTTGGTTTTTCCAATCCGGCAATCAGCCGCAGCAGGGTTGTTTTGCCGCAACCTGAAGGTCCGAGAAAACAGACAAACTGGCCGTCGGGCAACTCGAGGTTCACGTCCCGCGCGGCAATTACCGATCCGAATTTTTTATGGATGCCTTCAAGGATTAATCCGGCCATGGCTGAGGTCAAATATTTGATTGGTTGAATAGTTGATTAGGTTGATTGGTAAACGTAGGTAACACCAAAGACTCCGGAAATCCAACCAACTCAATCCGCCCAATAAAACGGCCGGAGCCGGCTGAGACTCCGATCGGGTGACTTCAAATCAGCGACCATCAGCAGATCTAGGGTTATGAGGAAGGCCCCTCGAAGGGGCCTGGGCCACGCTCTGCTGGTGGCAGCTGATTTATAAATATTATTTAAAACTCCTGAATCCAGAAGTATCCGGATTCGCTTAGATGTTTCGGGAATAGCAATATCAGATGGTTAGTTGACTGGTTGATCAAGTTCAAAGGATTCAGCTCTTGAACCCAATCTACTTAATCAACCTAATCAACTTCATCAACCCGATATCTTGGGGAAAATAGGATTGCTCCTGAGGAGAAGCTCTCCTGATGCAATCCGGCATGTATATGGAACATTATTCCGTAACCATTTCAGTCCACTTTTGATTTACCCAGTCACTGAGCTCGCCCGTGTACAGGTCATAGCGGGGGATGATCGGGGCGATATCACTTGAGACGGATGCAAACTCCGCATCGGTCAAACCGGTAACCTCGCGCCTGACGGTCGGCGCCGTTCCGACTTTAAGCGACAATTTTGCTTGAATATGCGGCTGGCACATGTAGTTGATAAATATGTGAGCTTCTTTGGACATTTTGGATGCCTTGGACAGGGCCCACGAGCCGGAATCCAGCACTCCGCCTTCCTTGGGAAAGGTGGAACGTACGGGATGGCCGTCGGCGGCCGCCAGACCGGCGACATCATGGTAATATTGACCCATCGGTATTTCGCCGGATTGCAGTGCCTGCTGAAACTGGCCTTCATCACGGTACCACAATTTTACGTTGGGTTTAAGCGCTGCGAGTTTATCCAGCACCTGGGCGATGCCTTCCTTGGAATTGAGGATATCGTCCCCCCCGAAGAAGGTTTTGGCCGTGATTTCCAGCAGAAATGAATTGGAGGCCAATGCCAGCAGCCCCAGTTTATTCTTTTTGTCGTCCTGCCACATGTCGGCCCAGGAGGCCGGCGCCGTTTTAAACTCATCCGTGTTGGATACCAGGGTAATGTACCATGAAACCGCACCGATTCCATCGACCCTGCCGTCCGGATATTTGTGAACATGCTGCGGCAGCAAAAATTTGTGGTTGGGGATCAATTTGAGGTCCAGCGGCGCCCAGAGCTCGGTTCGCTGGCCCCGCAGCATCGGACCCTGGGCCATCATGGACAAATCCGCCGGCGCCATGCCGGCCCGGGCAGCTTGCTCCAGCTGAACCAGCCAGGCTTCGCCGGTGGGCTCGGCCACGGATTCGACTTTGATGCCGGTGTCCTTGGTAAAGTCCGGGAAGATGTGCTTGTCGAAGGAATCTTTGAAATAACCTCCGTACACCCCGATTTTCAGTACGCCGTCGGCCTGGGCCGACGTTACGCCAATACCCATGACAACCACGCACAGGGCTAGCGCTAAGCCGACAATCCATTTTCGGCCATCCGTTGTAAGATTAATTTTTCCTAGCATGTTACATATCCTCCTTTTTGTGTTGTTGATTGGTCTTTGCGGCGGGAAAATTATTTCAACCTAAACAGTGAATACATATGTCAAAAAGAGGCATCACTGTCAAGCTAGGACCCCAGCCCGGCGAAGCTGGAATTGAAGATTGAATAATGAATATTGAACGCCTGATTTTCTATTTCTGCCATGCGTGAAATGGTTAATCAGATTTCAGATTGACAAATCGGAAGTCGCCGCATAATGTTGCCTGGCGGCAGCGGGGCGTGATTGTTTATTTGAAGCCGGCTCTTCCGGGTGGATTCAAAAATCGGATTAAATGGGAAAAAGCATCAGACGAATTAGATCTGATCATCAAGCAATCGTCAATCGACATTCGTCATTCATTGAAGTTTCATAAGAGCGACGGCCTCGATTCGGCTGAGCTCATCGCAGGCCGGCTAAAGGACAACCGGTCTGATCGAATAAGAAACTTCGTAAAAGCGAATCCACCAGAGGCGGATAAATATCGAATATCGAACAAGAAATAACGAATGTCGAAGGAATGTATTCTATCTATCTTATTAAAAAGACAGAGCAAAGCGATTCCACTCTTCATCATTCGATATTTCTTGTTCGATATTCTGCGGTTCGCTTTTAATGTAGTTTCACACGAGCGGCGGCCTCCGGCTAAAGGACAGCCGGTCTGATCAAAGAAAAGAACCTAATGAACATCGAACATCGAACGCCCAACTTCGAACATCGAATAATGTAATCTGTCTATTTAAAACGACCGAGCGAAGCGAATCCACCATTCGTCAATCGGCATTCGACATTCGTCATTCCAATGTAGAGCCACCAAAACCTTAATTTGCATACGGAGTCAATATGAACGAGAAACAAAATCTGATGGATGACAAGGCGCGACTCATTTTACATCGAACCCCGCGGGGGGATATCCAAAACGGTATCAGCATCATGGTCAAAGGGGAAGGCGTGCGGGTGTTTGATAAAGAGGGGCGGAGCTACCTGGATATGGTGGCCGGTGTTACCCGGCCGACTCACATCGGGTACGGCCGCGAAGCGGTCGCCCGCGCCGCCTATGATCAGATGTGCAAGCTCCACTATTTCTCGCCCGGCGGATTTGCCAATGAGCCGGCCATGGAATTGGCGGACCTGCTGGCTGAAATCACACCGCCGGGAATCAACCGCTTTACCTTTGAAGGTTCAGGCTCCGAGGCAGTCGAATCGGCCATGAAACTGGCCAAACATTATCATTATTACAACGACCACCCGGCGCGCTTTAAAATCATTTCACGCAAGGGCGCCTACCACGGGGTGAACGGTTACGCCATCAGGGCCCTGGGAACCGTCATGCCCATGCGGCAGATTATGGAGCCGGTGGCGCCCGGCGCGGTTTATGTCGAATCGCCCTATTGCTACCGCTGCCCCTACGGATTGACCTACCCGGATTGCGAAATTCGCTGCGCCCATGATATCGAACGCACCATCGAGTTTGAAGATCCCACTTTGATCTCGGCCTTTATCGGTGAGCCGATCATGCAGGGCATGGGTGCGCTGGCCCCGCCGCCCGAATACTGGCCGATTGTCAGGGATATCTGCAGCAATTACGACATTTTGCTGATCATCGATGAGGTGATTTGCGGTTTCGGACGCACCGGCAAAATGTTCGCCACCGAGCACATCGGTGTTGCACCGGACCTGCTGACCATGGCCAAGGGTATCTCGAGCGGTTACATTCCGTTGGGCGCGGTGGGCTGCACGGACCATGTGCTGGAGCCGATCCAGCACTTCATGCACCTGCACACCTACGGTAACCACCCGGTAGCCTGTGCTGCCGCCTTGAAAAATATCGAGATCCTGCAGGAAGAAAAGCTGATCCACAATGCGGCCGCTATGGGCGCCTATTTTCTCGAAGGCTTGAAAAATTTCGAAAAACACCCGACCGTGGGCGAGGCTCGCGGCACCGGGCTATGGCTGGCCCTTGACTTTACTTCCGATAAGAAAACCCGTGCCGCTTTTCCCATAGCCCATGTCAATAATATCATCGCCCGGGCCAGGGAGCGTGGTCTGCTGGTTAAAACCATGGGTGCCGCCCTTGAGATCGCCCCGCCCCTGATCGTTGAAAAAGATGATATCGATATGACGCTGGAGATATTGGATCAATGCATCGGTGAGGAAGAACGGGCGATGGGGGTTTAGGAAGGGGAAAAGATAGAAGGTGAGAAGGTCAGAAGGTGAGAAGGTCGGAAGGTGAGAAGGTGAGAGAAAAGCAGGACTGAGGATTGAGGACTGAGGACTGAGGAATGAGGCCTTCGACGAGCTCAGGCGGGACAAAATGGGAATCTGGAATCTGGAAGTTGGAAGTGGGAATGCGGAAGTCGGAAAAAAAAGAAGGTGAGAAGGTCGGAAGGTGAGAAGGTGAGAGAAAAGCAGGTCTTAGGTTTGGGGACTGAGAAAATTAGAAGTGGGAAGTGGGAAACATTCGATTGCGGATTGCAGATTTCGGATTGCGGATTATCTTGATTTCGGATTTTAGATTTCAGATTGCAGGCTGTGGAAAAAGGACGAGGGTGAGAGTCGTCGAGAGCGGCCTGGCGGCCTTGAGGAGCGCTGCGCTTGAGGAGCGCTGCGCTTGAGGAGTGCTGCGCTTGATGAGCGCTGCGCTTTAGGGATAACATTATCAGGTGCCTTTATTTCGAATCAACGAATCATCGAATAGACCAATCAACTAATTCCTGACCTATGAACTTACCAGCTCACGAGCTCATGAACTCACGAACTGATGAACTCACGAACTCATGAGCTCACGAACTCACGAACTTACGAACTCTCAATACAAATCTCTCGTGCTTGTTCGGGTACTCCCAATATTTGGACACCAATGAAGGATAAAGTGACACAATGCCAATTATCGATCTATCTCACACCATCCACAATGATATTCAGATCTACCCCGGAGATCCGGTGCCTTCGATCGGGCGGGGGTTGACCCATGAAAAAGACTACTGCCACGTGGATGTGCTGACCCTGGGCTCCCACACGGGAACCCACATCGATGCGCCCTACCATTTTTTAAAGGATGGGAAAAAAATTGACGAAATCCCGGTTCAACGTTTTGTCGGCGTGGGCGTTCTGGTGGATGTGTCCGCCAAACCGGACCTGGCTCTGATTGTACCTGAAGATATCGAGCCATATCGGAATGAAATTGCAGCAGGCGATTTTATAGTATTGAAAACCGGCCGGGACAAAGACTTCGGGACTTCGCAGTACTTGCTGCATCCCTATTTGAGCGCGGCCGGGGCGAAGCTTTTGTTGGAAATGGGGGTCTCCCTGGTCGGCATCGACGCCATGAATGTCGATCCCACATACCATGACAGTCAGAATTCCGAACCTGGCGCCAATGCATTGCCGGATGAACAGGCGTACGGCTACCCCGTTCATGACATCCTGCTGGGAAACGATATCCTGATCGTGGAAAACCTTTGCCGGCTGGATCAGATTCAATCGGTCAAGGGTGTTTATTCGTTTTTACCGCTCAAGCTCAAGGGCTCGGACGGCTCTCCGATCCGGGCCGTTTTTATGGGAAAAACCGTTCAGGTTGTTTAGGGTAGGGCAGCGATAATGGTTTTGGCATCCGGGTGGTCGGCCGGGTTGCTCGAGAAATGACTGTAAACGATTTCTCCTGCGGTGTTGATGATAAATACACCCGGCAGCTGGCGGACGTCGCCCTGAGGCATACCGAGGCTGTGGCCGCCGGCGATGGCGCTGACACCTTTGAGGGCCAGGCTCGGAGAAAAAAATCCCAGGGTTGACATCTGTTTGAGTTCGAATCGGCGGTAAAGTTTTCTCTGCGGGTCGGTGACTATCGGAAAGGAAACCCTGAATTTTTCGGCGAATTTCGTAGATTCCGACGGTGTGCCCATTCCTACCAGAACTACCCGGGCACCGGCTTTGTCAAAACTATTTTTGTTGCGGCGCAACTGCGCCACCTGCTCGCGGCAAAACGGTCAGCCGAAATGCCGCAAAAAGACCAGCACCAGTGTTTGACCCTGCCAAAGGTCGTGCAGATGTTTTTCCGAACCGTCCGACATGATGACTTTGGTTTCTGGGGCCTTGGATTGGTTTTTTTTCATTGATATAGGCTTCCTTATTATTTACCTGCCAATCATTTTCTCGATGACTTCACGCACAGATAAAATTCGCGAGATTAACCCGGATACCTGACCAGCCGGCAGCGTGCCGGCCGCCAGATCGCCCTTGACCCAGGCATCCTCCAGGCTGGCGCCGGCGGTGGTGTCCAGCGAATTTTCCTTATCCATCATCTGCTCCACCAGAGGCGTGTTCAGGGCCCGGACCTGAAATCTTCCCATATTGACCAGCCGGGTACTGTTTTCCGGCGAGTCGATAATATAGTTTTTGTAATTGGCGTGCGCAATACATTCTTGGGTGGCGATAAACCGGGTCCCGATTTGCACCCCCTGGGCGCCCAGGGCCAAGGCGGCCTTGTATCCGCGCGAGTCCCCGATGCCCCCGGCGGCAATCACCGGCACCTTGACCGCATCAACCACGGCCGGGACCAGAACCAGCGTCGACGCGCCGTTGAAACCCTGCATGCCGCCGGACTCCGAGCCCTCGGCCACGATCGCGTCGACGCCCAGGGATTCGGCCTTGCGGGCCACACTGACGGCCGGCACCACCACAATGACCTTGATGCTGTGCCGGTGAAGCAGCGGGACCAGCTCTTTGGGAGATCCGCCTGAGACGGTTACGGCCGCAACATCTTCTTCGGCCATGATCTGCGCAAATTGCGGGGCCAGGGGATTCATGGCATGAAGATTGGCGCCAAAGGGTTTGTCCGTTAATTGGCGGGTGGCTCTAATCTGTTCGCGAACCGCTTCAGGATCGGTGGCAAAGGCCGTGGCCAGCTGACCGAACCCACCGGCTTCGGATACGGCGGACACCAGTTCGAGATTGGAGATGACGCCCATGGCGCCCTGGATAACGGGGTAGCGGCAGCCGAGCATTTCTGAGATTATCGACATGTAGTATCTCCTTAGGCGTTTAGTGCAGTCATATCGACATTTTGTTGTCGATATTACAACGTGCCTTGAAATTATTAGGTTTCGGGTGTCAGTGTTCAGGTGTCAGCCCAGCCGCCGGCCAAACAAACGGCTGGCCAAATCGAATAAAGAAACTTTGAAAAAGCGAATATCGAATAATAAATGTCGAATGTCGAAGGAATGAATTCTGCCTGCCGTGAGCTTTTGTGTCGAACGGTCTATTTTGAAATAAGACTGAGCGAAGCGATTCCACCCTTCGACATTCGACATTCGATATTCTACGGTTCTGCGGTTCGCTTTTAATCAAGTTTCACACAAGTGCGGCCTCTGGCCAAAAGAGCGACCAGTCTGATCGAAAATAGAAACTGCGCCAAACCGGCTGTTTCGTAAAATCACATTATTGGTTTCTTACTCGTCCTCGTCCTCGTCCTCGAAGCTTTTGAGCCGTTTTCAAACCCGAGGACGAGGACGAGTACGAGGACGAGCACGATTTAAGATCCCTTTCTTGGGTTTAATGTAGTTGTAGTTTCATAAGAGCGCTGCCTCTGGCCAAAAGAACGGCCAGTCTGATCAATAAAAGAAACTTCGAAAAAGCGAATATCGAATATCGAACAAGGAATCATGAATTTCGAAGTAAGGTATTCTATCGATTTAATTCT
>Ga0209122_1000361_pt1 | contig 11706 bp, 9 predicted proteins | sample OlaalgELextract2_2_FD_187375 | JGI IMG/M metagenome (GOLD analysis project Ga0209122, IMG submission 187375) | Olavius algarvensis symbiont microbial communities from Tuscany, Italy - Type A ELBA extract 2 (SPAdes) (version 2) | ecosystem: Host-associated > Annelida > Digestive system >...
ATGGCGACTTACAGACACTGATCTGTGTCCTTGTGGCGAGACCCAGACGATGTCTCACATTGTCGAATCCTGTCCCCTGACAAAACTGAATGGCGGCTTATCTCGGCTACACTCTGCGGATGAGGATGCTGTTTCGTGGCTGACCAATTATGGTAAATGACACGCATACGAGAAGAAGAAGAAGTGCTACGACACTGTTGGTTGGGTCATGTGACCCGTAAAATCGTCTCCGAAATGACCTATAATGTGTCGAGTGGGATGTTAAATACTACTATACCTATACCATGCTGATTAACATTCTCACCAAGACTGAAGTTTATCCAGCTGCTTGCTCTCTGGTGTTGAACTGGTGACTACGTTTGACGTTTTGACTTCAAGTTATTACCATGCGTTACCTTAGATTGCGCTAACTTTTATACCAACTTTGTATTTTGTGGATTTGTGTTTAGCACATTTTGTGGCTGATGGCACTCGAGTCTGCGAGTTCCACTTCTACAAAGTGTGAAGTTTTATGGACTGAATCTGATAGAGTCGATATATTTCAGATTTTGGATGATTTTAGTTTAGAGAATTAGGAGCAGCCATGACTCAGTGGGTGGTTAAGGCGATGGACTTGCACCCAGTGAACCTGGGTTCAATTCCTGCTGTCACCTGTATGAGTCATTGGTGGCACTAGGAAGAGCATCTGGCCAAAATTGTTCCTGTGCACCAGAAAAGTCCTACCTTACAGGTGGGCACGTCCAAGCCCTTGAAAGAAGGGACTAAAAGAACGTTAAAGAACTCATTTTTTCGTTTAGAGAATTACAATAGTGTAGTTTTAAGTAAACGTTGAAAATGAATGCACTGTTTATTTACCTGGATAACCCTGTTTCTTGCCAATGAGAAATTCTCTGAAGTATTTAGTCACTGTTTCTGTGTTATCTCTAGACCACCGAGTAAATTTCCGCTCTGTCTTCTTGTTCATCCTAAATTATGCAACACAGAACAATGAATGTAATTAATACTCTGCAACTAACATGCATGCTTGAGTGACCAGTATGTATTGGACCTTTTCATCTAGAGTGTGACTCAAAGTTTGCATGCAGCCAAATTAACTGCTGGCTTGATTACTGTGGCTTACTACGGTATGATGCCCCAGAGATGCAAAAAGCAAACAAACAATGAATGACTGTCTCCAGCGCTCTACCAATGTGACTAACTACTGCTATTATTATTACTATTAAATATTATTATTAATATTGCTACTATGTCTATTTTATTGTTACTACATCTATGCATCAGTGTTATTTTAGTTCAGCAATTCATTGCTATTCTAGTTTTTATTCAGTTCTCAAATAATCATTTTAGTTCTTATTCACTTCTAGTTCTCTTAGGTTTCTATCACTTTAGTTTTTATTTAGTTCTAGTTCTGGTCTTTTAAATCATTATAGTTCTTATGTAGTTCTCGTTCTCGATAAAACATTCATTTTAGTTGTCTTGGCTACTGGCATGTGCTGCAATTAGCACTCCAAATTGAGCAACGACAGAATGGTGATTGACAGAGATGAGGCATCAGTCTGCAACATGTCTGAGTGGAGAGCAAACGGCTCAAGAATCTGAACCAGCTCTTCCAATTCGGTCCACTCACTCGCCAGAAGAGTGTTCTGGTGTCTGTGACAGCTGCATTCCGCAAGAGCAGTTGTTTCAAGAGTTCGTATGTGATGTTCCAGCGTGTTGAGCAGTCAGAACTTTTGACTCAGAAGTCACAGTCTTGCCAAATGTTGTTATCAGCTTCTCTGTTACAACCGGCGACTTCTTGATCTGGTGAACTATTCGACACGCCTTTGTCAGAATGCCACAGTACACTTATGGCATACACAGTATGGCGCAACTGCAACTGCAGCGAATTGGCTAAGCACGGCATGTGTCTGCAGAAAATATCGTAATACTCAATAGGCCTATACTACACAGCGTGATTTAATCCAGCATTGTTTACTCAATATTTACATAGACAACGTTTTGCATTTGATTTTCGTTTGGTTTGGAATCTTTATTCTCGTTTTTATTCAGTTCGCCCGTAACCTTTATAGTTCTTATTCTGTTCTCATTCTTCTGTATCTTTTTAGTTCTAATTTTCTTGAACGAATTGTTATTCTTTTTTGTTCCACCTTTGGTTCTCGTTCATGAAAATAACACTGCTATACAGTGCCTAGCGTAACAAGAAACGTAGCTGTTGCAAACAGATCGTGCGTAGCTGCACAGACCACGCCACATTTGAGGTAATTTTTTTCCAAACAAATAACATTTTCATTAATACATGTTAGATTCATTACTGAAAAGTAGTTCGTTTTTATAACGCATCAGCACAGCTTTGCTGATGCGTGGTATTTAAATGCAAATTATGTCAGTCTGGCACAGTGTCAAAACTCAAAATGGCTTAATATATGTCATCACACTTTCCTCACTACAGGTAGTCCCAGAGTTTGATTTTACCTTGCATCCTGTGAACACGTTGCTTGGTGTGAGACGAGGTCACGAGGTTGATTAATATTTACAGTATCACCAGCAGCAGCAGCGGTGTTTGTTTCTGTTGCTGTAGTGTACCTACAAATATTCACTTACCAGTAAGTTCGTTTACAGCATAATTAATAACTGAATTAGAAATTTACTGTAGACAGCCTATTTATAAGCTAAATATAATTCATAGAACATGAAAATGATGCAACTGTTGACAAACAGCATTGGAAGATAATATTTTTTCAGATATGAGTCATATTTATAACCAACAATTTTTATTCGAAAATTTACTTTTCAAAGTAGCTCATCATCACCTCATTAAATAAACTACAGCACGCTCACAGAGGAAAATTACTATACACAACTGATAAAGTATATTCACTACCCATCGGACATCTTGTTCACGTCTTGTAGATTTTTTGACAACTCGACGGAGCACGTCACCCGGAAATCACCCGATCTTATATGTGGCTGAGTTGGTACGATCTTGTGTCCTGATTCATGCATGTCGGGGTCTTCCTAGTCCAAAATGCCTCTTTAATCCATCAGGTTTATCGTGGTGAATGCCTGGCAACCACTTTGGCCCTGTCTCAGTCAATGAGATGGGACAAGGCCAAAGTGGTTGCCAGGGAGGCACAACGACAAACCAGATGGATTAAAGAAGCACTTTGGATTAGGAAGACCCGACTTGCATGAATTGGGCGCAGGATCCTATCAACTCAGCCACATATGTGATCAGGTGATTCTGGGTCACGTGCTCCGTCAAGTTATTGACAATCAACAAGACATGAACAAGATGTCCGACGGACACTGAAACGTAGTTAGTAGGTAATATATTTTATTAGTTCGTATAGTAAGAAATTTTTCTTTAATTGTTTTAACCAACTGAATGAAAGTCTTCAAGTATAGAGCACACTCAGTAGGGATGCTGACCGATGCTGTTTGAGCTTTCGACCCTGTTGCCTTGACTTTGACCATTTCACCTCAAAAGCACATCAGGAGCGAGGGACTTAAGGTGAACCTATGTACTGGCTTTGATGATCCTGTCATCAGCCACTTTTGAGCTACAGCTGCGAACAGACAGACAGATCTATTCACCCACAGTCACACCAACAGACAGACCCACATACAGACAGAGCTGACCACTATACCCCGCCCTACTACTGTTGGCGTAGGTACATACAGATATTTTTGACGATCCACGCTTCACAGCAGTATACTTGCTGTTCGTGCATCAGCATAGGCAAACTATGTAGCATATTACAAACAAATAACATTTTCATTAATACATGTTAGATTCATTACTGAAAAGTAGTTCGTTTTTATAACGCATCAGCACAGCTTTGCTGATGCGTGGTATTTAAATGCAAATTATGTCAGTCTGGCACAGTGTCAAAACTCAAAATGGCTTAATATATGTCATCACACTTTCCTCACTACAGGTAGTCCCAGAGTTTGATTTTACCTTGCATCCTGTGAACACGTTGCTTGGTGTGAGACGAGGTCACGAGGTTGATTAATATTTACAGTATCACCAGCAGCAGCAGCGGTGTTTGTTTCTGTTGCTGTAGTGTACCTACAAATATTCACTTACCAGTAAGTTCGTTTACAGCATAATTAATAACTGAATTAGAAATTTACTGTAGACAGCCTATTTATAAGCTAAATATAATTCATAGAACATGAAAATGATGCAACTGTTGACAAACAGCATTGGAAGATAATATTTTTTATCAGATATGAGTCATATTTGTAACCAACAATTTTTATTCGAAAATTTACTTTTCAAAGTAGCTCATCATCACCTCATTAAATAAAATAGACACAATTCTTTGATATATTAAAACACTGTCCACGCTTCACAACAATATACTCACTGTTCAGTGTGTTGATCTCTGTCGATCATCTGCAGCACTCGTCCAACATGTGTAATTTCTTGCTCAGCCAGAGGAGCTTGGTAGATCGTTGCATTTATGTTTGCAGAGTGCCCCATATGCTTATAGAAAGTGGTGCGCTGATTTTCTGGTACATCAAGTGCTGCGTACTTTGTTGATACGTAGTGCCGCACTCCTGTGGCTGTTAGCAGATCTGGCCTCACGACTCCAGCGCTTTTGGCAATGACATTCACTGCATGCCAGCCAAAGACATGCTCGTGCGATCGTACTGTCGGGAAAAGATAGTGATTGCTGGCAAGTACACTGCAATCCAGGCGAGTCAACGGGTCGCATAACTTCTGCAGGGCTGCGACTGTGTCCTTGGGGACGAGAAAGGGCACGAAGTGGTTCCCCTTTCCAGTCTGAAACATTATTTTCATGTCTCTGAAGAGTGCCTGTTCGTCAGGCGACATGTTGAGGACTCTGCTGCTGTTGAGCCAAACTCCCTGTTCGGCATCACGCCAGTTGGTTATCGTGAGTCTTGCTGGCTCCCCACCACGCCTTGCATTAAACAGCGTGAGCCGAGAGTCTGCAAGGTTTCGTAGTTCGACATATTCTGTTGTCGTCCAATGCAGATATGGATCATTTAGTAGCGCGTCGTATCGCGTGAGTGTATATTTGCGGATCAAGTTTAAATCATCGTCTGGTGGCAACTGTTCCGGTCTTCTTAATTTTGTTTCTCGGTTTTTGTTGACAGTGTAAATGGCGTCACCGAAGAGAAATGTGTAGTTCAATTTAAGCACTTGTTCGAACTTCTCAACTTCAGCGGCGCTGGTGTCGTTTTCGTTTATTAAGTGCTTAATTCTCACAAATTTAGCTAGCTTCAGCAGTAAATAATACAGGCTGATTTTTAAGCCAGCCTTCATCCTTGAAGAGTCATCACTTGTCGTTGCTTTTTGAACAGCTGTAGCCAGTGCCTGAAAATGAGTCCTGCTGAGCATATCTTTTAGCTCAATTGTCTCACTGCTGGGTGTGGTCTGTTTGAGCTGGTCCTGGAAGTGGAAGAAGAGAGAACCTATTCGCCGCATTTCGCACATTACAGACCGCTTCACCTCGGTTTTCTTGTCTTGTTTTGCCTTCAGTTTGTAGTACAACTGCTGGCCAAAGGCCAGCAGTGTTGGATCAGTACTACAAAACTGACCGACTTTGTCTTGCAAAAATTTGCTTACCACATCATTTGTGAAGTCTTCAGAGACACTCGTGGGTGTCAGTAAAACAATGGCCGGCACAGTTGCTTCACTCAACAGTGAGTCCTTCTTGGACTGACAGTTTCTCTTGTGCTTGTAGAAGAACTTGCGGTGGAAAAATCCGGAACAGTTGCCACACACCAGTAAATCTTTTGCCTTCGCCGATGATCCTCCTCGCAGTTGTCGCTCACAGTGAAGATCTGGCTCTCGCATGCCAATTTGAGCAAAGTTGCACCTTTTGATCCCTTCCCGTCTAAGCAGGTTGAAAGCCACACGCTGCCGCTTTGGTGATAATGCCATGGCCGCTTGTACTTTTGGTTCATTTTTATGAACAGTCTGCAGGTGCCTTCTTAATGTTTTCACACTGCTGTCACAATACAGACAGGGCCTCGCACGCCGCTTGCCAGCACCTAAAATAAATAACACAGCTTATTATGCTCCCGCCCCCGTAGGGGAGGGGGCATTACGCGTTACTTTTGTCTGTCTGTCTGTCTGTCATGTACATAGCGAATAACTCGAGAACTAAAAGGCATAGGAAGTCCAAAATTGGAACGGCGGTACCCCATCTCACATGCGACTTGCACATCAGTTTCAAGGTCAAAGATCAAGGTCACGAGGTTGATTAACACGACATGCGCTATATCTTCCGAACGGCAAGTCCTACGAACTTCAAACTTGGAAACTGATGGAACCCAAAGACCCGCATCACCCACATGCACCATGACCTTCAAGGTCGAAGGTCATAAGGTCACGTGATCTACCTACCTGACACCTGTCGGCCCAGAACTCGCGAACAGATAGTTGTAAAAACATCAAAATTGGCAGGAAGGTTCCCCATGACACTGCAATACCGCCCACTACTTTCAAGGTCAAAAGGTCAATGTCACAAGGTCGATTAATATTTACACACAACATGCGCCATATCTTTCGAACGGCAAGTCCTAGGAACTTCAAACTCGGTATACTGGTGGACCATTAAGACCCGCACCCCCCACAAGCGCCATCACCTCGAACGTCAAACGTCAAGGTCATAAGGTCACGTGATCTGCCTGACACCTGTCGGACCAGAACTCGAGAATGGATAGTTGTAGAAACCTCAAAATTGGTAGGAAGGTTTCCCATGACACATGCAATACCGCACACTACTTTCAAAGTAAAAAGATCAAAGGTCAATGTCACAGGCTTATTAATGTTGACACAAAATGTGCCATTATCTTCCACGTGCGCATCACAAGGAATGACTTCGGGATCAAAGGTCATGGTCACAAGGTCACGTGATCTGTCTGACACGTGTTGGCCCATAATTCGAGATCGAATAGATGTAGAAACACCAAGATTGGTAATAAAGTTCATCACGTCACGTGCCACACTGCGCACCAGTTTCAAGCTCAAAAGTTCAAAGGTCAAGGTCACCATGCCAATTAATGCTGGCATTATAACTTCCGAACGAGAAGGCCTAGGAAATCCAATCTTGGTACACAGATGGAGCACTAAGACCCGCATCACTCACAAGCACCACGACCTCAAAGGTCAAGGTCGTAAGGTCACGCCATCTTTCTGTCTAATCTGTACCTGCTGTTAGTTTGGGAAAGAAAACCTCTAGCTGCGTTATTGCACGCGGGCGGGGGAATCACCGGCCATCTTGTTATTAGTGGGTTTTGTTGCCTAAGTATAAGCTGTAGCATTTTCGCCGCGCGATGCTATGCATAAGTGTGGCTATTGCCGGCATGCGGTGTCTGTCCATCTGTCTGTCACGTTCGTGAGTTGCACCAAAACAAATAAAGATATTTTCGAAATTTTTACACCATCTGGTCACCAAGCCATTCTAGTTTTTTCATACCAAACGGGGTGGCACTATTCCGATGGGAACCCCCTAACAGCAGCGTCGAATGCAAGGGGTATGAAAAAATGACGATTTTCGACCAATATTTCGCTCTATCTCAGAAACGGTTATAGTTAGATGCGCACATGCAGCGAGACAATTTGTAAGCATCGAATTCTCTTTCCATCCACACTACATTTAGCGTGATTGCCCCAGGGGCGTCCCCACGGGATACAAAAATGTGGTAAAAATAGCGATTTTTGGACTTACGCGTTGACTTAGGCATCGTATAACTCGGAAACTATTGAATTTAGATAGGTACATGCTGCGAGAGGTTTGGCAAGCATTGAATTGTCTTTCCATCCATACAACATATTGCGTGATAATCGCATGGGCGTCTCCAGGGAAACAAAAAATGTGGGCTGCTGTAGCTGTACGTGAAAACGGCGATTTTTTGCACTTGCGGTTCGAATGACTGGGAAACTGTTGAAGATAGATGGGTACATGCTGCGACGGGTTTGGCAAGCACTGAATTGTCTTTTTATTCATGCAACGTTTTGCATGATTGCCACAGGGGCGTCCCCAGGGCAAACAAAAATGAAGGCCGAGGTACTTAAAAATGACGATTTTTTGCAATTGTGGTTCGAATAACTGGGAAACTGTTGTAGATAGACAGCTGACACCAGGCCCACCGAGAGGGCGGGGTAGCCGGGGCAAGTGCCGCGGGGCGCGGGGGTCCTAAGGCCCCCCCCTCAAAAAAATTAAGCTGTTGTGAAAAGAGGTGAAAGCAAGCAGGCAGAAATGGGGAGGTTCAAAACTGTTCATCAGACACAAGACACAACATGCCTCCAGTTACCCAGTACGTGGGATCCAAGACCTGCCACGTGGTGCTGGATGACTATCAAAAGTCGCAGACCGGACCAAAATCCGTTGAATGCAAAGAAACAAGATTATTTTAAAGGGGTTTTCTTCTGAATTATATTCCTGTACTGTATTGTGATTTTGGATTTTAGCTAAGTTTGTTTCAACTCCCCATTGAAAGTAGTTAAAAATTTTCCGTGACACTAAGTGTAGCCTATAGTAAAGTAAGCGATATTTAGTTATAAATAAGTAAATGTTATTGCCCGTTTTAATAGTAATTAAACAGCACAGTTCAATATCACCTGAAACAAAGGTTTGTTTATTAGGCTCATCCTGTACTTGCGATAATGTTTTCTCAATCAGGCAGCGTTATCGTGACAGCCCTTGACCTAAGACATGAACCAGCTGTTTGAAAAATTTGGTCCCAGTTTGCCTTTACTGTTTAAACTGCACGAAATTTGGTCATTTGATTCTAAGAAAAATCATGGAAATTGTTGCCACCAGATGTCAGATTTTAAGGCTAAAATGCACCAAATTCGACTTCGGCTGGGGTTCCGCCCCAGACCCCGCTGGGGGAGCTTACAGGGCTCCCGCAGACCCCATAGCTGGATTTAAGGGGCCTACTTCTAAGGAAAGGGGGAGGGAGAGGGAGGAGGGAATGGGGAGACGGTGAGGAGGAAGGGAAAGGGAGGGAAGGGGAGGGGAAAAGGGCGGGGATGTGTAGGGGCCCGGAAAGTGGTTTGCCCTGGGGCCCGCGATGGCTCTCGGCGGGCCTGGCTGACACAATAAATGCGCCGTATCTTCCGAACGCATAGGTCTACGAACTTCAAACTTGGTAGACGGATGGAGCCTAGATTTGCGAAAGTCACCATATTAATCCTTCTACTTAGAGCAGCCTTCAGCGACTAACCAAAATACTCAACAACACGAGGCATCGTGCGGCCTCTCTGCGATAGCTGAGCTTCTTATTGTTCCACATCAGCAGCACAGCTATGCAGAGCGTGATATTGATATGGCACATCCGTCTGTTTGTCCGTCATATGCTGATATTCTATCAAAACGCCTTAATATGCCACCATGCTTTTCTCACTGCTCATACCTCCATTATTGTAGTTTTTTGATTATTAAACACCCTTGCAAATTTCCGATGGGTCACACCATACTAGGGTGTTAAATACAGGAAGTTTTGACCAATAATTGTTATATCTCAGAAAAGATACAAGGACATAGTTACTAAAAAATGCTAATAGGAAATCATACGATGATAGAACACGTATTGCATTGTTAGCAGTGTGTTTATATAGTTGTAGTTTTTAGCTCAGTTAGATAATGTTCACGTGCAACAGACACCCACCCTCCAAAAATTGTCACGATGACGCCAGTATGCCACGTTGAAAAAAATAAACTGAATGGCATCTGGTGGGGCCCTAGGTGCAGTATATTGTTTTGAAATCTTAAAACCCAGATAAGCTTAACCCTTGACCCATATTGACCACTCAGTGACGGACGTTATAGCCAATCGAAAGCAGCACCATAGAGCGCACGTGACTTCCTATTAGTAGTAACTTCCTCCCTATGCTGTATGCCTGCCTTATCATTTTCGAATAAAATTTTGACAACACATGTGCGAAATTCGCCTTATTTCTACTTCCCGTAAAATTTTTAACCCCAAATTTGGGTTTTCTGTGTAAGGTTTCCTATTAAGAAAACATTGCGGATGTATGTGGAAAATTAAAGGTAGTTTGTAGGTGAAGCTGTCCCATTATAAAGCATTTTCACGTGGACAGTTTTCTAAGTCTGGTCGTTTTCGAGTAAAAAATTGATGTTTTTTGGGCATAATGGGGGTTAAAGTTTAATTTATATGCAAACCCCCAAAAGGCCAATCCTTGAGCTGTTAAATCCGCAAGTTTTAAGCTATTTTGCGTGAAAATTTATCAAGGAATCTGACCAGGCTAAGGTGACGAGAAAAAGTTGTATATAAAAAGTCACGAGATGTGACATTTCACCCATTTGACGAGAATTGAACGAATTTGACGAGAATCTCCAATGAACCAGTTGGCAGCAAATTTGGTGCGGTGGCATGGATCCATGAAATAAGATATATATTCTAATTTTTGTTCTGATCAGTTCAGGGCTTATGATTTTGTGGGGGGGGGAGGGTGAAATTTGGCCATTAGCAATGCGTGAACTACCGTTCTGCATTTGATACATGCTATATCCACAGTGACATTTTATTTAAGCGCTCGTACATCTATCTTCCACTGTTTATGAGCCACACTCAGAGTTCTGTTGAAAGTGCAGTTTTATACACTCTTCCAGTTCACGCCAAATTACTGATCAAATCGATGTGATTAGATGTTCCAGTGTCATAGAAATCTACCATCCATCAGAATGTGACAGACGGACACGTTTTAATGACACTTTGTACAGACTATGCCTATATATGAGTGAATAATGATAAGAAATTAAATCCAAATAATGCAAACTGAAAACAAACTTACGTGAAGTAGCCTGTAGATTGTCAGCAGAATCTGTCGTTCTGACTGGCACGTCGTCCTCATCATAGCCAACAGCTGTTTACACAACACAACAACAGAACATTAGTTGTGCATTCCAGTCATATGACCTTTTTTGCTCGACCATTAGGCATTGGATACACAGCCGTGCGTCTGACATGGTCAGTGATCATTTCATTAATCAGAGTGTTCAGAGAACTAGGCAGTGGCAAATTAGAAGAATCAAAAGTAGAAGACAAAGTTCATAGATGTCAAAAAGCTAAATTCTCTACATTTTTAGCTGACCATTAACAAACGGTCTGGCTGTTGTCTGTGTTTGTCTGTCCATCTGTGACGTGAATGCACCGTCTTACTTGAAAAATGACATCAATACTGCAAGCGGGCTACGTGCAGAGCGGTGATCGTCGGCCGGTGGCTCTGAAGGGCGTCGTCACTGAAATAATGCAGTCATAGAATAATGCAAAGTGAAAAAAAACAAACTTACGTGAAGTAGCCTGTTGATTGTCAGCAGAATCTGTCGTTCTGACTGGCACGTCGTCCTCATCATAGCCAACAGCTGTTTACACAACACAACAACAGAACATTAGTTGTGCATTCCAGTCATATGACCTTTTTTGCTCGACCATTAGGCATTGGATACACAGCCGTGCGTCTGACATGGTCAGTGATCATTTCATTAATCAGAGTGTTCAGAGAACTAGGCAGTGGCAAATTAGAAGAATCAAAAGTAGAAGACAAAGTTCATAGATGTCAAAAAGCTAAATTCTCTACATTTTTAGCTGACCATTAACAAACGGTCTGGCTGTTGTCTGTGTTTGTCTGTCCATCTGTGACGTGAATGCACCAACGTCTTACTTGAAAAATGACATCAATACTGCAAGCGGGCCTAT
>Ga0209122_1000366_pt1 | contig 11628 bp, 11 predicted proteins | sample OlaalgELextract2_2_FD_187375 | JGI IMG/M metagenome (GOLD analysis project Ga0209122, IMG submission 187375) | Olavius algarvensis symbiont microbial communities from Tuscany, Italy - Type A ELBA extract 2 (SPAdes) (version 2) | ecosystem: Host-associated > Annelida > Digestive system >...
AGTTTTAGGGAACTAGGCCTATAAAAGGAGTGATTTTAGTAGTACTTATATCAAAAAAAGTCAAGTAGTATTTTATCTTATCATGCTGATATAATGAGAATTTTTACGTTTATGCGTCCACTCTATACAGATGCCACCACTCATTTCGAGATATTTGTCACCGACCAATGCAACCCATCTCCACGGCCGATTGAGCACCTGTGTCTTGCAGTCGACGATCTGCCGGGCTTCATCGAAAAATGCCGCAGCATGCAGGTGGAGGTCGCCCGCATCCCCAAAGGCGACAAGACCTTGACCTTTATCAAAGATTTCGACGGAAATTTATTTGAAATAAAAAGTAGCTCATAGCAAATAGTTCATAGCTCATAGGATAAAAACGAGGCGCTAAATTTTTGCTATCAGCCGTCCGCTTTGACCTACAAGCTATGAGCCATGAGCTATGAGCTATGAGCTACGAGCTATGAGCTATGAGCTACGAGCTACAAGCCATGAGCCATGAGCTATGAGCTATGAGCTACAAGCTATGAGCTACAAGCTATGAGCTACAAGCTATGAGCTGCTACACTCTCCCCCCCGACCACCGCAATTTGGCTTTCAACACATCGAAATAATGCTGACCGGGCAAGGTGATCATGTTGAGTGCCTGGGATGCTTGGCGGACGATAATGGTGTCGCGGTCATCGATATCCAGACCCACCTGGCCGTCAAACGTCAGTTTGATGTCGGACGCGCCTTTGGCGAGTTTGAGGGTGATCATGATCGATTCCGGCACGATCAAAGGGCGGTTGGTCAGGGTAAAGGGGCAAATTGGTGTGATAATGATACCGGGAACATCGGGGTGGATGACCGGCCCGCCGGCGGCCAAGGAATAGGCGGTCGAACCCGTGGGGGTTGCGACGATCAGACCGTCCGACCTGAATGTCGTCAAATAATGATCATCGATGTGGGTTTCGACGTCGGCCAGCCGGGCCAGGGCGCCCCGGTTGATGACAAGATCATTCAATACGGTTTCACTGACGATTGTCTTCTTTTCCCGCACGACATCCACCTTTAACCGCATGCGACGTCTGATCGTAAAATCGTTGTCGATGATTTTTTCGGCAGCGGAGAACAGGTCTTTGGCGGCTGTTTCGGCCAGAAAACCGATATTGCCGAATTTAATGCCCAGAACCGGTACTTTGAGGTCGTCGATCCAGCGGGCCGCGCTTAAAAAGGTGCCGTCACCGCCCAGGACAAACAGGCAAAATAGATCCGGCGGTGCGCAAACCTTGTTATCGGCGGACGAATGCAGACCCGGCGCCGAACTTTCCCGGCGGATCACATCGATTTTTTTGCTTTTAAGCCAGGCTTCAAACTCGTCGGCTCTTTGGCAGGCCTTTTTGTCTATTTTTACAAACAACCCTACTTTACGCAAAATTATGCTCCAATTACCCGGCGCGGCGAGCGAACGCACCTTCCAGAATTGAATCCCGGATGCGAAAAGGACCCGGGCGACATTCCGTGCGCTACGCTGGGTATATAACAAATGATTAATAATGGACAGGCCATAGGGTTTTGCGACCCATGTGGTTGCATCTAGCGGACGGGGTTATTCATACAAGCATCGCCTATGAACAGCAAGCTATTTTCCTATTGTTTTCTTCAATTTATTGCCGCAGTTCATTCAATCAAATACCTGCTGCAAAGCCACCAGGGTCATCTAATCACAATATAATCCGATAACAACCTAATATCATTTAGATTATAGCTTTAATCGGCTATTTAACCAGCCAAATTCAATTTAAAATTTTGACTCTCTTCTTTCATTTTACTATAAAAAGGTGTTTTCGAGCGAAAATGTTCATCATTGTTTTAGACCAGAGAAGGAGGGAAAGTCTATCATGAAAAGAATTTTTGGAAAACTGGCTGTTCTGTCTATCGTTGGGTTGTTTATTGCCGGACCTGCTTTGGCGGCGGATACGATTAAATTGGGAGTTGCCGGACCCCATAGCGGTGACCTGGCATCTTATGGAATTCCGACCATTAAAGCCGCCGAACTCGTTGTCAAGGATATCAATGCCAAAGGCGGCGTTCTCGGCAAAAAGGTTGAACTCGTGGTTGAAGATGATGTCTGCCAGCCCCAGGTATCGACCATTGTCGCCACCAAGCTGATATCCAAAAAAGTTGACGTGGTATTGGGGCATATCTGCAGCGGCGCCACCAAAGCCGCCCTTGGAATTTATAAAGATTCTAAGATAATTGCCATGTCCCCCTCGGTCACCAACCCGGCCTTGGCCCAGAGCGGTGATTATCCCAATTTTTTTAGGACCATCGCTTCCGACGATGCCCAGGCCCGGCTTGAAGTGGATTTTGCGCTGGACGTTCTGAAGCTGAAAAAAATTGCCGTGCTGCATGACAAGGGCGACTACGGCAAAGGCCTGGCCGAATTCGCCAAAGGCTTTCTGGAAGCTGATTCGCGTTCCGAGTTGGTCCTTTATGAAGGCATCACCCCCGGTGCGGTGGACTACTCCGCCGTGGTTCAGAAGATCAAGCGTTCCGGCGCCGAAGCCGTCATTTTCGGTGGCTATCATACCGAAGCATCCAAAATCGTCACCCAGATGCGCAAAGAACGGATGGATACCATATTCATTTACGATGATGGTATTATGGACGACACTTTTATCAAGGTCGCCAAAAAATACGCCGAAGGCGTCTATGCCACCGGACCCATGGATGTTTCGAAAAATGCCATGGCCAAAGCCGCCAACGCGGCCCACAAAAAAGCCTACGGCGCGGATCCCGGCGCATTTTTCTTAAATGCCTATGCCGCAGCCCTGGCGCATTTAAATGGCATCGAGCAGGCCGGTTCCACGGACTACGAGGCCGTTTCCAAAGCCCTGAAGACTAAAAATGTGGAAACTCCCCTGGGGAGTATTCGTTTCGATGATCGTGGTGATGCCACCGGCGTTGGCTTCTCCATGTACCAGGTCAAAGACGGTGTATACGTTGAACTGAAGTAACAGAAATATTGCGACAGAGGGGGCAAGTCCTATCCGGGGCAAGCCCCCTGATTTATGTTCGCCTGAGTTAAAATCTTTCCGGGAGTGATACGATACTAAAGGGAATATTTCCTTGAACTTTTACTAAGCTGTTGTAACGACCATCAACATGAAACCATCTTCCCATTTTGGCGGAACCTCGCAATCAAGCCGGTGGGACGCTGAGCGGCGGCGAGCAGCAGATGCTGGCCATATCCCGGGCGTTGATGGCCAAACCGCGCCTGCTGCTGTTGGACGAACCTTCCCTGGGCCTGGCCCCCATCATCGTCAAACAGATATTCGACATCGTCCGCAAAATAAACACCGAGAGCAAAACCACCATTTTCCTGGTGGAGCAAAACGCCAACCTGGCGCTCAAAGTCGCCCACCGGGGCTACGTCATGGAAACCGGCCGGGTGACCTTCTCGGATACGGCCGAAAACCTGTTGGCCAATGATGAGGTCCGCAAAGCGTATTTGGGAGTCTAAGATGATTTCGGATTTTGGATTTCGGAATGCGGATTGAAAATTCGCGGTATCAGTCTGATCCTAATTCTATTTTGCCTCCGCTCTTATGAAACAACGTTTATTACAAAAATGTAGTTTCTGTTCTCCGATCAGACTGGCCGTTTTTGGGCCAGAGGCTGCCGCTCGTGTGAAACATTGGAATGACGAATGTCGATTGACGAATGACGAATGGTGGAATCGCTTCACTCAATCATTTAAATTGACAGAATACATTATCGATGTTGGACGTTCGATGCTTACAGTCCGCCTCCGGTGGGTTCGACGTTCATTAGTTTCTTTTCTTTGATATGACTGGCCGTTTTTTGGCCAGAGGCAGCGCTCTTATGAAACTACCATGAAATGACTATTGAATAATGAATAATGATGGATTCGCTTCGCTCAGTCGATTTAAAATAGATAGAATACATTATTCGACGTTCGATGTTGGACGTTCGATGTTCAACGTTCATTAGTTTCTTTTCTTTGATCAGACCGGCTGTCCTTTAGCCGGAGGCCGCGCTCGTGTGAAACTTCCAAAGTACAAATCGTTTTAATCCCGGGTCTTTTTACATTTTGTAGGTTGGGTTGAGTCCCGCCGCAGGCGGGATTGGATTTCGTTGCACTCAATCCAACAAACATTTTGCCGATAATATGTTGAAATGCGAAACCCAACAACAGATGACTGGAAGCTGGCGGTCAACAATGTCTGTCGTAAGGAAAAGATATTTCGATCCGGCCGCTGTTGCGCACCGGTTGCATTGTGCGTATATTTTTTAAAAAACCTCCAGGAGGACTAATTGATATGGCTAAAGATTTCGATGACCCCAAGGTCGAGGCGGCCTTTAACGTGTTTTCCCCGGCCGTAAAGAAAAAACTCATGCGGCTGCGAAAGCTAATATTTGAAGTGGCCGAAAAAACCGAGGGCGTTGGCGAACTGGAGGAAACGCTCAAATGGGGTCAACCCAGCTACCTGACGCCGCAATCGAAAAGCGGGAGTACCATCCGGCTCGGCCGGGAAAAAAAGACGCAGGGTGACTACGCAATTTATTTCAAATGCCAAACAACCCTGGTGCCGACATTTCGGGAACAATTCCAAGACAAATTCAGATATGAGGGCAACCGGGCCATCCTTTTCCGGATTGATGATAAAGTCCCGGTGCGTGAGCTCAAACGCTGCATCGCGATGGCCCTTACCTACCATTTAAGAAAGAAAAAGTCGGTCCAGTTTTAATATTTGACTTGCTGAATCGTCTATCGTATACAAAACGTTCCAGTTTGCCCGATCCTTCAATCCCAAATTGGTGCGTAAATGCAGTGTATTTTCGAAACACAGGGCATTACCAAGCAATTTGGCGGACTGACCGCCGTCGATCATGTCGATCTTAAACTCAGGGCCGGAGACTTGCAGTGTATTATCGGGCCCAACGGTTGCGGCAAAACCACTCTATTTAACCTGATCACCGGCCACTATAAACCCTCATCCGGCAAGGTATTTTTTTCGAATCAGGATATTACCGCCAAACCCGTGCATGTGATCAGCAAGCTGGGTATCGTTCGCAAATTTCAGATACCCGGTATCTTTGAACAGCTGACGGTGTACGAAAACATCCGGGTCCCCTTTTTTGCAAACCAGCGCCAGTCGATGTTTGTCGGTTCCCGTGTCGATTCCGACTCCCACCAAAAAATCATGGAGCAGCTGTCTGACATCAATTTGGTCGATAAAGCCGACGAGCTGGCGATAAATTTAGCCCACGGTCAAAAGCAGTGGCTGGAGATCGGTATGGTGCTGGCCAGCAAACCGCGGTTGATGCTGCTGGATGAGCCTACGGCCGGGATGACGGTCGCAGAGACCCACCAAACGGCTGAACTAATCCAGGAAATTTCAAAATCTACCGGGATAACGATTCTGGTCATCGAGCACGACATCCGTTTTGTCAAGGAAATCGCAAGCCGGATCACCGTCATGTATAAGGGAGCTATTTTCCGGGAAGGGAGCTACCAGGAAATCAACTCCGATGATGCTGTTCGTGAAATTTACCTGGGGCGACATCGATAATGCTGGTTATTGACGATTTGCATGCGACCTACGGCGGAAGCCTTGTTCTGCAGGGCATAAACCTCTCAATCGGGCAGGGGGAGATCAAAGCCTTGATGGGGCGCAACGGAATGGGCAAGACCACCCTGCTCAAGACCATCATGGGATTGCTGACCCCTCACTCCGGCAGCATAAGATTCGAGGAGACAAATATCGGCGGGCAAGCCACCCACGAGATCGCTGCTCTAGGCATCAGTTATGTTCCCCAGGGACGTGAAATTTTCGAAGACCTTACGGTATCGGAGAATCTGCGGTTGGGTACGCTCCGCAATCCGCGACGGCAGCGTGACATACCGCCGGAAGTCTTTGAATTTTTCCCGGTACTATATGAGCGCCGTGATCAGCGGGCCGGATCTTTTTCCGGCGGGGAACAGCAGATGCTTGCCATTGCGCGCGCCCTTGTCAGTCAACCCAAATTATTGTTGCTGGATGAACCCTCCGAAGGGATTCAGCCGTCCATCGTCGACCAGATATGCGATATTCTGAAAAAAATAAATACCGACACCGGCCTCACGATTTTAATCGTAGAGCAAAACGTAGACATGGTGAAGGATATCGCAGCCGGCTGCGTATTCATGGAACGCGGCCAGATGGTGCAGGAGTGTTCGATCCAAGAAATTCTGGCCGACGAGTCCATCATTGAAAGACATCTGGGAGTTTAGGTTGAGGTGGTGAATGTATTCAAATCTGTATTTACAAATTTATCCCTATTTTATTCATATGACGTTACGAGTTATAATTTGGGATTTTGGATTGCGGATTTCGGATAGATGGAATCGCTGCGCTCTATCAATTATAAACAGACCGTTCGACAAAGAAGCTCAGTGCAGGCAGAATTCCTTAAATCCAATATCCTAATTCTAAAATCTAATGAATAATGAATATTTAAGGTCCGCATTCGCCGGATCGATTTTAAAAATGACGGAGCGAAGCGACATCCACAAATCTTCAATCTTCAATCTTCAATCTTCAATCTTCAATATTTTTTTCGCCGGTTCCGGGAGAATAACGTGGATCTGATCATTCCCATCCTTAATAGCCTAAATTACATCCTGGTCCTGATCATGGTTGCCATGGGGCTGGTGATCATATTCGGACTGATGCGGGTGATTAATATGGCTCACGGTGAATTCTTTTTGATCGGGGCCTATACGGTGGTGATGACCGAGCAGCTTGGCTGGGGATTTTGGGCCGGTTTGATATTATCGCCGATTGTAGTCGGGCTGTTTGGAATGATCATCGAATACCTTTTTATCCGGCATCTTTACCGGCGCTTTTTGGACACCATTCTGGCCACCTGGGGGCTTTCCATTGCCATCAAGCAGTTGGTCATTATCATTTTTGGGCCTGAAGGGCTTATGGTGCGGCCGCCATTGCCGCAGTCGATCCATCTTGGTGCGCTGGAATATCCGGCTTATCGTCTGTTTATCATGGGGGTGGCCGTAATCGTTATATTTGTAACATTTTTCATTTTTTTCCGAACCGATTTCGGCCTCGGTGCCAGATCGGTGATCGCCAACCGGGATATGGCAGCCGCTCTGGGAATAAACACACGCCGGATGTACCGTACGACATTTACATTCGGCTCGGCCCTGGCCGGATTGGCCGGCGCTGTCATGGCGCCGCTGATGAGCTGCGATCCCCAGATGGGGCTTGGTTTTTTCATCCCCGCGTTTTTGTCAATACTGGTCGGCGGGGCCGGCACGCTGGCCGGAATACTGGTCGGCGGGGCGGTCGTCGGGGGCAGCGATTCTATTATCAGCTTCCTTTTCTCACCGGTAACTGCACAAATTGTCGTTTTTTCCCTGGCAATCGTGCTGATCCGTTTCCGGCCTCAAGGCCTGATTGGAACCAAACGGCGCGGTTGATTGATGTTTGGTAATTTCTACTGTTAATCGAGAATATAGGGTTTTTGAGGACTACTGAAATTGCCCCGTAAATGGAATAATGGAATGGTGGAAAAATGGATTATTGGTTATTTAAAAGGATATTTACCATATTAGTGTACTCCCCGCTCCCGTCTGCGGCGGCACCATTAATCCGACATTACATCATCCCAGAACCCATTATTCCAATTGTGGGTTAAGCGAAAGATGATCTTCTCAAGCTACCGGCACCGCAAGGCGCAGATCGCCAGCCTGCTGGTTCTGGCCGCCTTATTTTTGTTCCCATTGATCGGCGATGATTATCTCATCGCCATGTTGACCCAATTTGTCATTTACGGCGTATTTGCCATGGGCCTTTCGCTGGTGTGGGGATATACCGGAATATTGTGTTTCGGGCATGCGGTTTTTTTTTGGACTGGGCGCATATATCATGGCCCTGGCAACCAAAAATATGATCCCGGGAATTCCCGGGATTCTCACAACCAGTTTGGGGGCCATCCTGCTGGCCCTGGTTGCGGTAACGCTGTTTGCCGTGGTTCTGGGGTATTTTCTATTTTACGGACGGTTGTCAGGTCCTTACCTGGGCATTGTCACCCTGGCCATCGCCGTTATATCGGAGCGGATCGCCGTCAAATGGTACTACATCGGCGGGTTTAACGGTTTGATCAATGTACCGCCGTTGTCCATTGCGGGCTGGGAAATCTATAACTTCAAGGCCCTTTTTTACATTATTCTGATCATCGGCTTGGCGGTTTACCTGATTTGCAACCGCATCGTCCGGTCGCCCTTCGGTACGATCCTGGCTGCCGTGCGCGACAATGAGGTGCGGGCCGAATTTTTCGGGTACAACATTGCCCGCTATAAAATTATCATATTCGCCATCGGCGCCGCGGTTGCCGGATTGGCCGGCGCCCTGTTCGCGGCCGTTACCGAATTTGTATCGCCCACCATGCTGGGGTTCGGACTGTCGACCGAGGTGTTGATCTGGGTCGCCCTGGGCGGCAAGGAAGTCCTGTTGGCATCGTTTCTTGGCGCGGTGCTGGTGCGGATTCTCGAAGCAATTCTATCGGATATATTGACCTATTACTGGATCCTGATCCTGGGTATGTTTTTTGTTTTATGTGTCATGTTCTTTCCTAAGGGGGTGTTCGGTAATTTGCTTGCATTTGGATCAAGGCACCGGTCGTCTAAGTAGCGCTAGGGTTTTGAGGTCACCCCATTATTAGATATTTACGGCAAGCAAATTAATTGTTTTTTTTCTTTTCTGATCTCGCAATATAGTTTGATAAAGTGGCTGTAAATCTGTGTAACGTTGATCTGTCCTTGTACGGTTTTAAGGATGAGGTCGAAACCCAATAGACATGAGGAGGTGTGAGATGATGGGAAAAATTAAATTGTTGGTGGTATTGACTTTGGTGATGGGTCTGGCGGTGGCTCTGCCGGCTGCCGGGCTGGCCGGGAAGAAACCGATTAAAATCGGCGTGGTGCTGCCGCTTTCCGGTGGATTTGAAATATATGGCAACCTTGGCATGCGCGGCGCCCAGATGGCGGTGGCCGAGATCAACGCGGCCGGTGGTGTGTTGGACGGCCGGCCTCTGGAGTTGATTATCGAAGACAACAAGACCGATCCGAAGACCGCCGTGGAAAAAGCCAAGAAGCTGGTCATGCGCGACAAGGTGGTGGCCCTGATGGGGCCGGTGAGCAGCGCTGCCCGGGATGCCATGACCCCGGTCGCCGAAAGATTTAAATCCCCGCTGCTTTACGGCATCGACTACGAGGGCGGCGTCTGCAACCGCTACGTTTTTCTTTACAGCGCGATACCGGACCACGATATGGATAAGCTGGTTCCGTATATGGGGGAAAAATACGGCAAGTCATTTTATATTTTCGGTTATGACTATGTCTGGCCCCACAAGATGACTGAGGCCATCAAACGTAATGTCGACCAAATCGGCGGTGAGGTCGTCGGGGTCGAGTATACGCCTTTCGGAGTCAAAGATTTTGCCCCGACCATTCAAAAGATTGCAAAATCAGGGGCCAATATCCTGATGCTGATTGTCCCCGGTGCCGACGGCTTTACCTTTATCAAACAGTTCACCGATTTCGGCCTCAAAGAGAAAATAAAAATCGTGGCTCTGGCTTCCGACGAAAACTACCTGAAAGCCCTGACCCCCGAGCAGTCGGAGGGCATATTTACTGCGCTGCCGTTCCTGGCCAGCCTGAACAAGCCTGAAGCCAAAGATTTCGTGGCCCGCCAGCACAAGCTGTTCGACCAGGATACGGTGGTCACCTGGGCCACTGGTTCGCACTACGGCCTGATCATGCTGCTGGCTGAGGCGATTAAGAAAGCCGGCTCCGACGACCGTGAAAAAATAATCGACAATATGGGCGATCTGACCATCACCGTCGGCAATGGTCCGGAAACCATGCGGGCCTCGGACCACCACATGATACTCAATATGCTGATCGGCAAGTTTACCGGCGGCCAGCTGATCGTCGAAAAAGACCTGGGCTCGATTACACCGGCGGACCAGTGTGCGGGTAAAAGTCAGTAGTTGCAGATAATGATCTAAAATTTGAAATGAACTAAAATGATCTAAAATTAAGGTATGCTGTCGATTTTATAAAAAAGAAACAGAGCGCAGCGATTCCTTAATTTTAGGCATTTTAGAAAATATTGGTTTCAGGTGTCCCCGCTTGCGCTTCGCTTCAGGCGGGATCGTAGACAGGTTTCAGGTGTCGGGTGTTCCGCCAAGGTGGATCAACCCAGGCGCTGGCCTGAAAAGCGGTCTGTTTAATCAAAATACAGTTATATAGTTTCATAATGCTATTGTTGATTGTGGGAGCGGTTTCCCACCGCGATTTACCCGATCGGACCAACACACTCTGACTTACTTTCATACAAGCTTGGCCTCTGGTTAATTAAACGGCCTGTCTAATAAAGAAAACCAAAATTTTGTGGCCCGGTTTGGAAATCGGCCGATGTTGGGTTTCGCATTTCGTCATGACACCGGCAGAATGTAGGTTGGGTAGAGTGCAACGAAACCCAACAAATCTTGAAGTCGGCTCAACCCAACCTACAATTTCTAAGTGGCCCAGGAAGTATCCAACCACAACTTTATAATTAATTATCCCGGTTATCTAAAAAGCCCAAGTACAACGCCTCTACTTCCCTCCCCCGGTGGGAGGGATTGAGGGAGGGGGATAAAATAGATGGCAATCCTTCAACTTGGTCTTTATGGATATCCGCATTAATTATTACACGAGATTTCCGGTGTCAGAGAGTTAAGGCGCTATAGCCTGACACCTGACACCAATATTTATTGACTATATGATTTAACATAGGCCGTAAAGGACCTGGAAATAGGTGCAATATGAACTGGTATATCCTCCTGGCTCACCCGAATCCCGGATCATTCAATCATGCCGTTTGCGAGGCTTTGGTGCAGGGCCTCGATCGGGCAGGCGCGAGCTATGAAGTCAATGATCTTTACGCCACGGGATTTAACCCGATAATGGCCGGTGATGATTTCAACCAATTTGAGGACGGTGGCCTATTGCCGGCCGACGTGCTGGCCGAACAGGCCAAGGTGGAGGGCGCTGATTGCCTGGCGATGATCTACCCGGTCTGGTGGAATGAAGCCCCGGCCATCCTCAAAGGCTGGTTCGATCGGGTTCTCTCCAAGGGTTGGGCCTACGATATTACCGATGACGGTGATTTCCGAGCCCTGCTAAAATTGAAAAAGATCGTAATTTTGAATACCGCCGACAATCCCATTCAACTTTTAGAAGATATCGGGTTAAACGCCGCCGCCCGTCTAACCAAGGCCGACGGGACCTTCACATTTTGCGGGGTCGCAGACGTCGAGCATCGTATCTTAGGTGAAGTGTCTTCCGATGAAGATGGTCGCAGACGGTTTATTGAAGAGGGTAGAGTGCTTGGAGAATCGGGCTAGTGCGATGTCTCACAAGTTTTGTCGCTAATTTTGGCAATTTAAAATAAGGGCGTATGTCCTGAAGGTGATTATGTCCTGAAGATTTAAAATGGGAGGTCGTCAAGATCAATACCTCCATATATACCGTTTTGCTCTTTGATATCAAGCTGGTTTTGTTCAATCAAGCTA
>Ga0209122_1000383_pt1 | contig 11345 bp, 10 predicted proteins | sample OlaalgELextract2_2_FD_187375 | JGI IMG/M metagenome (GOLD analysis project Ga0209122, IMG submission 187375) | Olavius algarvensis symbiont microbial communities from Tuscany, Italy - Type A ELBA extract 2 (SPAdes) (version 2) | ecosystem: Host-associated > Annelida > Digestive system >...
TTTTAGTAGTACTTATATCAAAAAAAGTCAAGTAGTATTTTATCTTATCATGCTGATATAATGAGAATTTTTACGTTTATGCGTCCACTCTATATTTAATCAGTTCAAAGCTCAAAGTTCACCCTGGCGATGCGAAAACGGCTTATTGTAGGGTGAGCTGTGCCCACCACACCTTGCTGATGTCATCTGTTAAAGAATCTGTTTAATCTGTACTACTATTGTGTAAATTCTTTAATTTTTGCTAGGCAAATCATGAAAACCTATATAATACAAATTGTTTTTATTAATTATTTGAAGAATCTGTGTAATCTGCGTAATCTGCGTAATCTGTGGATTAAAAGCTTGTTTGGTTGCGGCTCTGCCGCACTGGGTAAATCCGTGCCCTAAAATAATTTGACAATGTATCCCCCTGATTCCACGATGACTCAGGGCTGACAATCGCCAAGCTGTTAGCTATTATGTTTTCAAATTATCCTTTAGGAGCGAAATACTATGAAAATCGATCGAATCGAGCTTAACCCAAAAGTATGTAACGGCAAACCAGTTATAAAAGGAACACGCATTCCTGTGTCTGTTTTATTAGAACAAATAGCAGAAGGAGAGTCTTGGACGGATCTACTTAGTGGATATCCGGAATTAGAGAAAAACGATATTAAAGCGGCATTGCTTTATGCCAGGGAGTCCCTCGATCACACGGAAATGAGGGCTGTAAATGCCTGAAGCTTACAGATTTTATTTGGATCAAATCATACTTTCAAAAAACCGCTCAAAGTGGATATACACGGCCTCTGAGGATTAGATTGTCTGTCCGCCGTGAAATAGTACATCGGCCGCCCGGCTCGCAAGTCCGCTCACTTGTGGCTTGTACCTTTTATTTGAAAGCTGGTTAATATATTCTCCTGATATTAAGACGGGGATTTATGAATCTGTGTAATCTGCGAAATCTGTGGATTAAAAGGTTATTTGGTTGCGGCTCTGTCGCGCCTGGATATCTGTGGATTAAATGCTATTTGCTTGCGGCTTTGCCGCGCTGGGAAAATCTGCATCTCGTAATTTCAAACGCTAAATCTTCAGGATATTTCTCGCAATGAAAATCGCACTATACCAAGGGGCCGGCAAGCCCGCCAAGGTTGACGAAAACCTGGCCATCATTCAACGTCAAGCTGCCGCAGCCGCCAAACAGGGCGCCGACCTGATCATCTTCCCGGAATTGTTTCTCACCGGCTACAATATCGGTCAAACGGTGGGGGAATTGGCGGAAGCGGTCGATGGTCCATCCAGTCAAAAAGCGGCCCAAATCGCCCGCGAAACAGATATCGCCATCTTGTACGGCTATCCGGAGCGGATGGATGAGGAAGTCTATAATTCAGCTTTGCTGATCGATCGCAGGGGCAATGTCCGGGCCAATTACCGCAAGACCCACCTCTACGGCAGCTATGAGAAAAGCTGTTTCATACCGGGCGATACCCTGCTCATTGCCGAACTGGAAAATCTGAAGATCGGGATTTTAATCTGCTACGATGTGGAATTCCCGGAAGCCGTGCGGGCATTGACAACCGCCGGGGCCGATTTCATCGCGGTTCCGACAGCCCTGATGGAAGATTACTGCCGGGTGGCCGAACACGTGGTGCCGGCCCGGGCCTATGAAAGCGAGATTTTCGTGGCCTATGTCAACCGTTGCGGCGCCGAAGGCGACACCACCTACTGCGGCCGCAGCTGTCTGATGGGACCGGACGGCAGAGAGATTCTAAGGGCCGATATTTCCGAGGAACTGCTAATTGCCGATATTGATAAAAATATCGTAACAGAGGAAAGAGAAACGAATCCGATATTGAAGGATATTCGGCCGAATCTGTACCTGACTCCGGTCAAAGGCAATTAACTGGCTAAATATAAAATAATAATCAGATTTTGGAAAGACGTCTGCTTTAGTTCAACAAGAAAAATAGAGTTATCGGGATTGGAAGGAGCCTCGTAATTCCTGACACCTGATCACTTGTATGAACCTTCCTCGAAGAATATGAGTTTAGACGACTATATATGCATGGACCACGAAATACACGAAAGACACCAAAAGGCGGAATAGAACTTTATTGACTTTTGTGTGTTTCGTGTATTTCGTGGTTTACCTAACATGAAACATTTAAAAAGTTTCTCTTTCGATCAGATCGGAACATTGTTGGGGTATTACGTTAACGCCGCACAGACTCCAAGGGCATGTGTCGGGCAAGTTGGAATTCGAGGATCAAAATTTTGAAAGCAGGCCAACAAATAATGGTAGAGATAGGAAAACGCGGATTAAGAGGCTATTTCTTCACCTATGAGCAATATCAAGAGTTAAAAAAAGTCGCAGATTTTAATGATGCCAAAAAGAAAATAGCACAATTTGGTTATCCATCGGTAATGGAGGCCGAAAGTGCCAAAGAAATCATTGACACCATACAACAAGAAGTGAATTTACAGGATAGAAAAGGGTGTCTTAGCATGGCAATAATGGAAATGATATTCTGGACTGCAATATCATTGTTTACTTGTTCTTAGACTCTTTTTAAGTAGTGACAGCAACGTTTCGTGTCACAAAATCTTATAACTTATTGTTGAAAGCAAAGGGGTCGCGTCTTCACTCTTGTCGTTTGTCAAGATTGAAGACACGACCCCTTTGTTTTTTCATTTGGCCAGAATTAGACTCAGCCACTAAAACTATCTGCTGAACACAATATCTAAGCCATGAAATATTTGTCTGATGTATGACCCTGGGACTTTGCCACATCTATTCGTCAAAGCATTTTTATCAAGCGTAATAATTTGGGATACATTCGCAACGGAATCCTTGGGCAATCCCGTCAGTTTTTTCTTTAGCATGACATTTCCTGGCGCATTAGCCCACTTTAGATTGCTGGTAAGCGGAATGCACACAACGGTAGATATTCTGCTCTCATTAAACGGATTTCCCTGTACTACGATTATGGGCTGCCGATACCCCGGTCCGGATCCTGATGGGTCCGACAAATCAGCCCACCATACTTCGCCTTGACGAATATCTACCATTCGCTTCGTCCAAGCAGACTGTGGGACGCTTTCCGTATGAATAAATCGTCGAAATCGCCGACCGCCTCGAGAGTTTCGTTAAGCATCCTGGTGACTTCATCTGGTGAGTGCCTTTCCAGATATTCAACCATCGCTTCAGAAAAAAGCTGACTGCGCGACTTGCGCATACGCTTCGCATACTTATCTGCGGCCTGGAATACCGGGTCCGGGATTGAAATCGCTGTTTTCATACCAAGAGTATAACCGTCGGGAATTGTGGTGTCAATTGAAATTTATGGGACGCGGATCTTCACTGATTTTCACAGATATATTATTCCAGGTCCGCCAGGCGGCTGAAGAAACAATGCAACAAAGTCTGCGAGTGTAATTGGCTTTTTTTTCGCCGAAGGTGATGGCGTTAATTGGTTTTAAAATGTGCGTGCATCTGCGAAAATTTGCGTCCTAAATTTGATCTGCGGTTATTCCAATCAGGTGCCTTATTGATGCAATACCTCGGTCAGCACGCTACCCACCGCCCCCGAAGGGGGCTTGACGCCCAAATACGCCGCAATTGTCGGGGCGATGTCAGTCGGCGCCACCCGCCGTCCGATCCTCCGGGCGGGCACGCCGTTGCCGGCAAAAAAGATCGGCACGTAAGTATCGTAAGCCCAGGGGGAGCCATGGATGGCCGCAATCGATCCGATGCCCATCTTCTCGGCCTCTTCGGTGGAATGCAGAAACCAGTATTGTTCAGGAACCATGTGGATGTTGCCCGAGCGGATCGGATGAAAGCTGCGGCGAATCTGGTTTTGGACCGGCGACTCGGTGATCCGGCCGGCTAGCAGATCGCCGCGGGTCATGGCATAGGCGATGCCCGGAATTTTCATCAATTCGTCGGCAACGAAACGTTCCACATCGGCCGGATCCAGTCCTTCAGAGGAAATGGCTTCCAAGTTTAGGTATAAATAGGGGTGGCTGTGGAAGGAAACCAGATCATCCCGACCGAATTTTGTCTGAAGAGCCTCCGTCAGAGGGCCTTCGGTCTTAAACCAATCAAATGCAAACCGCCCGGTGGAAAGTCCAAGGGCGGCCATGTATTCCGGTGTTTCCGGTGCCCCGTGGTCAGCGCTCAGCAAAATCAGGGTTTTATCCAGGCCAACCTTCTCATCTACGAACTGAAATAGCTCGGCCAGGGTCCGGTCCAGACGCAGGATGTTGTCCTCAGTTTCCAAACTCGACGGGCCGAACAAATGACCAATGTAGTCGGTGGAAGAAAAACTGATCTGGAGGTAATCCGGCGCGCCGTTGTCGTTTTGGCCTAGCTTTTCATGTTCCACCAGGGCCTTGGCGAAGTCAAGCGTAAGCACATCACCAATAGGCGTCAGGGCAAGCAGCAGGTAGAAGTACTTTGCGTCGTTGCCCAAAGGATGGGGAAACGTGCGGCCTAGTGGTTTCAGATCAGCTTCGTATGGCCGGTCGTCCATCTGACCGTGAACATAGGTGGCCCGGTCGTTGAGCAACTCCCAGGACTTGTTTCTATAAGCATCGGCCGGTTTGGCGGCATTCCATTGCTTGACCCACTGCGGGTAGTCATCATAGTAGTAAGTGCTGGTCACGAATTCGCCTGTGCTCTTCGAAAACCAGAAGGCCTTGCCGGCATGGCCGCCCGGCAGGATGGCACCACGGTCCTTGACCGAGACACTAAACGCGCGGGATCGGCCGCCGGTGTGAACTACCAATTCATCAGAAATGGTGGAGGCCAGCAGGTTGCGGGGCGAGACCCCCTCGTGGGCTTTAGCCTCCCTGCCGATGATGTGGTGGCGCTTATCCTCGGTGTTGTAGACAAATGCCCCGGTTTTTTGATCAATCCAGTCATTGGCGACAATACCGTGCCGGGAGGGGTCTGCACCGGTCGCCAGGGTTGCATGTCCTACGGCGGTCTCGGTGTTGGCGTGCTGGTAATGGGCATTGACATACCACGTACCTTTTTCCATCAGGTAACGGAATCCGCCGTCTCCCAGGTGGTCGCGGTAGCGACCCGGCAAGTCGCCGCGCAGTTGATCAACGGTGATCTGAAGAATCAACCGGGGACCAGGGGAAGCTCCCGGCGCCGCTTGGGCTGCCGGCGCCAAAATGGCCAGGGCGGCAACCAACCAGGCAGTGCGTCTTAGAAATCTCATCACAGCTCCTTCTTTTTTCCTTAGACAGTTACCAACTTAGTTTTGCGCAAATTGTGCAAAGCATTTGTTGGCATCTTTCTAAAGCACTAACAAACAGGCATTTACAAAGATTTGAATTGAACTCAACTTTGTCACGACGGTAATTTCGTTTGAGACATTTGAATTTTTGAATTTCGGATTTGTTTCGAATTTCGAGTTTCGTATTTCGTATTTCCGGCCTATCCGGGTTAGGTATACGTTTCATAGGCTGACTATTTCATCAATTTCATTAAGAAAACATGGGGTCCTGTTATAATCTTTACTATATGTGAAGAATGATAACGCGACCCCATGTTTTCTTAATGAGCTATAATCTCATTATAATACTACCGGCAACTGCAAGTAGAACGTTGGCAAAGGCGTATGCACCAACATACCCCAGGGTGGGTAGTGTACTTTGCGCGCTGGCATTTACCTGTTGTAAAGCGGCGGTGCTGGTCATCGAACCCGTTATTGCGCCCAGCAGTAAAGCGGCGTTCATCCCTAACAAGTAACGACCAACGGAGAAACAGACTAACACTGGAACGATCGTCACCGCTGCACCGGATAGCACTAATTCTATGCCGGCACCCTGAAACGTCTCCACAATGGTCGTGCCGGCGTTGACCGCTACACCAACCATAAACAACAACAATCCAAGCTCCATAAGAATGTGGCGCGCGGCAGCCGGCAAGCGTCCAAAGAGGACATAGCGAGAGTGCAGCATTCCGAAGATCAGTCCCGACACCAACACACCTCCAGCTGATCCCAACCCAATTTTTGTGCCGCCAATGGTTAACGCAGGGATACCAATCAAGAGCCCTACAGCAATACCAAATGCGAATGTCACCAGATCGGTTTCCTGCCAGCGGTTCTCCAAAAAGCCCAGTCGCTTGGCGAGAGCTTTGAGATGAGGGGCGGATCCTGTGAAAACGAGTATATCACCTCGACGAAGTTTCAGATTAGGACGACAGGGCAGATCCAATCCACTGCGGGTGAGATGCAAGAGAGAGCAATGATCATTGGCTGTAAAATTCATTTCAGAAACAGTTTTGCCCTCATAGCCTTTCCGTGATAGCACAATGCTCATGGTTTCAACCGAACGGTCGAGCAGTTCCTGATCAAAAACCTCCGGGCCAAGAATTTCAAGTGAATGTTTATGGGCGGCCTGATTACCAACGATAGACACGACGTCACCTATCTGCAATTTCGGCGCATACGCAGGCGTAAAAACCTCGCCGGCACGTCTGATCCGCGTAATGGTAGCATCAAGGAGATACTCTTCATCCTGCCATTCCCGATTGATGGTTGCTTCATTTTCCACGCGGTAGGCTCGAACAGTGGGCGTCACCTTGACTTTCATCGCATCAGCGGTATCGCGACTCCCCCGGATCCATTCCGCCATCGCCAACTGCTGCGCTTCGGCCGGGGTATCAATGCGAAAGATTTTGGGCATGAAACTAATGAATAAAATAAGCCCGGCCATGCCGAAGACGTAGGTAATTGCGTATGCTGCAGAAAGATTAGCAAAAACGTCTTGTTGCGTTAAGCCCTCTGACAAGAGTACCCCTTGAGTCAGCGCATCCTGAGCCGCAACAAGCGTGGGGGTGCTGGTAAGTGCTCCTGCCAACAATCCCGGTGCGAAGCCTTGTGAAAATTCAAAGACACGCGAAAGAGCTAACACAAGGATAAAGGCAGAGCCCGCCGTGACAAAAACCAGTATCAGGTAGCGCCCGCCATCCTGTTTAAAAGCTCCCCAGAAGCGAGGGCCGGCCTGGACACCGACACAGTAGATAAACAGGATAAAACCCATGCTGAGGGCAGCTTTGGGGACCGGGAGCCCTAAATGACCGGCGATCAGACCGGCAAAAAGTACACCGGCCACAGAGCCCATAAGGGTGTCCCCAATCTTAATTTTTCCAACCAGCACACCCAGACCCAATATTATAAAAAGGTTCAGGACCGGTTGCGTTTTTAGAAATGTGATAATTGTGTGTTCCATAGGTTTAAAAACAATGTTCCTTTAAATATTACTATATCTGAAAATTATGGAAAATCCGTCTTAATGGATTTACTTGAGCAGTATTAGCGGCACTTATTTTATCACAGGCAAATTCTCACCTATCTGACTGAAAAACCCAGCTTCAAGTAATTCCTCCATCACGAAATACTGATATACTTTTTTGGCAGGTAAATGGTCGCTGAATTTTTTGACCATTGCGCGTTTGGAATCCAAGGCCTCGGCTTCTATTTGCAGGTATTCCTTCATCATCAATGCAGCCTTTTTATCTGACAGGCCATTGCGTTCGCGTACATATTTTCTGATGTGCTCTGATCGCTTTTTGAAAATGTCCATATCAATCTTTTCATAGTCGCTATACAGCGGCCAAAAGACTGCACCTTCTTTCTCAGTTAGCTGCATGGCCTCTTTAACGAGCGCTTTTTTCTCGGCAAATAATGCTTCTACATCAATTTCAGGAACAGTTCCGGCTATTACCGTTGCCGGCGACAATAAAATTACGAAGATTAATATCCTGGCAGTTGCTTTCATCATTTACCTCCTATGAATGATACGCTGTAAAAAAATATTGTGCGGAAAGTAATGAACAACCCATAAAAAATCAGCAAACCTAATTGCTCACCTGACCGCTGGACTATCATTAAATTGGTCAAGTATTCACCTTAGGATCTATTTATGAAATCATCTAATATGTTTAATTGAGGTTGAATCAATCTCCTTTTAGCAGAAATAGCATAGCTTGGGCGTTCGCAATTTTTTTTTCAATATCTTCAGCAGTTTTTCCGAATCCCAATGGCCCAAAACACTGTGATCCCAAATGGATTATCATCCGTTCACCAGAAAATGAGCGCCGATGCCGGCGGCATAGCCCAATGCAATGACCGGCGTCCATTTGAATTGGGTTCCATAGTCTCCCTGTTAAGAATCGTCTAAGCTAATATGCGGCAAAGTGCAATTCAGTGTCCAGTCAAAAAAAGAAAAAATTCCAGCTGTGCATCGGGAGCCGAAATTCTTCGCGTGCTAACTGAACTTAAGCCGGATCGCAGCTCAATAGGCTCTGTCTGAAGGCCTCGAAAATATCGCCAAACCGCAAAATGCCGGTAACATCATTGTTATCATTTCTAACGATAAGCGGCTGGTGGACACCCATGACATAGATGTGCAGCGCTCTTTCAAGACTGTCCTCTTCCTTAATATATTCTATTTTTTCAGGAATATGCATGATATCTGCAACTTTTAACTGGTTGGCCCGCTCGCTAATGGTTTTCGTCGGCTCCATCCACAGGTTAAAATCTCTGGCTATTTTCATAACAGCACCGCTGGAGAGCATACTCGCCATTTTCCTTTGCTTTTCAACTTGACCATATTTAGGCTCCAATGACCTGAAAATATCGATCATGGTTACCTTGCCAATAAAACCACCGTCTTCATCCAAGACGATCGAGTCCTTGTGGGCAGCTTCGTTATCAGTCGCCCGGTTTTGATCCAGTGCTTTAAATACCTCTGTGAGGCTGTGATCTTTCCGAACTTTAAGACATTTTGAAATGGGTATCATAATTTCCTGCACTTGAATCTCGTTCATTTTACCTCCTTGGAGTAGATAATCTAAATCATTTATCTTCGGGAAAAAATTCTACCAAAACTCGATTAATGAGAAATAATATGCAACAAAGGGTTTATTTCGATTTACTCGACACATGCATTCCTACCAACCAGGCAACCACTACCACCAGATACAACTGGCCGACAACCGCTTCAAGTACTGAAAACGCCTTGGCCACTTCGGTAACCGGCGTTATGTCGCCATAGCCCAGCGTGGTTATCGTTACGAAGCTGTAATATTGAAACACCAATAAATAGCTCTGGGGCTGGTCAAGGTCGATATTAAACGACGCCGGATCGACCAGCTCCAAAAAGGTATAAATGAATGCCCACAAAAGTGCTGCCAACAAATACAATAGGATCGCCTCGTATATGATCTCACGACTAATCATTTCAGTTTTGAGCATAACGCCTAGAATGCTCGCGATGACCAGTGAGATAAAGAGAATACCGGCAATCATGGAGACGGCTGCGATCCCCGTGTTTTGAAAAAAATACTGCAGCCACAAGGATGCCAGCATCACGATAGCGAACAACAATCCCGTGAGGACATACTGCTTTTTGTGGCTGATGGTATACGCCATGGATATGACGATGGCGGTCAAGAATATGTCCAGAAAGATATGGACCGCGACAAACCGGTTCAGGATTGGAACCAGAAGGAGGAGACCCAAAATCAGGCAGATATGGATCAAGAACCGCTCTTTGGAGCGCATTAGACTTTGCAGTGTCATATGCTCGCGTGTCCCCTCATATTACCTGCTTTATTATGCAGTTTCAACCAGACCAAACTCTTATGAAACATTGGAATGACGAATGTCGAATGTCGATTGACGAATAATGGAATCGCTTCGCTCAATCAATTTAAAATAGGCAGAATACATTATTCGATGTTCGATGTTGGGCGTTCGATGTTCGACGTTCTTTAGTTTATTTTCACTGATCAGACTGGCCGTTTTTTTGGCCAGAGGCAGCGCTCTTATGAAACTACTTTGAATGTCGAATATCGAATAGCAAATAACCAACAACGCCTAGTTGTGATCAACACTATTGGGCACCGATGCTCTCTTCGGCGACGGTACCTTAAACAGTATCGTATACAGCACCGGCACGACAAACATGGTCAGAAGGGTTCCGAAGGTTAATCCCGCCATGATGGTCACCGCCATGGACACCCAGAAAACATCCTGCAGCAGCGGCAACACTCCCAGAACCGTGGTTGCCGCGGCCAGCACCACCGGCCGCAGGCGGGAGACACCGGCTATTATCACCGCCTCGTATTGGCCTTTGCCGCCGGCCATTTCGATGTTGACCTGATCCAGCAGCACGATGGCGTTTTTAATCATCATCCCCGCCAGGCTCATGGCCCCCAAAAGGGCCATAAAACCAAAGGGCGTTCCGGTTGGCAGCAGCCCGGCGACGATGCCGATGAGCGCAAAGGGAATCGTGAGGATGATAATCAACGGCGGCCGCAAGGCGTTGAACAAGGCCACGATTATGGTTAGTATGATGGCTACCGCCGGTATCGCCCCGGGTACCAGAGAGGACTGGGCATCGACCGTACTCTCGTCTTCGCCGTCCAAGAAAATTTCATATCCCGGGGGCAAATCGAGCTGTTTAAAGGCTTTGATGACATTGCTTTTCAAATCCGGATAGGTTGTGTTCTTCGGTGAGGCCTGGATGGAAATGCAGCGCCGGCGCTCCCAGCGGTTAATGATGGGATCTTCCCATTCGACCCGGATCTCCTTGGTGACCTGGGCCAGGGGAACGGTCTTGGTGTAAAGGGCCGGCTGAACCTGCAGCGTATCCATTTCGGTCGCATTCTGGCGTTCCTTTTTAGTCAGTCGCAGCAGGATCGGATACAAATCCTTGTCCTCACGGTACAGACCGACCTGGACCCCATCGTGTGCGCGGCGCGTTGCAAAACCGATGTCTTCACGGCTGACGGACGCCCAGCGCCCCCTGACCTGGTCATAGTCGGGAACCAGCTTTTGCACCGGGTTCATCATACTGGTTTTGATATCCTTGGCGTAAGGACTGTTCTCGAGGATGGCCACCGCCCGGTCCCCGATGTCTCTCAGGGTTTTGAGGTCGGCATTGGCCGGCCCGCTGATATGCCACTCGAGCTTCCAGTTTTCACTGACACCCACACCGTATTTGCGAACCCGAATGACGGCACCGCTGTAATTCGTTTGCAGCCAGGGCTCGATTTCGGCAATCAGTGGGTCGATGTCTTTGAAGGTGTGCATGTTGACAATCAGCTGGGCGTAATTCTGATAGGGCAGCTCCGGGTCCACCGGCAGATAAAAGCGCGGCGGCCCCGCACCGGCAAAGGCGCTGACGTTTTTAATCCGCTCATCCTGCATGAGATGCGCTTCGGCAGCGTTTAGCTGCTCGGAAACATCCTGGATGCGCGTGCCCTCCGGGTACCAGAAATCCACCATCAGCTGGGGCCGGGAAGAATCCGGGAAAAACATCTGCCGGACGCTGCCGAAGCC
>Ga0209122_1000385_pt1 | contig 11337 bp, 4 predicted proteins | sample OlaalgELextract2_2_FD_187375 | JGI IMG/M metagenome (GOLD analysis project Ga0209122, IMG submission 187375) | Olavius algarvensis symbiont microbial communities from Tuscany, Italy - Type A ELBA extract 2 (SPAdes) (version 2) | ecosystem: Host-associated > Annelida > Digestive system >...
AACGTCCGATTTTGATGAAATTTGGTACACTACATCAGATATTGAATCCGGTTACAGACACGTGACCAAAAATTGAAATTTTTAAAATTCAAGATGGCGGCGGCCGCCGTCTTGAAAATCGCTTTTTTGGCTATAAATCATCGACCGATTGTCCGATTTCAGCGAAATTTTGTATGAGGAAGCAGAATGGTATGTCAACGAGGGCTACGTGATAAAAACTGCAAATTTTTAAAATAAAAGATGGCGGACGGCCGCCATTTTGAAAATCGTTAAATCACCATGTCAGTGAAAAATTGTCCGATTTTGATGAAATTTGGTACACTACATCAGATATTGAACCCGATTACAGTCACGTGAACAAAATTTGAAATTTTTAAAATTCAAGATGGCGGCGGCCGCCATCTTAAAAATCGCTTTTTTGGACATAACTCATCAACCGATTGACCGATTTCAGCGAAATTTTGTATGAGGAAGCAGAACGGCATGTCCACAAGGGCTAAATGACAAAATCTGCAAATTTTTAAAATCCAAGATGGCGGACGGCCGCCATTTAGAAACTCGTTAAAGCACAATATCTCAGTGAAAAATCGTCTGATTTTGCTGAAATTCGGTACTCTATAGCAAATGTTGAACTTGATTCTGATCACGTGACCAAAAACTGATTTTTATTAAATTCAAGATGGCGGCGGCCGCCATCTTAAAAATCGCATTTTTGGCCATAACTCATCAACTAGTTTCTGATTTCAGCGAAATTTTGCACTAGGAAGCAGAACGGCATGCCGACAAAGGCCAAGTTACAAAAACTGCAAATTTTTAAAATCCAAGATGGCGGACGGCCGCCATTTAATAAATCGTTGAATGGCCATATCGACTACTTTTGATTAAATTTCGTTTACTACAGCAGATACTTAACCTGATGACAGTCGCCCAAAAATTAAAATTTTCAAAAATTCAATATGGCGCACGGCCGCCATGTTGGAAAATCGTTTACTGCCGTAACTCATCAACCGATTGCCCGATTTCAGCCAAATTTTGCAAGATGAAGTAGGCGACTGTAGGCCTATATATCAGTTCAGCAACACGCACGGTAAATTAAATTATTCTGTTCCGTTCTGACAGTCTTCGGCCGTCCACTGCCAACTTACCAGCGTTCCGAAATCTAGTTCATTGTGTCAATCTTGCGCAGATCTCTAACAGAACTGACTGCTCAGTTCGTTAGAAAACTTTTTGCAAACACGTTTTACACCACATCCATTTTCTTAACGAAAGAATTTAATCAACAGTTTATCTTCGTTCGTAAGACATGTTTATCAATAAACTGTGACGTAATAATGACATTACATTAATTGCGTTATTGTTTCCTGTAGAGTTGTGTCATTTTTGATTATTGGATTCCAGTTAGGCCTAACTCATATGGCACCGCACTCTTGAAAATATTTGGAATAAAGTTACACATATATCACAGAACCGATTCTACTTCAGCGTGCATAGGCCTATAACATTTTATTAATATATTAGTGTGAGAAGACGTATTGTCTCAAATGTACGACAGGGCGGTTTTTTTGGCACACACTGTAGGCCTATAATACAATGTGCTGCTGAAGAAGTGCAGAAGATCAGCGAAAGATGATTTTCGCTGATCGCAGTGCGACGTTGATCAACCAGAAACCAAAAAATCATTGGTTTTTATATACTTGATTCACGCCGTATTCAGAATAAACGTGTTAGGCCTACATCTAAACCGGCCTGTATTCTGTGATTACGCTATATTTAGCTGTTAACTACACGGCTTCGATATTTTCTTATAAATTACCTACTAGGCTTACTAATTAAACAAATTGAACGTATTTTAAGTATATAAATACTTTAAAACCGAGTATTAACATTTAACGCCGCGCCGTTTTACTTACTTCGTACCGTCAATAATTTGATGTCGTCTGCTGCGCGACCAATCAGAGCGTCAGATACCTACTACGTCACGGCGACGTAAGAAAGTTCGTCTTCAGCGCGAACTTTTGACTTCTTCAACTGATACTTTGGTACGAAACTATTAATTATTCTTTTACAGTTTTAATATGTTGATCGCAATGTATAATGTTTTCACACGTTCGATATCTTTAAGTAGGCCTATATGAATAATATATAACAGTAAATAGAAAATCTCTTGCTACCAAACTGGGTGAGCTTGCTCATAAGCGATTGGGAAGTCTTGCTGTTGCTCCGCTATCTGCCTTTCAGACATGCAGCTCTCTTCCACTCATCACTTTTTTGACAATTCAAACACTGAGGGAAACACTAAATAATGTACTAGTTACGACCACGTACGTACATTGTCTTTGAATTGACACCTATGGCCAGAAATCCGAGGATACAAATGAGACGTGCCTCACCGTTCCAGCATGGTAATCAACTTCAGTTAATTTAATTTACTAATGAGCAACACAACAAAGCAACTTCCTGTTAGTGTTGCAACTTACAAAGTGTAAATCACTATAATTATTCTACTGATTGCTTTTTAGACAGAATATTAAAGTACATATTTTAATAACCAATTCTTAATAACCACAACATTAATACTGTTTTTCTGTCATCTGCCTGTCACACTTACGGACAGGGCTTGTTAAAAGGTTTTCCAGAACTGCCAACCTGAGCAACCTCCGTCTGTTCCTCTTTCCCCAACACCGCCCACCCTAGCTCCTCCATTGCAAGTCCCAACCCTTTACTTCCCTCCCTTCGTTTCCCTTCATCGTGTGCACCACTACCCCCCACCCCATTTCCCGCTAGAGGGCATCCACACAATTTCAGCAAAATTTGAAACCCACCCCCTTGTCCACATAAGACTTTGCCCCTACCCCCTCGGTCATTGTGGACGTACACAAAAAAAAATCAACACTGTCCACATTCATAACAACTGAATCAGCAATATATGTTATTTACAACACACACACACTGCGAGTCGAAAAGCAGAACCATTTTCAGTTGAGCAGAACTTTGGAAATAGTTTACGATTTTAATAATTAATTCTTTCACTGTTGACCATAACACCCCCAATCTGCTAGTGCACAACTACTTTGTAAAGTGCAAGAATACTACTAAAATTATTTTTACTGTGGCTTTGATCCCCCCTGCCACTGTCCACTTCTAGCTGAACCATTTATGATTTATGAACCTCACCCTCTGTGTGGAGGTCATAAATGGATGGTCACCTACGGTATTTGGGGAGTGCTGCTCCAGCAGGTTCGGGCAAATCTCAGCCATTACAGCTACTAAAATTTATTTAGAACTGCACAATAAAAAAGCCATGCTTGTCGAATGTTTCGAAATAACTGAACCTAATCAAAATAAATTCATTACCAGTTTTGTCAGCACCAAAATCTTTGTGAACCTGTCACTGCCAACACCTGATGTACTGATTTCAGATTTTTTTTGACGTCACAGAAGACAACTTTCTGGGTACATCATTGCATACTTATAGCAGCACGAACAGCCTTTTCAGCCAATTTAGCTTCTGACATTAGAACTGATTGCAAGCCAAATTTGCATGCCTGTTAATTTAACTTAGTAAGTATCCATACAACCATTTGTTTACACAGATAATCGACGTCGACATTCCACAGCATGATGCATCGACTGTCATGCACTTACTTCGGTGACACAAGCTGACAAGTGGGCGAGTCATTCGTGGCATTCAGGTATGAGTAATCTTTGTTGTCTGACTGACGACAGTTACTGCCTTTGAGACTGAACATTTACACTGTAGTAATCAACACAATCCACCATTACGTTTTCAGTGCCGATCAATGAGAATTCCCACATGATGGTTACAGATATCTTGTATGTGCTGACAGATTCCAATTACATCAGACTGCAGCAAGAAAAAAGTTGTGCTCCTGTGTCGACGTTTCTGTGCTCATCGGTGTTCAACTGAAGGTAAGCTGCAGTGTGCTTAGTTTGCAATGTCTCTGCACAAACTGGACTAAATCATTTTGCTGGCTGTCATTTGAGTCTTAATTCTTGTGCAGCCATTATCTTCCTTTATACGTTAACTTTTACTACTTTAGTCACTGATAAAAAAACAAGTTTTCACCTTTCAGCAAGGTACTCTTCCTGCACAGAAATTTATGTGGTAATTCAATCTGCTCTTGCCTTGCACAGCAAAACTGACATCTGAGTCTTTTAACTCTTGTGGAACTACTACTACTAGACAGTTAATCTCAACAGTTCGTAGCTTTCCAAGTTTCATAAACTTCAACAATTGTCGTCTGCTTCGACATGGTGCAAATACAATACTGAAGTACCCAGTACCATCTCTGTGGCTTCATTTGTGCCAAATTAATAACTTATGCAATAATCTAAGGCTCCTGTTATTGTCACATTCCTGCATGTTTTGACAGAACACCACTGCACCAGACCCATATGAAAAACAAGGAAAGATCACTCTGCATTAACAACCATCTTCAGATCTGCACTCAGCTGAGTTCGTCATCTTGCACACTGATCTGACATCAACTGTATGACGAAGGTGCCTTGACAGCTGATCAACCAGCAGTCGTATCAACATATGCTTTAGCAGTAAGTCCTTGTTCTTGTACATCAACTTCATCTCCTATCTGTACTGGGTGTTTTGTTCCGGTTGATCTGCACACACCACAGTGACAATAAAAATTGCCAGTTAACACATAAAATCTCATGATTTCCAGCTGGGTACAGATGGTGTTTGCTTACATGACTGCTGCTCATTTAACATGTGCATACATCACCAGATTTACTAATGACCCCTACACTTTTAATTATTTTCCTAGTATTAGTTTTAAATTGACTGAAATACAACTGTTCCAAGTTTCTAGTCTGCTAGCCAAGTTGCAGCATGGATGAAAAATATATACCACATAAGAATCAAAATCAGTTAAACTGTCCAATCACTGCACATCATTTCATACGGTACATTCTACTTGTAACCTGAAATATAAACTATACCATTACATAAATGCTAGCCGCGAGTACCCTAGTGTGGGAGACCGAGATCCATGGAACAGACAACCAGAACAGAACACAATCTAGCTCGGTGTGCATTAATGCAGACAAGAGTTTTGAAGAGAGAGATAAGATTACCATTGTAGTAATACATACTATGAATAAGTTATACCAGTCTGGAGTGGTATACACCACTGTAAGAGTGTAAGCCACGAGAGACTATGGTTCAACCTAGTTATTTCATGACTATTGTACTAGGGCCAACACGGTACTACATTTAGCTTGATCAACTGGTCACGCTTCATGGAGTGGGTTATGGGACGTTATTTCACTCCAGACACTGTGTTGAGAGATATTAGACCAAAGTAGGTCAAGCAGTCATGAAATAATATGCAGCAACAGAAACTCATGCGACTATACATCACTTTCACTTGCTACCTCATAGAACTGTTCTTGAAACATTCATCTACTCTAGCTTAAATTTTGCTGGGCTTCTTGTTTTAGAAATGGTTATGACAGTAATATAATTTGCAAAATAAAGCAATACAGTAACATACGAGTTCTGCTGTAAATAGTCATCGTTTTAGCAAAATACACAGTGTAAATCAAAATAGACACCCCTTTATTTTCGTATTATCTTAAACTGTACTCTATTGTGACAATTTTCTATATGTATGCCGACACGCCGGAGAATTTGCAAAGTATAAGTAATGGCCATTTTACCACACAGTGTAAGTGCAGTCATATTATTAAATGCATTGCAGGATCTTCAAAGTGAAACTGCAACAAGTGAGCATCGTACAATACTACACCGAGTCAGTGCAGAACTGGTGTGATCACCGCTCTCTACAGCACCTTCTGACATCAACACAACGTACATCACCATCATGGTCGTCAAGTCCGATTTACTGCAGTTGCTGCATTTACTGAACAGCACACAGCCAACTATCAACAAACTGCATGATAACAACTGAGTGAGACTGTCATTACTGATAATAGACAGTGTATTACTGACTGACTCACAAGCTGAACTGTTGTACTATCTGATTAACATTTTGAAAACAGATAACCACTGATTTGCATAACTGTAGCATTGTTATCTGTGACATTTATTGTCAGCCATTGCTGTTACACGTTATTGCTCTACTTCTGTCTGTACTATACTAATATCTTATGTGTATCTCATTAAGCCTGCTGATATTAGTTCACTAGACTATTAACAACAACAACCGTTTTAGCTATCGTTATGCCAACAAAATACCGTAAAAAATTAAAAGCGTCTAAAAAACGCTACGCAGAAAAAGCTACTACAGAGAAAGACAATGCTAAGAAATTGTATCAAGAGTGTAAAGAAATAGTAAAAAACCGGACAGCATTAAGAAAGATCAATGACACCACGGGACGTAATAAAAATGCTGCAAGAAGCAGGAAGAGACTGGAACAAGATCTAGACGAGCAACAGAAGAACCGCTTACGTTCAAAAGTTAAAACTTCACAAAGATTACAGGCAGATGCACATTACAGAAATCTAAATCGTGCCAGGGCAAGAATTAGAACTAAACAACGTTTGGAAGTAGATGAGGAATACAGAGAACAAAATCGTGCAAGGGCAAGACTTGGAACAAAACGACGATTAGAAGAAGACGAAGACTACAGAGAACAAAATCGTGCCAGGGCAAAATTCTTAACTCATAAACGACGAACAGAGAATGTAGCATATCGAAAAAAATGTGTTGAGTGGGCAAAAGAATCAAGAACAGCCCGGATGGCACGAACAGAAAACTGCTGGAAGCAGGACTGTACTGCAGCACCAATTCAAAAAAAGAAGAAACTGACAGACAGTGGATATCGCAAACTGTGCAACTTGCATGTAACAGTTAACCGTAGAAAGAGGTTACACGATAGTAATGACAGAGACAGAAATCTAAATTATAGCCAACAGAGAAAACTAACGAATAAGCGATACACAGTGAAACAGCTGTACTGGATAAGAAGAACAAGGCAGTTGTCTGTCGCCAGAAAACAGCAGAAAAAACTCAGCCAACAGAAGAAGATGCAGTCAATGTCGTCTGTATTTCTTCTCGATGTGAAACTACTCTATGCAAAGTCTGAGCACGCTATACGGAAGGCTTCAAGAAAACTTGACAGTTTACACACAATCTTATCAGAGAAAATAGTTATGTGCTTGGATAAGATGTCAAACATGAATAATCCCAGTGAAGCCGAGATAACAGATGCATTTGGAAACATCAGAGTACACACTAAATCAAGTGAACCGTACTACTATGAACAGGTTTACAAAAGACTCCCACCCAACTTTCCGATACCTGTAGACAGCAGTGGTAAAGCATGGATCTTTACTCCTCATGAAAAGTCTAAGGAAAAAAACCAACAGAACACAGATTCAGATGACAGCAGCAACAACACCACAGCTTGGCACTGCAATCCTGACATCTGCAAGATCAAAAAAGACATGATAACTGGCACTGTCACCTTGCTTCGCCAAATTTCATCAGTACATCCAACCAGACGTGCGAGACTGTACTGTGACATGAACCAGTGCCAGAACCCGAACAGAACTGACAGACTTGGCCATCCTGTGAACTGTACACTGAACTGTAACTGTTCAAGTCTGTTACGCCCTGCAAGGCTTCTTTCATGTCACTTCCCAGTTCTGCGTGACATTATACACAAAATATACGAAATACGTCGTATTGCTGTTGCAATAACAGCTGTGGAAAAAGCGCTGGGAAGTGGGTGTTTTGATGAACTAAAAGCTGCACTGCAACACCTCAGAGAGGTCATAAATGATCAGCACACAGGTAGTGACAAAATGTATTCTGAAAATAGTGAAGAAGTGACACATGATGCAGCTGCACACGATGCGGATGTTTGCCACATAGATGAGGAACAAGTGATGAGAGAGTTCGGTAAAGCTCTGAGGGAGGTCACAGAAAAGCGAGATGATTACACCACAAAAGCATGTGACGTATGTGAGCAGCTGAAAAATAAGTTATCCACACTGCATTCTTACGAAAATAGGAAAGGATTCAATAGTGAAAAAATGACCGAGCTGATAGATCTTCTATATATAAATAAAACACACCATGAAAACATTGACGACTTCTTGAATAACACCTACATTTGTAACTTTTGTGCTGATAAGCTCAGAGGAAACAAAGATGTAGCACGGAGTGCTTTCAACCGCTTATCAGTAATACCAACACCTCCCTGTATTAGACAGTTAAATCTGTTTGAAAGATCACTAATCAAACAGTGTGTCACCAGTATCTCAGTAGTTCGCCTTGGCCAGGTGTCAAACAAAAAAAGACCACCTAATGAGTTAAACTCTGCTCTCAAAGGACGCATTGCGTACCTCCCAGTTGACATTACATCAAACGCCACATTTCTACCAGACAACTTGCTGAACGTTGACAGCCTTGTGCTTCTTGTTGGTGCTCAACCAACATCAAAACAAAAGATATGGACATCGATAGTAGATCTCCACAAAGTGCACAGTGCCCTAGCATGGTTGCGAGAACATAACCCACTGTACAAAGATGTTCCTGTCTACACGTTAGAGGACATCAAACAAATTATAAACGACAAACTTGAGAATCACAATCAGCCAGCGACAACTAATACTGGTAGTAGTTGTCTGCTAAAGAAACTTGACGATGCTGCTAAATCGTTTCTATACGAGCACTTCACAATGCAGCCATTAAGTGCAGATTACCCAGCCGATGCCACGATTGATTACCAGCTGGATAAAGTTACTGGTCAAAGTGTCGATATCTTCGACACCAATCTGGACCTAATAGCCTTTCCAGAGTTGTTTCCCACAGGGATTAACGGGATCAAAGACACAGTGCGTGAAGTCAAAATTAGCACAAGTGATTACATTAAAAGCAGACTACTAAATAAAGACCCAAAATTCCGCCTCAACATAAGTTACCTCTTTCACTGTTTCCAAACACAGGAAGTGAGTAACATGTGCCACAGTGTCGGACATATGCTGCGAACTGTTACTGGGAAACAAATGACTGCCAAAGATTTTCACAACAGATTGCAATCCAGAGATGGTGAAATTCAATCAAAAATGTTCACACTACTAGCCAACCTCAGAGGGTCAAAGGAGTATTTTGCAAGACTGGCCATGGACATTCGCTGGATGATCAAACAGCTTGGGCCACCGACACTATTCTTAACTTGCTCTACAGCAGAATGGTTCTCTGAACCATTAATTGATCACCTCAGAAACTTGAACAGAGATGCTGTTGCAAATGTTGACAACATGACACCAGCAGAACTGTGTGCACTTGATCCGGTGACTATCAGTATACACTTTCACAAAAAATGGCAAAGTATTTTCTCAAACCTTATTAATGCAAAACAAACACCAATCTTTGGTCCAGTTGACGATTACTTTTGGCGGATTGAATACCAGAGCAGGGGTGCGCCTCATGTCCATTGTGTGCTCTGGATCAAAGATGCTCCAGTTCTTGGTCGGAACACGCCAGAAGAAGTCAAACAGTATATTAATAAAGTCATCACCTGTGCAAAACCAGACAGCACCACATCACCAACACTCAGCCACCTAGTATCACAATTTCAAGTGCACAAATGCAACAGCTACTGCCAGAAATCATACAAACATGACGGAAAATTTTTCAAGAAATGTCGTTTTGGCTTTCCACGACCTGAAAAGACAGAAACTGTACTGAATGATCCACTGGACTGTCTGGCAGTGCTAAAGGCCAAACAACCAAGGAAGAGGCTATATCATCTTCACAGAACTGAAGATGAAGTGAACATCAATGACTACAACCCAGCGTTGTTAATCGCAAATCAAGCCAATGTTGACGTACAATATATTGGTCATATGGGCTCTCGTCTGCCGTACTATATAACAGAATATATGACCAAACATGAACGGTCTGAACAAGATCAGATGTGGCAGGACATCTTCACATCCAGCAAATCTCTTGGTACTAACGCAATGGCATTCATGCTGAAGTCGGTGAAAAGCCGCCAAGTAGGAGCAAATGAGGCTGCAGACCGACTGTTGGGACATAAGCTGTATAGCAAGTCAAGGCAAATGCGGTTTGCCGACCTTCAGCCATCAAGCAATGCAAAGCGAGTTCTAAAGCCAGTTCACGAGATCAGTCAGCTGTTAAAAAACAATCCTGACACAGAAGACATTTTCCTGCCACACTGGGTGCTAGATATTTATCCGGCAAGACCAGACAAACTGCAGAATGTCAGTCTGCACGAACTGCTGGGCTGGTACGAGAGAGAAAAGCTGAAGAAAGGGAAAGAACCTCTTCAGTTGAAGGGATACAACATATATCTAAGACGGCGTACAGCAAAGCCATACATCATCACACACAAGCTGATTAACCCGCAGCAGTCACAGGAGAACAAGGAGCTGTATTTTTATCAGCTACTGAAACTGTTTAAACCTTGGCGCCTGGAATCTGACTTATGCTTGCCGGGAAAGAACTTCTACGAAACTTACATAGAGGAAAGACGAACTTTACTGGAGATGAGAAACTATCATGAAGCCAACATCCACATGACAGAACAAGAAGAGCAGACACAGAAGGAGATTTAAAACAGAGCTGAACGAATCACAGCTGCAGAAGAACAGGCACCAACAGCAGAAGACCAGCAAAGTGCTTTCGAAGGCTGTAGGGTTGATGCAGTGCAAAGTGCCATTGAAGATGTGATGAGTGAGTGTGTAGTTTCTTAACGGCACATCAGCACAAGAAAGCTATTTAGTGCCATTCAAGGTTTATATGATGGATAGGATATGAAAATAACTTATAAGATGGTAAAACCTATGAATGTAAGATCAAGGCTATTAAGCTAGAGTAAAAACAAATAACAAACATTAATATGAAAACGTTAAAGTTGCTTATAAAAACGAGTTTCTTTAATAAAATCAATGATTTTATGTGCTTCAATACTATCAAATAAATCTTTAATGGAAGAAGCAACAAAGTGTTTATTTCGTACATCTTTAAGATCAACACATTCAACCAGAATGTGTTTCACTGTTAGTGGGCACTGACAAGTACCACATTCAGGTAAGTCATCACCTGAGAGTAGGTAAGAATGCGTTAAACGAGTATGACCAATACGCAATCTATTTAGCAATACTGTATCACGGCGCGATAGACATGTTTTCTGTTTGTAGTCACCTACAGTAGATCTAATAGCGTGCAATTTGTTTCCGGCGCAGCAGTCCCATACTTCCTGCCACTCGTCAAATATCAGCTTAGTTATACGAGGATACATGCCTGTGGCAGGAAGCTTCATACGAGTGACAGGTAAGGAGAGTGCCGATTTTGCAGCTGCATC
>Ga0209122_1000388_pt1 | contig 11305 bp, 6 predicted proteins | sample OlaalgELextract2_2_FD_187375 | JGI IMG/M metagenome (GOLD analysis project Ga0209122, IMG submission 187375) | Olavius algarvensis symbiont microbial communities from Tuscany, Italy - Type A ELBA extract 2 (SPAdes) (version 2) | ecosystem: Host-associated > Annelida > Digestive system >...
AGGTAGGTTTTGAGCCTGGAGTGAAAGAGTGAAGGAGTGATGGATGATGACAGTGGTGATGATAATAGAGATGAGCTGACAGGTGAATGAGGAGGTGAGCCGAGACATGACTGGCGAGGCTGACAGAAAGAATCCGGGAGTTGATTCCACAGACGGGGTGATACACTGTAACTGAAAAAGGTGGAAAAATTCCACCTTGGGGTGGAATGTAGCAATAATTCCACCCTCACGTGACCAAAGGTGGAGAAGAAGGTGGAAAGCTTTTATTTTCCACCTTAACGTGGTGGAACACCATAACATGGTGGAATCTGAAAATGCATGTAGCCACAGAATGTGGTGCAAAAGTTAGCTTTAAGTATGCCCTGGGACCACCAAAGCATACATAACACGTTATATATGTTCTTGGACCACAAGTGCAAAATGTAAACATTGGTGAACCTTGTGAAAATCAACGTATGTCTGTACAAATTATGTTGGAAATAACACACAAAGCCTACCTGTGCTCGTCATACCATACTTACTTGTTTACTGATGAGTAAAATGGGCATATATCGTACCGTTTCCAAAATAAAGCGTTGTATTGGTCGAAATCGCCAATTTCTACCGCGCGATGCTATGCATAGCGCGGACTATGCTGTCGCAAGATTTCTGTCTGTCCGTCTGTCTTTCACACGCCGTTATTCTGTCAAATCGGATATACACTGTTCCAAAAAAACGTGACCACGTTTTTGACGATAAGTTGAACTAGAACAATCCGCTTACAAAGATTTTTGGCACACTTATTACTAAGACTATAGGCCATCGACAGGTGTTTTTGTGTTCCCAAGTCATCTGTTTAGTGCAGCTACTTTACCTCGTGAAACTGTCAAGACCTACATATCAGCAAAAATTGAACAAAATCATGAAACTTTCACAGGAAACTGTCATTGTGATTAAAATATTTATCTGACAAAGCAGTATGGTGCACGGAGAGCATTCAGTGAATTGCCCGACAAGGGTTGGAAACTGAGAAGCATCGACAGTCTGCTGAAGAGAATCCGCAAGACGGGTACCATTGTCCGGCTACCAGACAGCGGTAGACCGCGTTCAGCGCGTGGCAGTGGAGGACCTCGTACTCAGTCAGGAGGACAAGCCAAAAAGGCATCGGTCAGCTCGTTAGACTTTCCATGAAACTGTCATTCTCTATTCAAGTGTACACAGAAAAATAATTCACCGTGATCTCCAGCTCAAATGCTTCAAACTACGTCGTGCTCAGTTGTTGTCTGAACCCAATTGTATCTCTCATGTCACTCACTGATAAACAACCTTATTGTCTGCAATAAATTTTGCTGTTGTTCTGTTATAAACCGTAAGTTAAATAAAAAGTAAGTAAAATAACATGGCGACAGTTTTCCAGTTAATATCCTAGTATCGATTTGTAACATTGAGAAAATCAGCAATTTAGGCTAAATTCATGGTATTTAGGTCTCAACAGTTTCCCACGGTAAAGTAGCTACAGGAAATAGGTAAGGTGGGAAACTAAATATACCTGTCGATGGCCTATACTCTTGGTAATAAGTTTGCCAAAAATTTTTGTAAACGGACAGTTCTATTTCATCTTATCATCGAAAATGTGGTCACATGTTTTTTGGAACACAGTGTACATATATCTTTAAACTTTTTCACTGTCGGATAGTTACACCATTCTATTATTTTTTGCACCAAACGGTATGGAATATTCGGACAGGGACCCCGCTTACGGGGGCGTCGAATGCAAGGGGTATGAAAAAATCGCGATTTTCGACCAATATTTCTCTTTATCTCGGCAATCCAGATTTCAAGGTCACAGTATTATTCGACGTCAAACAACTTGAAAATATTACAAGATAGAGCTATGCTTACAATGGCCGACCAATAGAAAGTCGTATGGTCTATCGAAATAATGGAACGGCGCCAGTCTTCAAGGTCACGCCATTTTTGACGCTCAATAAACCATAAACGGTGCCAGATACAAATCATAGTTATAATGAATAACTAATAGGGATTTACGCCCTTCTCAAGAGTGTCACTTCGAGTGATCTTGAGTGACTTAGCGAAATATTCAGTGACACGAAGGATCGCGCGGTCTGTCTACGACAGCTAAACTTTTTGATAATACCCCCTTCCATTTCACTTGTACGATCATCTAGAACCCGTTGAATTTCTTTCCAGAATTTTAACACAAACTGTCCAATTACGTGGTGCAAAAATATTGCCGAAAAGTTCGAACCTATGCATAGCGTGCACCGTGGACCAACGTCACAGACAACAGAGTGAACAGACGGAACGGCGGATTTGCAATATAAGTCGAACGTAACGTAGACTTAGTAACGTTCGAGTAAAAAAAGGTCAGGTAAGGCACACCTGGAGAGTTTGGGTCAGTTTTTAAAGTGTTGTACGATGTACAGGAAGTGAGTACTTAAGTAAAAGTACAAGCAGTTGAGATTTTCTGTACTTAAGTTAAAGTTTTTTTACAGTAAAAAGTAAAAGTATTTATGGTTGACGCAATCCTACGCCTAAAACAGATGTTTTAAAGGAAAAACTTAGGCTTATGTAAAACGTCAAATTTTAATGCCATTAAAACAAGGTTCAATACAAAAAGTGCCGCAAACACAGTCAACCGGCATGACAGCCGTTGCATGGAGCTATTGTGGACCAAGGGTTACGTCGGGGAACAGGCCCGGCGGCCGACACCACAGCAGTTGGCCTGGTATGTGCAGCTCCAGCCGTGCACAGTGCACAGCGCACCTGTCCGCTAAGTGACCTACATGTACTCTGCTGATGGCTGACGTTCAGTCTCCATCGACATGAGCAGCCTATTGGACCGATTATAATTGCTCTTGCTTACACACTAGTTCAGTTCAGACTTCCGCGCATGGCGTTACTTTCATCTATGAAATTACCTGTAACTTTATTAAACGACGGCAAAAAGTAACGAAGTACTGAAATTAGCTGACAGATTATATTTAAGCAGCCTACAAGAAAAATACTCATCTTGTTAGTACTTCGTTATCATAAAAGTAATACAAAGTTACTAAGGTAGGCCTACTGTAACGCGTTAAATTTTCACTTTGTTATGTTACAGCACTGACCCTTTTCAACCAGAACTATGGTATATTACCAGGTCTTTTCTCATTAAACTGATAGTTGAGTTGAGTCAGTTGAGTTGAATGTTGTCTCGGTCTCAAAGTCTGGGTGTGCAGAAGGTCCCAAGACCTATTTTGAAAAGTTTTCGTCTCGTCTCGGTCTCGCACGTTAAGGTCTTCTTTTACAAGCTAGTGCTCAATTGCTTTTAGCGGTTGATCTCGGAAATGATGCAAGATAGGGCCATACATACTACAGAAGGCGAATAGGAAACCACATCCAAGCTTTCAAATGGTACCAGTTTGAATAACTTGAGTGACCTGTAACCCAGATTTCAAGGTCACGATATTGTTCAACGTCAAATAACTAAAAACGGTACAAGATAGAGCTATATTTACAATGGCGGACCAATAGAAAGTCGTATGGTCTATCGAACGGCGTCATTTTCAATGACCTTGAAAGACCCCTACCCCGGTTTCAAGGTCACGCCATTGTTTGACGCTAAATATATCTAAATGGAGACATAATTTCAATGGAATACTAACTGCACACGCCCTGCTCAACAGTGTCATTTCGATTGACCTTGAGTGACTTAGCAAAATATTCAATGACACGAAGCGTCGCGCGGTCTCTCTGCGTCAGCTGAGCTTCTTGTATTTCGTTGTTACTAGCTCTTCAGCATGCTAATGGGAAGAGTTTACCGGTAGCTTAGTTTTTTTGCGCGTCATAGTGACGCGCGATATTGATATAGCAATTCTGTCGGTCCGTCTGTCTGTCTGTCTGTCCGCTGCGTTCCAATATTCGATGGAAACTGCTTAATATATTGTCATAATTTCTTCACCACTCGGTAGGCCGCTAATAGGAACTTGTATGCGATCTATCAACTGGTATTATTTCCAATAACCTTGAACGCACATTAACCCTGTTTTCAAGGTCACACCGTTCTATGACGCTGAATATCTCACCAACTGCTACAAATACGGTCATAGTTACTACGAGTACATCTTGTAAAACTGTGGCATGCACCGTGAGTCAGTGACATTATGATTTTGAACGTGCAACCACTGAGCTAGAACATATTGATTCATGGTCTAAACACGACAACCTGACACTTAATTGTGCTAAAACACTTGAGGTCATTTTTGCTGACAAGAAGAGTAAGCGTACCGTCACTCTACCGCCACCTCTGCCGGGTATTACACGACGCACAACATTCAAAATTCTTGGAGTTACAATCACCAGTGGCCTATCAATAGCTGAACACATTCAAGGCGTAATAACGTCATGCTCACAAACTCTCCATGCACTAAGAGTCCTCCGTGCCCACGGCATGCCGCCCTCTGTTCTTCACGAAGTTATTCGAGCGGTGGTCATTACCAAACTCTGTTATGCATCCAGTGCTTGGTGGGGTTTCTCTGCAGCTGGGGACATACAGCGAATAACAGCTTTAATCAGCCGCAGCATACGCCAAGGTTATTTCAATTCAGACCATGCCGACATCACGAGCATTATTAATACAGCAGATGACACCCTGTTCCGGCAAATTCTTACCAACCCATATCACGTCTACTTCCTGAAAAAGTTAACACGCATTACCAACTCAGACCCAGGCAGCACGATCGTCAGTTAATTCCTAAAACTACTAAACTTTATAGCTGCAACTTTGTTATTCGAATGCTATACAAACATTCATATCGACTTTATTTTATTGTCCTTTCATTGACTGTTCTTATTACTTTTTTTATTATTGTCTTATATTGTACAAGTTGCGTTCTGACAGCTTGACACTGTTGTCACGGCTCCTAGCTTGCTATCATTTCGTCACCAGTTGGCTAAATTTAATTTGAGTAATTTTTGTGTTAATTTTTAATTTTTGATTTTTTTTCTTCTATATATTCTCTTTTGTGTTATCACTGTCTATTGTGCTCATTGTTTCTACGTATTTTCTATGTATTTTATCGGTGTTAGTGGCCTTCGGGTCCTTCCGTTATTAATAAATGGATGGATGGAATATTAAACGAAGATGATGATGATGATGATGATGTCATTCTACATAGCACTGTAGGCCTAAATCGCTTAATTAAAATAATATTATCTTAAGTAAGGAATGAATGGAAAGATAATTAGTAATTTTAGGTTAAACAGTTACACGCGTATGCGTCTTCCGCGTAGAAATGTATAGATATGGTCTGGGCGCAGGCGACCTGCCTCCATATTTTCTCTCTGCGTCTTTTGATAGTTGCGCCTGATTTCAAAATATTGTTTATTTTGGTGTCCGTGTTTTGGAGCAAATAACTATGACAGCACAGGTAATATATCTCGATGTGTTTTTATACAAGGTTTACTGTGTACAACACAAGCATGTAAATGGGCGCATTTAGTCTATGTTCGGGGTTATCGGTAACGAAGTGCAATGCGTAACACGGGCGGGGTAAAATGCGGATGTGCGGATGTTCCAACGTCTAAAATGCGGACAAATATTGCGGATATTATCTGCGGATGTGACGAGTAAAGTGCGGAGGTGCGGATGTTGAAAATCAATACAGTTTTTGCCTGCTGTCCTATTCGTCAGGACTGATTGTTATGCTGTTATATGACACATAACGATATGCAGTGCGTAACACTGCACCTATCATATACGATACGTTCAGTTCGTAAGAATTTTACTTTAGTGGACGTGAATTCCTCGCTTCGTGGGTCGGTTAGGGTTCAGGAGTAAGGGTTAATGCTAGTTATCGGTTTTTAGGTTCTGAGTTACGGATAGGGTTGGATTAGGTTAGTTTCAGTTGTGTAGCCGATTTTTCAGTTTACGAAAATGCAAACTGAACGTATCCTATGTTATAGGTACAGTGTGACGCACTGCATCTATCACTGTGGATGATAGGCCTAAAACCTGACCGCAAGACCGCAGACAAGACCGCAAAGATAAATAGCGACGGTCCACGGACGAGCGTTATGCATGACCGCGCGACCACACACGATGAGTTCTGCTCACCAGACGCTCGTCCGTCGCTATTTTATCTTTGCGGTCTTGTCTGCGGTCTTGCGGTCAGGTTTTAGGGACACCCGGCCTACGTTCAGTTCGTAAGAATTTTGCTTTAGTGGACAGGACATCCTGGCTTCGTGGGTTCAGAAGCAAGCGTTAGTGTCAGTTATCGGTGTACTGTGTGCGCATATACATTTTTAGATTTTGGTTACGGAAAGGGTGGGGTTAGGCTAGTTTCAGTTGTGTAGTCCATTTTTGCGATGCGAACTGAATGAATATTATTGGATAGGTTCAGTGTGGCGCACTGCATCTATCATTATGCATGGCTAAATAATGGTGTTGATAATTACCGACGGCTTATTGCGGTATTTAACGAAGGATAGGGTTATGGTTTGGGTTTACGGTTAGCAGTAATTCCACCCATGACCCTTGATTATTTGCACTTACTGAGTTTTGTGATTGCATTGCACTTGACGACATACCGCACCGGACTGGCCGGACACACCGGACTTAAAATATCCAATACTACGCCTTTTAACCTACTTCCCTCTCCCTTCTTCCTCTCGGAGTGTACAACAAGAGCCAGAAACAAAATTATTTACTTGACTGGGTCCGGTGTGTACGAAGCCCCCGAGCGGACATGGTGCGTAATGTAATAAATCGTCCGGACGGATTAATAAATCGTCCGCACAATTTATTAATCTGTCCGGATGGATTAATAAATCGTCCAGACGATTTATTAATCTGTCCGGACAATTTATTAATCCGTCCGGACAGATTAAGAAATCATCCGGACGATTTATTAATTCGTCCGGATGGATTATTATCAATCTGTCCGGACGAATTAACAAATTGTCCGAATGATTTATTAATCTGTCCGGACGGATTAATAAATCGTTCGGACAAATTAATAAATCGTCCGGACGATTTATTAATTTGTCCGGACGATTTATTATATTACGCACCATGTCCGCTCGGGGGCTCCGTAGGTGTGTGAAACGACAAACGCACGTATATATACTGCACCGAACAAAATTTACCGGACTGGACCTAAAATACCACACCGGAATGTAGATTCGCTGCATCAGGTATTTACTCAAGAACAAATTTGAAACACGCCGCCCAGAAGTATATTCGCTCCAACGGCGAATAGACTTCTGGAAACCGGCTTTGTGTATTCGGCGGACGCAGACGCGGACTTTGTGTATTCAGCGGACTCTGTGTAGACATGTGATGATTGGTACACCGATGGTCATTTTTTGCTGTTTGACTGTTTTTGACGATTGGTACACTGTTGGTACAGTCTTGGTAGACCTGTGACAATTGGTACACCAATGGTCAAAAACAGTCAAAAGACAGTCAAAATAGCAAAAGTGACCATTGTGTACTGTACCAATCGTCACACAGAGTCCGCCGAATACACAAAGTTCTGGAAACCAGCGTGCCAGTCATGTTGGAAGAATGCAATGGTAAAACATTTGCGTACTCATAGTCTTACATTAGTTTTAAGTCTGGTGTGGCAATTTTATGTCCCGCGCGGTGCATTACCTTTAGCGCACCAGAAGCACTAAGTTTATTTGCAGGTATCGTGTCAGTTGTTTCAGAGATCGGGTGTATATAGCTTTGGGCTGCGCATAAAGCTAAAAATGTTCAGCTGACTGACTTACGTTACGATGAGTTATGTTAGGTCCGGGCGGTGATTTTTGTCCGGTGCGGTGCATTCCTCTGACTCTTACACTGGACACAGTCCAGTGAATAATGTCTTTTCTAGGTCTTGTTTTACAGCCCGGTGCTCGAAAATTTGAACATTACGGATTTTAAGACTCATAAAAATACACATTTTAATGACTGTTAAAACAGCCAATAAATTTCATTATTTTTTACACATCAGTGTATTGTGTGTGCAAATTATACAACTTGCAACGGTCTCACAAGCACCACTTTCAGTAATAAATGTAAAAACCGCGGTTTATACACGAGTTAACGGCGAATGACACATCTAAACGTGCAAAAAATAAAAAAGTGATATTACCAACCAGCACATCGCCTAAGTGTCAATGTGCGCCTAAGTAATGTCACCTTTTTGTAATTTTTGCAGTTTTAGATGTGTTATTCGCCGTTAACTCGTGTATAAACCGCGGTTTTTACATTTATATTTGCAGTTTTATTACATTTCTGCACCTCTTACATGATACCGGGTACGTGGTACCTGGTCCACACAATTTTTGACCAGCCAGCCCCTACCAAGTTTGGTACTAAAGCTGTTACTGTAATGCACTCACCAAACCCACGTTGTGTACAAAATTTGAAGTTGCTAGCTTCAATGGTTGCAGAAATATGTAGGGGGTCCCAAAAAGCCCAGTCCCCTGCTAATTTTGGTTCTGAAGTTTTTTTGGCAAGCAACTCCCCGTACCCAAGTGGTATAAAAATAAGTCTGTAGCATCTGTGATGACGGGAACAGTGTGTTTCAAGCAAAAAATTAATATTTGTAATGCAAAACTTGGGAGATTTAGGAGCTAGTGGGGTAGGGGGTCAAAATTCCTAGTCGAAAATGTCATATTTGGAATCGCCGACCTTGATTTGATGATTAAGGGTAGTTTACTCTTAAGCATTCCCATTGTTAAGCGTTTTCGGTAGCAAAAAATGTTTCGTTTTTGGCCACAATTTGACGGTTTTGGGGGATAAATAGGAGTTTTATAACCCCAAAAAGGCACATCCTTGCGTAATTTCACATATTTTAAGCTATCGTGCGTAAAAATCCATCAACCGGTCTGACCTGTGCGCGTCTCAGAAAAAAAGGTACAAATAAAAGGCACAAAAACGTTATGTTTCACCCATTTTCCCAGAAGCCACCAGTGGATGGATTTGTACCAAATTTGATCTCGTGGACGTAATCAATTGTACTGAATTTTGTGGCAATCGGCTCAGTGGTTGCGATTCTGTAGTGGTTAAAATTTGCCATCTCCCATTGACTTGGCCTGTCGCCGTTAACACAGTACTGGCGCTACCGCGCAGCCTGTGACGTGAACTCTAAAGTTCACGTGAACAACACACAAGTTACTCAACAGGGAATTTTCCAAAAGAGCCTTATCATTTTCACAAGTTCACAACGCAGTAGGACTACGGTATCAGTCCGACTGCAGTTTCGTAGAATACCATACACTTAACTTTTTAGGCCTGTGAGTGGCATTCGAACCCACACCGATCAAGGATGTTTGACGGATATCACATTATATTCAACAGCAGTGTTCTAATATAAATATAGAGAAGTTTTGCTGGCATAGGACTACAGCATATTGTCTGTGGTTTGTAAATCACACACTCGCACTGTGCGAGAGTGTTGTAAGGGCGACGAAGCAAGTCAATGGAGAAACCCAAAATTTGACTCCCCGCCACGCCCAAACCCCGTAAGCGATCGTAATACAAATTGGCACAGCTGATTACGTCGTGGACCTCTACACCTGTGCAACAGTTCGTCACGATCCGCCCAGGCGTTTCGTTTCTGCGCATGCGTGACTTTGTGCACCAAAAACGTGTTAGTTTTGTTGGGGGTTCTTGCAACTCGCTACAGCCAAGGGCCGTGGACGGATTTTGACGCAAAATACGCCAAAACATGCGGTTCAGCCCAATGATGTGCCTTTTCGGGGTCGCGAACACAAAATCTAATATCTAGACCCCCATTTTCCCGAATTACCGCCATTTTGGGGACCATTTTTGACGGGACTTGGAAAATTTTCGCCTAAAAATCGCTTAACAATGGGGATGCTCCCCTTAGAACACATCTTAATCGTCATCGTAGACGCATAAAAGTGGCATAGTGAATAGGCAAATAGGGGTCAAAAATTTCATACGAGTGGTTATTTTGGACCCCCGGACTAAGGGTCACGTGATACAGCGCATGCGCAACCCCAAAATTGCCATGGTCCGTTATGTACAGCCAAAAGGCCGACTTATGATACTGCAAGTATCTCTGAAACTACAACACCGATCAACATGAAATTTCAGGACAATATTTGGACAACGAAAATGTGTCCGGCGATGCAGTACTGTGACGTCACAACAAATTCAAGATGGCGGACGGCCGCCATTTTGAAGATCGCTAAATCACCATATCTCAGTCAAAAATCGTCCGATTTTGATGAAATTTGGTACACTACATCAGATATTGAACCCGATTACAGTCACGTGAACAAAAATCGAAATTTTTAAAATTCAAGATGGCGGCGGCCGCCATCTTGAAAATCGATTTTTTGGCCATAACTCATCGACCGATTGTCCGATTTCAGCGAAATTTTGTATGAGGAAGCTGAACGGTATATAAACGAGGGCTACATGACAAAAACTGCAAATTTTTAAAATCCAAGATGGCGGACGTCCGCCATTTTGAAAATCGTTAAATCGCCATATCTCAGTCAAAAATCGTCCGATTTTGATGAAATTTGGTAGATGGCGGCGGCCGCCATCTTGAAAATCAATTTTTTGGCCATAACTCATCGACCGATTGTTCGATTTTAGTGAAATTTTGTATGAGTAAGCAGAACGGTATGTAAACGAGGGCTACATGACAAAAACTGCAAATTTTTAAAATCCAAGATGGCGGACGGTCGCCATTTTGAAAATCGTTAAATCGCCATATCTCAGTCAAAAATTGTCCGATTTTGATGAAATTTGGTTCACTTCATCATATATTGAACCCGATTACAGTCACGTGACCAAAAACTGAAATTTTTTAATTTCAAGATGGCGGCGGCCGCCATCTTGAAAATCTATTTTTTGGCCATAACTCATCGACCGATTATCCGATTTCAGCGAAATTTTGTATGAGGAAGCAGAACGGCATGTCCACAAGGGCTAAATGACAAAATCTGCAAATATTTAAAATCCAAGATGGTGGACTGCCGCCATTTTGAAAATCGTTAAATCGCCATTATGTGAGTGAAAAATCGTCCGATTTTGATGAAATTCGGTACATATAGCAAATGCTGTAGTCACGTGACCAAAAATTGAAATTTTTAAAAATTCAAGATGGCGGCGGCCGCCATCTTGAAAATCGCTTTTTTGGCCATAACTCATCAACTGATTTTCTGATTTCAGCGAAATTTTGCACTAGGAAGCAGACAAAGCCGACAAAGGCCACGTGACAAAAACTGCAAATTTTTAAAATCCAAGATGGCGGACGGCCGCCATTTTGAAAATCGTTAAATCACCATATCTCAG